>Ga0180301_10002817_pt1 | contig 13671 bp, 13 predicted proteins | sample GuaBasSediGuay16_FD_121797 | JGI IMG/M metagenome (GOLD analysis project Ga0180301, IMG submission 121797) | Subseafloor sediment microbial communities from Guaymas Basin, Gulf of California, Mexico - Guay16, Core 4569-2, 12-15 cm | ecosystem: Environmental > Aquatic > Marine > Hydrothermal...
ACCTCTATCTCTGTTGCTCCAGCGTCTATCGAGTTTTCGACAAGCTCCTTCAGGACAGATGCAGGGCGTTCCACGACCTCACCGGCTGCAATGCGGTTCGCCACCCACTCATCCAGAACCCTTATCTTTCCCATAGTCCCCTTTTTTGTTTTGTTTTCTCGAATTCTCTTGTGAATATGAGAAATCGCTGCCTTTCTGCGAGGAACCGCTCGATGAGCTCAGGGAGTCCGGGAAACCTTGTATTGTCTACCTGCTTGAACATAAGTATATTCTTTGTCAGATTGTCGAGTGTCGCTGATTCTGGTTTCTTCTCAAACTCGCGCCTTGCCTGAACAAGCCTGTTTGATAGCTCAATCTCATCGGGAGCGGCATTTTCTACATTTCTCTGGATGAGCAGGGAGAGGTGAAGTATCTCTTTTGATGATGCGGAAAGTCTGGTCTGGATAGCAGCAGTGAGTCTTTTCTCTCTCTTGAGGAATATCAGCGTCCCGGCAAAAAACAGCACCAGAAATATAATCATAGCAAAAAACACACTCCCTCCTTACCTGTGAGGTTAAAAGATAACAATTCTGGAGGAATTATCAATAATTTTTCGCATAGAAGCTCTTTGCTTGACTTTTGAATAATATTTGATAATTTAATCAATTATGAGATGGATGTCAGCAGTAGTTCTGATTTTTCTGGGTGCTGGTGCACTCTTTGCGTATGAGCCGGGTTTTGTCTTCCTCACGACGCCTGGAACTGCTTACTCTTTATCTCTCGGAGAGAATACCGCCTCCTTGAGCGGCAGGTTGACCCTGTTCGGTAGCAATCCTGCTTCTCTTTTCTCCGATAAGAAGTTCGAGGCATCCTGTTCCTACATAAGCCGCTTCGGTGAGCTTCGCTACAGTTCGCTGCTTCTTCTGTATAACAGGAACTGGTTCCATATAACAGGTGCATTTTTTATAGGTGGTGTCTCCGACATTGAGGCAAGGCAGTCTCCAACGGATAGACCCGACTATCTCTTCTCGTCGAGGGATATCGAATATTCTCTGACTGTTTCTGCCACCCCGTGGCGGTTTCTTTCCGTTGGTGCCACGGCTAAAGGGATATATGAGAAGTTATCCGTCTACGATGCAAGAGGCTCTGGATTCGACATAGGGCTTCTTGTGAGCCACCGTTGGGTCTCTTTTGGTGTAGCTGTTCAGAACTATGGTGGCTCTTCACGCTTTGAGCAGTATTATTTCGAGCTACCGCTCACATACAAAGCAGCCATTTCTGTCTACCCGAGGGATGATATCTCCCTTCTTTTCGGTTTCACCAAGCCCGATTATGCCTCGGGGATTGAGAATGTCGCCGTTGAATACACATATCGACATATCCTTTCCCTCAGGGGAGCTTACATCATAGGAGGTGATTCTCAGAGGTTCGCATTCGGGCTGGGTGTTTTGCTGGGTATGTTCTCCTTCGATTATGGCTACGGCTATTCCGCATCTGTTCTGGGAGATACCTATACTCTCGGTGTGAATTTTGCCCTGTGAGAGGTCGTATGAAGATTGCGGACTATATCAAAGCGTTCTCTCCTCTCTGGTCTCTGTTCTTTGTATCCTTCTTTCTTCTCGGGTATTTTCGTGGGAGTGGCAACGCGGCAGCTGGATTGTCTCCAAGGATTTTTTTATCCCTCCTTTTCGGTCTGTCTGCGGTCTTGCTTATCATTCAGCTTCACTACTGTGAGCTTGGACACAAACTTTCATCCTATTCACCTGTTGTGAGATTTCGCATTCCCCTGAGGAACATAGTTGCCCTTACCTTAGCCCTTCTCGTTATATCGATTGTTCTCGCAGCGACTGTTAAACTACCCTTTGTTATTGGGGTTATAGTTGTTCTTACACCTTTTTTGTTTTTTATCTTTTCGCCTGTGTCGTGGAGGAGAAGGGGGTTGTGGTATAATCTTGCCTTTTTGCTGGCTGCCTTTTTGCTATTCTCTCTCGGCTGGATACTCTCCGGTGGGAGCTTCCCTTCAATGCTTCTGCATAGTATTCCTTATCTTCTATTTGCTTTTTTCTTCTCGGTTATCATCTGGCATCTTGAGGAGAAGCCACCCGAAACCATATTCTCCCGTTTTTCTCATCGTGAGCTTATTCTTTTGCTTATCCTGGGGCTGGCACTCATAGGGATAGTCTCCTGCCTCCTGCACGAGCAGGTGATATTCCTGCTCTCGATATTTTTGTTTCCGTTTCTTCTCTGGTCTGTATTTGCTCCGAGGAGGGAGATTCTACTTTTGAATGTTATGCTCTTTCTTATGCCAGTTTTTACTGCGTTTTATTTTATAGATTATATCTGGTATGTTTTTCTTCTTGTGGTTTCCTGTGTTTTCAGGCTGGTGTATATTCTTTTGTTGCCAAAGAGGGGATAATAAACTAAAAGGAGGATAACGATGAAGAAGAGGTCCTGGATGATACTGCTTCTGGTTTTGGGCTGCATTGTTGGGATAGTTCTAATATTTGCGATATGGGGTGTTTCTGTCTACAACAAGATAGTTGCTCTCGACCAGGAAACAGAAAATCAATGGGCTCAGGTAGAGACCCAGCTTCAGAGGCGGTATGACCTGATAGACAATCTTGTTGAGACTGTGAAAGGATACGCTTCCCACGAGAGGGAAACATTTCTTGGTGTGACAGAGGCTCGTTCCCGTGTGAGTTCTGCCGGGACTGTTGCCGAGAAGATAGAGGCAGAGAATCAGCTTTCATCGGCTCTTTCCAGGCTTCTCGTCGTTGTGGAGAACTATCCTGAGCTGAAGGCAAACGAGAACTTTATCCGCCTTCAGGATGAGCTCGCCGGCACGGAGAACAGGATAGCTGTTGCCAGGAAACGATACAACGATGCTGTCAGGTCTTACAATACCTTTGTTAAGGTTTTCCCCAACAATCTTGTTGCTGGTCTGTTCGGCAAATCCGAGCCGAAGAAGTTCTTTGCTGCGCCGGAGGCTGCCAAGGAGGCACCAAAGGTCAAATTCTGATGGGGCAACCTGATTTTATTTACGGTAGAAAAGTATTCGTTGATTTCCTTAAAGGCAAACGCAGTGTCGAAAAGGTCTATCTTATCGAATCCGCTTTCCGGAGATTGAAAGGCAAGATTAACAGAGTTCATATCCCATACAAAATAGTTGGCAGGGATGTTCTGTTTAAGCTGTCCGGCAGGAGGGACCATCAGGGAGTAGTTGCATTTGTATCGAGCTTCCGTTATGTGCCGCTTGAGAGCTTTCTTGTAGAAGGTTCATATCGTCTTGTCCTTCTCGACAGGATAACCGATGTCCGCAACACGGGTTCTATCATAAGATCTGCCCATATTCTTGGATTTGATGGGGTAATCATCTCTGAGCGAGGTGGAGCAAAGGTAACCCCTGCTGTTGTTCACACCTCTGCCTGTGCCACAGAGTTTATCCCGATTCATCTTGCAGCTTCTATCCCCGATACGCTTGATACGCTGAAAAGGAAAGGTTTCTGCATCTTCTGTGCTGATATGTCGGGTGTTCCACTGAACGAGATTACATCCTATCCTGAAAGGGTTGTGCTTGTTCTCGGTTCGGAGGGAAGAGGGCACAGAGTATCTGTTCTATCACGCTGCGACAATCTTATAGGCATTCCTCAGAAGGGGGAAATAGACTCTCTCAATGTTTCTGTTGCCGCCGGGATAATAATGCACGATATGATGAGCAAAGAAATGTAATAATCTATCTTCTTCCTCGGAGGTCTTCTATATCCGTTCTATCGAGGTGGAAGCGGAACCAGTCCTCATATATTCTGTTCTTCTTCTGAGCGTATATCGTCTGCTTGGTTGATAGTTCTTCCTGCTTGAATTTCTCCGGGTCTACCTCCTTTTTATCCAGCAACTGTATTATATACCAGACCCCTTTCCCGTTGTCGACAAGCTCGCTTACCTGTCCTTCTTTAAGTCCAAATGCACACCCTGCGAAGTATGGGTCGTTGCCGATGCCGGGGATATAGTCCTTTCTTTTGAAGTATCCGGTTGTATCGCCGGTGACTCCGTTTCTCTTCGCTACCTCAAGGAGTTTCTTGCCACTTTTTATCTCTGACAGCAGCTTTTCACCGAGCTGTTTTGCCTGTTGGTTTTTCTTCTCAAAGATGTATTCTGATTTTACTTCCTCTTTTATCTTCTCGAACGGCGGTATTCCGGCGGCTGTTTTCTCTTTCAGGGCGACGATAAACAGCTTTCCCCGTTCGGAGAATATCGGGTAGATATCCCCTGGTTCGGCTGCGAATGCGAAATTTGCGAGCCTTGTTGTTGCTGTTACTCCTGGGACGCCCTGGTTCCTCTTAAACGGTTCGCTCTCCTTTACCTCCATTCCGAGCCTCTCTGCTGCCTGGGTTATTCCATATCGGATTGCGAGGGAATAGACACTGTCGGCGGTCTCGTATGCCACCTGCTTCGTGTCCGGGGATGGCTCGATTCTCACGAGGATATGGCTTGCTCTAATAAACTCCTTTTTGTTTTCCGTTTTTCTGTCTGTTAGCTTGATTATGTGGTATCCGAACTGGGTTATAAACGGTTTTGAAATCTCACCTTTCTTGAGTGAGAAAGCGACATCCTCGAACGGTTTGACCATCTGTCCGTGAGTGAACCAACCGAGGTCTCCGCTGTTGGGAGCAGTGGCGTTGTCCTGAGAATATCTCTTTGCCAACTCACCGAAATCCTCGCCGGATATAGCCATTTTATAAACTGTGTCTATCTGTTCCTTTGCAAACGCCGTATCACTTCTTGTTGGAGCCATCGGAATGGCAACATACTCGACCGTTGCTGTTTCATCTCTCTTAAAATGTTCTTTATGCTTTTCATAGAAATCTCTTAGCTTCTCCTCTGCAAGGTCGATATTCGATGTGTCGAAATCCTCCGCGGAAATCCTTATATATTTGACCTTTGCCTCCTCATTGTTATCGAGGAAAAACTGTCTTGCCTCGGATGTTGTGACAAATATTGTCATCTCCACATTCTCTCTCAGCTTATCGTATGGGATACGGTATCTCATCATCTGTTCCACCGGTGTCCAGTCGATGCTGGAATCCATCAGAGCGCTCTGGTATTTTCCCATATCGAACTTCCCATCGGTTAGGAACATTTCGTTGCTCTTTATCTCATCAGGTGGGTTTCTGATGATGTTTGCTGCAAGTTCCCCGTCGGTCAGGTGAACTCCTTTTTCCCTCATCTGCTCGGACAGTATTATATTCGTAACTATCTGGTTCCAGGCTTCGTTTTCGATGTTGTCTGCCATCTCATCGGTTATCTCGCCATACTGTCGCTGTAAGCTCTGTGTCACCTGGTCGATGGTGTTCTGATATTCGGTGTATGAAATCTTCCTGCCGTTGACCTTCCCGACGACATCGGTGTTTGTTCCTCTGCGGCCACCGAGCCCCATTCCCCACTGGAATACCATCATCGCGATGAAAAGTATTGCCACAATCCACAGGACGGTTGCCATATTGTCACGCAATTTCTTCATAAAGATTGAGGTCCCACGAGCCATAGATTCCTCCTGTTTATTTTATAAGTATAAGTTTCCCTGCTGAAATTTCGTTCCCAGCCTCAACCCGATAGAGATAAATTCCTGTTGAGAGGTTCGATGCATCCCATAGGAAGATGTGAGAGCCTCTATCCTTTCGTCCGGAGAACAACTCGTCTATCTTTTCACCCAGCAAATTGTATATCGAGATGGTTATATCCGCTGGATGCGGAAGGTTTATCCTGATTTTTGATAGGTTATTGAACGGGTTCGGGAATGCGTCGATGGACACTGTATTGGGGGTTGTATTCTGCTCCTCGTCGATGCCGACATACTGTTCGACTGTCAGACGGATGATGTTGTATCCTGTCATTTCCGGTGTTGCCCAGAAGGTGTAATGTTCTCTCCATGTTCCGCGGTAGCAGTAGTAGTTTGTGTAATGCGGAACGCCGTTTTGGTCGTCTATGAGTATAGCGGGGATACTCCCTATCTCACCGGAGACATATTCTATCCCCACGATGATTCCCATATTGTATGGAAGGGACAGCTCGAGCTCTGATACATCGATGCTTGCAAGCTCCGGGTGGAATGCTGTCGTATGCACGGGGTCGGATTCGGCGATAAGCTCGTCAGGCATCGTATCCTCGCCAACAGAATAGAAAACAGCCTTTATATGTGCGGAGCCTGTATAAGCAAAATCATACATATCTGCTGACACCCCAACAATGCGATACTGGTAGATGGTGTCGTCTGCGACAAACCGTGTTGCGATAATGTCACCAGAATCCCAGGAGCCGAGGTATGTGCTTGCAACGCCATCATCGTAGAAGATGTCGAATGTATCGAGGACCACCTCGCCGATGGCGGGGATTGCTGTTACGATGTTTGAGTATCCGCTCTCGTTCGAGTCGTAGAGTGCCGTCACGACATATTGATATCTCGTGTCGTTGACCACATCCGAATCGTAATAGTGGGTCAATGGGGTTTCATCTATCGGCGAGAATGAGTCGAGCCCCTCTATCCTACGGTATATCCTGTATGCGTCGGGAGTGGCGCCGGATGGCTCTGTCCAGAAAAGTGGAACCATACTATCCCTTCCGCTTATCCCTCGCAGGTTGGATGGAGGCGGAAACTCTGTCGAACCGATGGTGGCAGCGTAAGTGTAGCTATAACCTGTCAGCCTGCCGGTTATCGGTATGATGATTGCGATTATCTGGTAGTAGTTCTCGAACCCATCGACAGTTATGAGTGTGTTCCCTGATGATGGCACATCGTAATATTCAAAGCTGTATATCCCTGATAAGTCCCTTTTTATAAGAGCAATCTTCCAGGAAACAGTCGATATTCCGCTGAATGAGAACTGAAATGTCCCGACATACGGTATGGGGTTTCTGAGGTTTATATAATTTGCCCCGAGATACTCTGGCTGATGCACCGTTGTCATCCCCGAGACAGGATACACGGTATGCGTTCTCTCCATCCTGATACCAGGATAATCTGCTCCGTCGGGGTAGAATCTCTCGGGGTCAGCATACACTCTGGTAAAGTAGTTCCAGATGCAGAAATCTACCACCTCATCGGGCAGGTTTGAGCCGTGTGCCTCGTATGAGCTTGCGAGAGCCTCCTCGGCTGTTTCATAACGGCAGTTCTCCCATATCTCCTTTATAATATCTATCCCGTGCTTCTTCTCATTGAATATATTGAAGATGGCTGTTCCATACTCATGCTCCCCATCGGATGTGAAGAGCGATTTCTGTGGATAATCGAACAGGAAATCGAGGTAGTGATAGTAGTCGTTGACATACGGGTATGCCCGCTCCTCCATCCATACGGAGCACATCTCCATCCACCAGGTTCGCTCCCAGCCATCGTATGCCGCCTGAACCGTATGGAAGAACTCATGGGCTGCTGTCACCTTCGATGCTCCTGCTTGTCTTCCTTCTGGGTCGTCGTTATCGGGGAAGCCGGCGAAATCATTCTCAATCAAGATATATGCAGAGTAATCGCTCCATTCCGCATCTCCAGGAGACTCTATGTAGGTTACTCCGTAATCCTCCATATCGACAAGGTAGACATCGGTTCTGTCATCTCCGCCAGCCTCACCATCCGATACGGGAGGGAAATAATCGAGCGTGTCCACGATGAGGGAATACGCTCTCTCGAGATAACCTCCCATATTGTGAACATACTCGGTCGATGGGACCCTGTCTGCTCCTGTTGTTGTATAATGGATTTTGAAATGTCCACCGGAGGAATTGTATGTTCTCGTCAGTCCGGCAGGTCGGTCGAGTAGCCCCTTTATCCGGGAGCGAAGCTCGGGTGAGTATCCATCCAGTTCCTCCATCACCCTTTGGACGAAGGCTGTTCCCTCGCGACCCTTTGTATCGCCGATAAGATATGCAGGCAGTCGAGATGGACATCTCAGGGCAAGCAGTTTGTAATAGATTGCATCCTCCTGGGAGATGAGTAGATTGTTTCTCGCTATGTCTATCTTCTCAAATGTGGTTGTGGCAGATACCACCCCGACAGATAGAAGCGTCAGGGCAAAGATAATAAAAAGAAACTTCCTCATAGTTTGCACCTCCTCGCAAAAAGAATATATTATGAGTTTTATCTCTCTTGTCAACAATATTTGACTTTTGATATTTTACCTTTAACTTTTCTTTCGTGAGAGAGAGATTTTATATACTCATTCTGCTTTTGGTTGTTTTCCTTATGCTTTCTCCATCTATAAGGTATGATTTCACCAACTGGGACGATAGAGGTCTTGTTCTGGGAAACAGTGTTATCCGCTCGCTTTCCCCATCGAACATCGCAAGGATGTTCACACCGAGAGCAGGCGGGACATACCAACCGGTCAGGCTGCTTTCTTATGCGATAGACTACAAACTCGCAGGATACTCGCAATGGATATATCACCTGCATAATATCCTCCTTTACCTGCTGAATATCCTTCTGGTATATCTTATCCTTTCCCATTTCTTCGATAGAAAATATGCTTCTATTGGTGCCTTTCTGTTTGGATTCCTTCCAGTTCATATCGAAAGTGTTGTCTGGGTTGCTGCACGCAAGGAGGTGCTATCAGGTCTGTTCTTCTTTCTTGCGATATACCTTTACATCTTGTTCCGCAAGGAAAAAAATGGATGGTTTTTTGTTCTTTCTATTATCTCTTCTTTTCTTGCGATACTTTCCAAGCCATCGACAATTGTTCTCCCTGGAATGCTTTTCCTTTATGATGTTGCCCTATCCGAGAGAAAATTTTCCAGAACCAATTTCATTCTCTACATTCCCTATCTTTTTCCTGCTATTCTTGCAGGTGTATATTTTATTCTGCTTGCCGGCACGCAATCCTCCTTTCATACGGGAGGGTTTATCCAGACATTCTTCCTCGAGTTTTATATCGCTGCAAGATACATCCTGAACCTCGTCTTTCCCTATCATCTTCTGCCGAGGTATATCGTTTCTGCACCCGTTTCTTTCTTGGACTGGCGGATTATCTTCGGAATTGTGTTTGCCATTGTTTCTATCTATCTTCTCCTGTTCACTTACAAAAAGAACAGAAAAATTTTCTTTGCTCTCGGCTGGTTCTATGTTGGGCTTATCCCTGTGTTCAATATAGTCCCTATCTCCACCCTTATGGCTGACAGATATATCTATATCTCCTCGTTTGCCTATCCGTTTGCCCTCTGTGTTCTTCTCGGCAGGTCGAAGGGGTTAAGAAGGTTTGTATATCCTGTTTTTGGTCTCCTGCTCGTCTGGTATGCTTTCTCCTTTGTTCGGATGGAGAAGGTGTGGCGCAACTCAGAATCGCTCTGGAGCTATGTTATATCTGTTGACCCCGACCATCCTCTTGCCCATAACAACCTCGGTATGGTCTATGTCGAAGAGAAGAAATACGAGCTTGCCATTCCCCATTTCAAGGCAGCTCTTAAATCTATGCCGAAATACAAGAGTGCGTTCACAAATCTTTCTGGAGCCTATCTCGAGTCGGGCAGATACTCTGAAGCTATCTTCTGGGGAGAGAAGGCGATGCATCTTTTCCCGGATGACCCGAAGATTATTTTCAACCTTGGCAATGCTTATGCCCGAGCAGGAGAACCCGAGAAGGCGATACCGCTTTACAGAAAGCTTCTCGAGATGAAGCCGAACGATGTTGATGTTCTTGTGAATCTGGGCATCGTTTATACATACGCTGGTGACTGGGAAAAGGCGGCAGCACATTTCCAGAGGATGCTGGATTCGGGGATGAAGGATGAGGTCGTGTATCTTAACCTTGCCTCCGCATACTACAAAACAGGAGAACTGGATAAAGCGATAGGGTATTTCTCCGAGTTTCTTCGTCTGTATCCTGATTCCCCCGATGCTCCACAGGTAAGGAAAAATGTTAAACTTCTCAAATCGATGACCGATGAAAGCAAGAGATAGTCTCCTTTTATTTTTTGTTCCAAGGCTTCTTCCTCCTGTTATAAGGCTCCTTGGTGCGACCTGGCGTGTTCGCTTTGTCGGAGAAAAGAACTTCCGCTCCCTCGATGGGTTTATCTTTGCTTTCTGGCATGGGGTTATGCTCCCGCTCCTTTACACGCATAGAAAGAGGAATATAACGGTTCTTGTCTCCGAGCACACCGATGGCGAGATGATAGCAAGGGTTCTTGTCAGGTTCGGCTATAATCTTGTCCGTGGCTCGACAACGCATGGTGGAGCGAGAGGTCTGGTTGAGATGGTGAGACTTCTTGGGAGCGGTGCAACCATCGCCATCACTCCGGATGGTCCTCGTGGTCCTATGGAGGAATTCCAGAATGGGGCGCTCTTTGCTTCCTGGCGCTCGGGTAAGCCGATTATCCCTGTCAGGGTCGAGCCGTCCTCTGCGTGGCATCTCTCCAGCTGGGATAAATTTATGATACCTAAGCCGTTTGCGAGGATTACGATACATTATGGAGAGCCGCGGCTCTGTCTCTCTCCTGATACCTTCGAGGGTGATAGGTTGTATCTTTCCGATTTTATGGGTTTTGTTTGACAAATCTCGGATTTCGCATATCTTTTCTCAACTATGGGTGTGATAAGAATAAAGAATATGGAGTTTTATGGCTATCACGGCGTTTCGAGTGCCGAAAAGACGCTCGGGACACGCTTTCAGGTTGACCTCGAACTCTTCACAGATACAGCCTCTCCGGCGAGGAATGACGACCTTTCTTTGACGATAAACTACGAGCGGGTCTACGAGGTTGTCAGTGATTTCCTGACAAAGGACAAGTTCCATCTCATCGAGACGCTTGCCGAAAGATTGGTAGATGAAATCTATAACCGGTTCTCTCCGCGAGGGGTTCGTGTTCGTGTGCGGAAGATGTCGCCGCCGATACCGGGACACATCGGCTTTATTGAGATAGAGACAAAAAGGGGTATATGCTCCGATGAGTGATGTCTATCTTGTTCTCGGCTCAAACATCGGAGAACCGATGTCTCAACTCAGGGGGGCAGTCTCTATTCTCTCGCTTATCGGTGATGTCAAGGCCGTCTCATCGGTATATCTTTCCCGTCCATTTGGCAGGAGGAATCAGCCGAACTTCTACAATCAGGCAGTCTGCCTCGAGACGGATGCGACCCCGCAGGCACTGCTCGATTTTGTCAAGTTTGCAGAACCCCTTCTCGGCAGGGAGCCCCGCGGACAATGGCTCTCGAGGGAGATTGATATGGACATAGTCCTTTTTGACAACCTCGTTATTGACACCGAATCCCTCGTCATCCCGCATAGCGGTTTGTATGAGCGTGATTTCTTCCTCAAGCCTATAACCGAGATAGCACCTGATATGACGGAGCCACTATTCGGCAAGAGATTGTCGGAGATGCTCTCCGAGCTCGAGAACAAAGGAGAAACTTATATTATCAAGAGGTTGCCATCCTTATGGATGATAGCGTGAGGTTCCTGGCGATAGAGGGTGTTATAGGTGTTGGCAAGACAACTCTCGCCAGAATGCTCGGTGAGAGGTTCGCTGCGAGACTCGTCCTCGAAGAGTTTAAGGAGAACCCGTTCCTTGAGGATTTCTACAAGAACCCGAGAGCCTGGGCACTGCATACTCAACTCTTCTTCCTGCTATCTCGCTTCCGTCAGATGAAGAATCTCGGCTCACCAGAGCTTTTTGACACGCTTGTTATCTCCGACTATATCTTCCAGAAAAACAGGATATACGCGAATATCAATCTGAGCGACCCTGAGCTTCGGATATTCGAGGATGTAGCGGATGTTCTTGAAGTTGGTATACCGGCGCCTGACCTTGTTATCTATCTCGAGGCGTCGACGGAGGTTCTCCTCGATAGGATAAGAAAACGGGGACGCTCATACGAGAGGAGGATTGACTTCGACTATATCGGGCGCCTCAACGAGGCTTACAACCATTTCTTCTTCAACTTCGATGACTGCCCGCTCCTCATTGTCAATACGAACTCTGTCAATTTCTCCACCGACACAGAGGAATTCACAAGGCTGCTTTGTATCCTCGACGAGCCGCCTGTGGGAATGAGATACTATAACCCTCAGAAGGAGCTTTTCTGAAAAATGGACAGGATGACAACCGTTAAGATAACGGCGAAGAAGGGGAGAGAGAAGATAGTTGCCTTGACCGCCTATGATTTTTTCACAGCGAGGTTCCTCGATTCTGCTGGAATCGATATACTGCTTGTCGGTGATTCGGTTAATATGGTTCTCTATGGGAAACCCAACACCCTTTCCGCAACTATGGATACGATGCTTGCTCACACAGAGGCAGTGGCATCGGCGGCTGTGTATTCCCTTGTCGTTGCCGATATGCCGTTCCTTTCCTATCAGGTCTCCGATGAGGAGGCTGTTAGAAATGCCGGTCGTTTTCTCAAGGAGTCGGGGGCAGCTGCTGTCAAGCTCGAGGGGGGATATGAGATTGCGCCGCTTGTATCACGGCTCGTGAACATAGGCATTCCGGTTCTCGGACACATCGGTATGCAGCCACAGTCATACCACAAATACGGCGGCTACCGCCTTCAGGGGAAGACTGAAGAATCCAAGGAATATCTTCTCAAATCGGCAAGGTCGCTCGAGGGAGCAGGGGCTTTCGCTGTTGTTCTCGAGAAGGTGGAGGCAAATTTCACGAAGGTTATAACCGATACCCTATCCATCCCAACGATAGGGATAGGTTCCGGTCCATTCTGCGATGGGCAGATTCTCGTTGTGAACGATATACTGGGTATGTTCGACGAGTTCAAGCCACGCTTCGCCAGACAATACGATGATTTCAAGTCACGAATAAAGGATGCCGCCTCACGCTTTGCCAAGGATGTCAGAGAGGGTAAATTCCCTGAGGAGAAGGAGAGCTTCTTCGAGGAAAAAAGATGAGACTTGTCCGCAGGGTAAAGGAAATGCAGTCTATCTCTCGCAGACTCCACGAGGAGAAAAAGAGAGTCGGCTTTGTCCCGACGATGGGCTCTCTCCACGATGGGCATCTCTCACTTATAAGGCTTGCCAGGAAGATGTGCGATACCCTTGTCGTAAGCGTGTTTGTTAACCCGACACAGTTTGGTCCGAGCGAGGATTTTACTCGCTATCCAAGAGACATCGAGCGAGATAAAAAACTCTGCGAGTCGGAGGGAACAGATATCCTGTTTGCCCCCGAGACAGACGATATGTATCCAGAGGATTTCTCCACCTATGTCGTTGAGGAGAGGCTCTCTTTACCCCTCTGTGGACGCTCCCGTCCAACCCACTTCAGGGGAGTGACGACGGTCGTTACAAAACTCTTCAATATAATCCGCCCTACATTTGCTGTTTTCGGACAGAAAGATGCACAGCAGGCGTTCGTCATCGAGCGGATGGTAAGGGACCTGAATTTCGATATCGAGATTGTTGTTGCTCCAATTGTCAGGGAAAAGGACGGACTTGCTATGAGTTCCAGGAACAGATACCTCTCCCCGAAGGAAAGAGAGGAGGCAACTGCAATCTTCCGCTCACTTTCCGGGGTGAAGCAGATGGTGCGAAAAGGAGAGAGAAAAACTTCCCCGCTCATTAAACTTATAAGGGATGAGATAGCCCGAACCGAAACCGGTCGGCTCGATTATGCCGAGATTGTGGACACGAGAACCCTTTCCCCCGTAGAGGTTATCGAGGATGATGTCCTCGTTGCTGTTGCAGCACAGTTTGGCAGGGCGAGACT
>Ga0180301_10002818_pt1 | contig 13668 bp, 6 predicted proteins | sample GuaBasSediGuay16_FD_121797 | JGI IMG/M metagenome (GOLD analysis project Ga0180301, IMG submission 121797) | Subseafloor sediment microbial communities from Guaymas Basin, Gulf of California, Mexico - Guay16, Core 4569-2, 12-15 cm | ecosystem: Environmental > Aquatic > Marine > Hydrothermal...
CAACATTTCTAGGATGGTTGAGCATTTGTTGGCTAAGGGAGTCAGCAAGGGAAGAGCGGTCAAGTACATCTATCATCTGCTTGTTCTCGCTAGAGTCGCGGGTAAACCCTTCAAAAGTCTTCGAAGAGAAGATATCGAACGTCTTGTCAGCTGGATAAACGCGTCAGACTACACGGATCACACGAAACACGACTACAAGATAGTCTTGAAGAAGTTCTATCAGTGGCTTAGGGGCTGCAACGAGGAGGAGCATGAATATCCCGAGGAAGTGAGATGGATAAAGACGAAGCTTAAAAGAATTCTGTCGGGTCTCTTGTATGCTTGGATTGTATTTTTTTCCTTAGAGCTCTGCTATCCATTTCAATACGATGACGATGAATATCATTAGTGCGAGTCTTCGGCTGATTTTGAATTCCTTTTCCAAAGATTTTCGCTCCTTCCATATCTGTCACATACTCAAAGCCTGCCTCAATGAGCTCACAAGCCTCTTTAAGGTTATGCGCTACTTTCACTATAAACTCATCATTTCCATGCGATCCGTAGATGGCTCTTCCTAAGACAATATAGATCAGGGTATTCTTGATGTTTTATGCTCTAAAATCTTCATTACATGAAGGATGTCCCGTGTTTTGTGATACTCTATTGTTGCTTTCCAATGCCTAAGAGCGTGAAAGTTTATCAAAATTATTTTTATATTTAAATTTTATCAAAAGGCTATTTTCGAAGGATCTTGAAGGTTCAAATATTGCCTAATAAATCCTCAGCAAATACTATGCAGATTCTGCCCAAACCCGGAGAGGAGAGACCTCTTTTAAAGAGACGCGTAATCTATAGGCTATCAGATAAGGGAAGAAGAATCCTAGAGATCAGTAAAGGCATTTCAAAAGAAGAGGTTAGAGCTATCCTAAGACTATCGCCAGACAAGCTGGATACGCTGAGAGTACTCGAGAACGGACCTAAACGTGCGGTGGAAATCCCAGTTAAAGCGAGGCAAAACCTGAAAAGACTGGTTGAAGATGGATTCATCATCAGAACAGTAGAAGGCATAGACGCTGAAGCTCTACGAAGTATGAGAGAGGAAGGCTTAAAGAACAGGGAGATATCTGAAAGGTTAGGAATCTCCCTTACAGCCATAGAATACTGGATAAATAAGCTGAACCTAGAAAAGCGAGATAGCCGCTCCCGAGTGGACTGGATGAGATGCGGGAACTGCCTCATCAAACTTCTGGAAAGGAATGATCCCCATATCAAAGAGGGAGGCAATGGAAACCCTTGGATATAGCGATACCAAATCGGAAATCTGCTGAGAATGTACACGGAAAAGATTCAGATATTAAATTTCCAAGTTGGCGGGAGCAAACATTCAAAGAAGCTCCACAGCCTATACAAGGCCAGCCCAATCCTAACATTAAAGGATGACCCACGCATAATAGACTACATAGCATCAAAAATAAACATGAAAGTCCAGACAGCACCAGAAGCAAGATCAATCGTACAACAACTAAAATACCAAATAGGACACAAGAATGCAAAAGTAGTGGCAGAAAAGCTAGGGTACCGATACAAGGAGAATGTGTAGCGGAAAGAATAAAGAAGGTAATCGCTTTTAAGCAGCTAATATCTACAATAAGTAATGATACGTATGGGTAGGCTATTAGCAGCTAGAGTATTGAGAAGGAAGTAAGAATTTTTAGGAGAGCGCATAAAGGCTTTTAGAAATTTAATTTATGACAAAAAAAGTAAGTGGGCGCGCTAAATTAAGAGGTTTTTAAGCATATATCGATCGTGATGATAAATCTTAAATATTCTGAGAGCATGAGATTCAATCAACGAAGATATAAAAAAGAGGGAAAATTTTATGGCGGAAGGAAAAGCTAAGAAAGAAGCTTCTGCCATTACGCCAATGCGTTATGCGCTAGTTCTGCTGGCAATCATAGTCCTGACTAGCGCAGTCATCCCTAAAACTGTTATGACATTCTGGGCTCATGGACAAGAAGAAGGTGCATGGGGTGGCACCGGAACAGAATGGGGCTATATACCACTAGGTATTGTATGGATAGTTGCTCTTCTACTGTCGCTTCTCGGTAAAGGCTTTAGTAGAGCTGAGATTGCATTATTTACGGGTCTTGCAGCATATGCCGGTGTGTTAGTGAGCCACGGTTACCTACTAGGCGTCTCCTGCATATCCATAATAGTGCCGAACATACCGGAATATAGCGACGCGGTAAAGCTGATTCCCGATTTTTGGGTATGCAAAGACATGAGTCTAGTAGAGGGAGCGTGGATTGGGGGGTCATCGCCACCGCCACAGATCGCACCTTATATTCTTCTAGAAATAATCTATATGATCGTGGTTGGCGGGATAATCATATGTATAGCGTCGCTCTTTCAAAGAAGGTTCATATATGTTGATAGGCTACCGTTCCCAAGTGTAATGCCAGCCGTAGTTATGGTTGATCTATATGATCAAAAAGTTAATGGAAGGCGTAGATTATTCAAGGACAAGTGGCTTTGGATCGGCTGGATACTTGGAGCCATCTGGGCGGGTCCAATGACCATTAACATGTTCTATCCATTAATCCCAAGAGAACACGTATTCGGTAGAGTCCCTCTAGACGCGGTTTTGGCCCCAATTTTCGGTCCATACCACATAGAAGGATGGTGGTTCATAGATCCGCATACAACAATGTGGTATACAATAATGCCTACGGATGTTTTGGCTTCAATAGCTATTTTCGACATAATATTCTACTGGATATACCCGGCGATTGCACATTTCACTGGGTCTATGGCGCCCGGCGTGAGCGCTTGGTCATATTATTGGGGCGACGTTCCCGGAGGAGCAGCATGGCTACAGATGCAACAAACTGGATGCTTCATCGGCACAGGCTTATGGATAATAATAACAAGTTGGAGATACTTTAAAGACAGCATATCAAGAGCAATTAAGGGAAGCGCATCGTCAACCGAAGAAGACGTTTCTGACAGGACGCTCTGGGCAACCTTCATCGGTCTATGGATAGTGTGGCTGGCATTGTGGCTTGCGTCAGGTGCAAACCTTGGCGTCCTCATATTCTCCGCCGTATTGTTCAGTGTAACGATCATAGGATCATTATGGGTTCAAAGCCATAATATAGAGTGGCTTGCTGCGCCATTCACTTGGTGGACTGGACATAACTATGTGTTCGCTTTTGGAGAAGCGATCGGAGCATACACCAATCCCTCTACAAGCCTAGCCGCTTTGACTGCTAGAGGCATGCCCCAAGCTTTTCCGCAGTCAAACGCAAACTGGTCAGGAGCTATGCCTGCCCTTTTCGCCTACAAAATGTGTGAAACTGGTGGTATAAAACCAAAAAGAATGTTCAAATCTCTATTTATACTGCTGATTGCAACCGCATTTATCGGCGTCCCCATTGTCACGACAATGCTGTATAAGTATGGGGCGGGAGTCGTGTTGGGCGGCGCAGCTGGCGGAGGCGGAGACATTAACCCCGTAAAGGCGATGGCTGCCAACTCAGCATCCGGAGTATTCGCGCCATACACGTACTGGAATTCATGGAAAGTAACATGGACAGGGATCGGAATAATATTTCCATGGATACTATTCATACTAAGATCAAGGTTTCCATGGTTCTTCCTCCACCCTGCAGCGCTAATGATTTGGCCTATATGCTACGGCTTATTCCGATCAGTTCCAGCTTTAATCATAAAGATAGCCGTCCTCAAAATAGGCGGTGCAAAGTTCTACGAGAATGTATGGGTCAAAATAGTAACAGGCTTCATTATAGGCATGCTAGTCTTGGACTTTATAGCAATGTGGACGTTAGCCGCTAAAACATTCTAAAATCCTCCCACCATTTTTTTGTAAAGAGCGCTCTAGAATCTTTTCCGTTAAAATTTTATAATTAGGAATTAATCAAAATAATTAGGAATTAATCAAAGTATTAGGGGAAGTGTATCCTTGTACTTTGGCAAACCAATAGAAATTAAGATTCTCGAAAACTATATTAAAGATTGGAAAGAATTCAGTGATGGTTTTCTTCTTATTCCCAAAAAAGAAATGTATTTTGACAAGTTGTTTCTTCGAGCACGTAATGTCTTCATGGACAGAGCTTTTGATTTTTCAGCGCTGATCGAAGTTGTACCACGAGAAAAAATGAATGAAAATTTTAAGGATCTTTTCTACTCGCTTGTAGGTTTAAGCTGTGAATTAAGCTGGAAAGGAACGATTCGAAAGAAGACATGCTTTGAAAGTTATAGAGTTCTAAGACTACTAAAAAAGCGCGTTCCAGATTTGAAAGTCAGCAGTAAACTGATCGAAGCCTTAAATAAATCAGACGAAATAACCAATATGTTACGAAAGGTTCATCCGGACAGTCTTTTCATTACTCTCACATCTTTGTCTTCCCTTTTGTATTTTGATTCAAATGTTGATATTCTTCAAGTTCTGGAAGAGCAATATTTTAAACCTATTGAGATTATATGGATCATTAATATGAGTAAGATGGTTTTGAGAACGTTGAACTACAAGAAAAAATTCGAAGACATCATAGAATTGATAAACATGATCTCCAAGAAAATTTTAAAAATAACCAACACCTTCAATCTATACGTCAACGCGCAAGTTATCAATGAAGCGGGGCGTATATAAATTGCAAAAATTTCCAAAATCAAAATTAAGTTTTCTTGTAATTATCATCACGTTTATAATTAGTTTATTCCCAACATATTATCTGGCAGCAAATCGCCGTGTATTAAATCCAAATGAAGACTTGAGTAACGTTATAAATTATGTTAGTTCAGCAGAGTTTATGGCTAACGTGAAACGCCACGTTTCGTTTTTCTCAGATTTAGGTTCACGCGTTACTGGGCGGGAGGGAAGCTTCGAAGCTGCTAAATATATTGCAGATAAATTTGAAGAGTATGGTCTTAAGCCGGGAGGCGACGAAGGATATTATGAATATTTCAATGTGACCGTTCCGTTGGAGAATGATGTTAGAGTCGTAATACCTGATATTGGCGTTACCATTAAAAGTTATGCATTATGGCCTAACGGTATACAAGCGTGTTATACGCCTCCGGAAGGGTTGAGGGGCAAGTTAATATATTTTCGAAACGGATCTCTAGAAGAAATTTCTAGTATTCTTAAGCGTTATAAAATTGAAGATCTGGATAATGTAATAGCCTTGATGGATTTTAACACTCAAAAGAACTGGTTAAATCTTGTGAGCTTTGGAGTTAAAGCAATAATCTTCTTGGAGCCTGATGATTCAAACCGTATAGAGGCTGAAACTAAGTTTACCCTTACGCCGCTTCTGATCCCCCGATTATACATACTTAAAAATGATTCCAATATTCTATTGAAGAATGTCGGTAAGGAAGTTATAGTATATTCCGACATGAAATATGAAAATGTTAAAGCAGTAAATGTTGTAGGCATAATCAAGGGGACAGAATATAAGAATGATGTGATAGTTGTCTCGTCGTATTATGATTCATGGTCCGTTATTCCTAGTCTCTCACCTGGAGCGGACCAAGCTACGGGAACTGCGGTTCTTCTGGAGCTTGCCAGATATTTCAGTTTAAATAAGCCTAAGAGAACTATATGGTTCGTAGCTTTCTCTGGTCACTGGCAGGCTCTTAGAGGTTCTAGGTATTTTGTTGAGAAACATTACTTCGCCCCCGAAGTTCAGAACGATACTGTCAAAGTATGGGTGCATTTTAATCTAGATTTATCCACCGACAGTTCCACGGTTTCTTGGGTTCATTATGGATCTATGTGGAATCAAGATAAGGTAGCCGGACTATTTGATTACATTTTTTCATTCATTGAAGGTCATGTTTATCATTTTCTTGAAGAGGCAGGATTCAACGTTAGTAGATACGTTGACAGTTGTAAGATGCCTCAAATGCAAAAATATTTCATCCATGACGCTGAGCCCTCAGTAATAGCGGGAATAGCTGGGTTTAGTTTCATAACTTCTAGAAGTATGCGTCTAAACTGGGAAACCCCATTCGAAACAATAGATAAAGTTGTCTTTGAAAATCTGACTCCTCAAGCAATATTTGCTTCTGCATGTGTACAAATGATAGCAAACGTGGATAATTTAGGTTTAGAATGGGGGATTGACAATGTCAAACCTGTTAGGAGATACATGAGGTCAGGAGGCGGGTATCCAGGCAGAAAAGGGTATGCCGGAATTTACGGCGATATTGTTAGATTTGATCCTGAAACTCGATGGTATACTTCTCAGGGGCTTGAAAACTACGACGTGGTCTTAGACGTAGTGTTATCTCCCAGCCGCTATAATCCATTTGCTCATACTATCGTTAAGCTTGACGGAAATTCAAGCCTAAAATTTAGAGTAGAAGGCATAGGAACAGACTATATCTTTCCTGAAACTGGCTATGGTGCGCATTATGTAGGTGCTGGCGAACCCGGCGTCCCCGCTATTAGGATTTACGCTTACGCCGTAAATAAGACTACAGGAGAGATAGAATGGGCTCCTGACCTAGGGATCTGGGCTTGGCCTCAAAATAGGGGCCTCACAACCGACCGGCCAGACGGATGGAAGGATGTTAGAATCTCCTTGTTTAAATGCGAAACAGTAGTCCTCACAGACATAATTGATCCACCAAGGTTTGAAGAGCCTTGGATTAACGTTAATTGGCGGCTTTCAACATTTAGCAGGTTTGGAAGAACCAGCGATATGCCGACAAGACATGAATTAACAATAGAATTCGAGGTTATGGATTTCACAACTCACAGTCCCTTCATACAGTGGGGTCTTTTAACTCCGCAGGAGACAGGAGAGCCCATAGCATTAATTTTCCTCAGAGAAAACTCTACCTTCGAGGTTATTTTAAGAGCGCCTGACGGAGTTAAGGGTGTCTTAACAAATGCGGATGAGAAAAACCTTGAAGGCAAAGGGTTTGATATTCGATGTGAAGAAAACCGACGAATATCTCTTCCTATTCAGGTGGCGAACGACCTATATCGGCTAAACGAAAAAAGGTTTGGAATAGTCGCCAACTATAGATCATACAGTTTTTGGGCCTTAAGCACTTACGAAAATAGTCAAAAATACTACAAACTTATGATTGATTCTTGCAGAAATAAAGAGTTTTCATTAGCTCTCGGCTACGCACTGCTCACTTGGAACTGGAGCATTAAAACATATCATGAACTGTTCAACCTTATAAATGGATTGACATACACGTTTATATTCTTCTCCTCCCTGCTAATACCGTTTGCTTTTCTAGTGGAAAGACTGTTAATACAATCAGAGGGGCTGAAACGAATCTTCTGGATCATAGGCGTGTATGCAATATCATTTGCTATTCTCAGCTTCTCGCATCCAGGTTTTGAAGTAGCCATAAGCACCCCACTTGCAGTAATGGCATTCGTTCAAGCCGTCATGTCCATTATAACCTTTACTCTGTTGGGAGGAGTCACTGGGGGTTATTTAAAGGAGGTCCGTTCAAAAGTCAGAGGGCTGCACTTCGCCGAAATCAGCAGGTCGAGCGCAGTAATGTTCGCCGCTTCTTTGGGTATACAGCAAATAAGACGGAGAAGGCTAAGAGCAGCTTTAACTATTTTTACGGTCTCGACAATATCTTTCAGCCTTGTCCTATTAACTTCAGTTACAGGCGGCATGTCGGTCAAAAGTGCAGCTACATTGGAAGGAGCAACCTATGACGGGGCTCTTGTCAATTCCAACCTGGGAATCGAGTATGTCGGTAGCAAAGTTGCCTACGCCGTAAAAAGTCTCCTCGAAAATAAAACCTCTACTATCGTAGAAAGAGCTTGGGTTTATCCACCTCCATTCTCAAACTTTGCATCTTCAACTTCTGCTGTGAGGCAATTCTGGATCCTTAGGAGCGGAGAAAAAACTACACAAATATACGCTATTCTAGGTCTAGAACCTGAAGAAGCCTCTCTAACAAACCTTGACAAGATCCTTGTTGACGGAAGATTCTTCGCAAGAAACGAAATATACTCATGCATTGTTGGAAAAAGCTTAGCGGACAAACTTGATCTGAAATATGGTTCAACCGTGGATGTCTGTGGGGTTACGTTGAAGGTTGTCGGAATACTCGACAACCAATTATTTACGTCAATTAAAGACATAGACGGGTCTCCCCTCTCCCCTGTAGATTTCGGCCAAATAAGGATAATGATGGCAGGCTCCCCATTAACACCTGAAATGTTAAAAATGATGGCGTTAGGATACCGTGTAGCGAGCGAATATCTCCTGATAGTTCCACACAAGTTGGCAACAGAAATATTTGGTGCACGTGATTACTCAATAGTTGTCCAAGCACCACAAGAAAAATTAAAGGGGGTTGGACAAGAATTACCGTTAATACAATATGCTCTAACCGTTTTCATTGGAAACCGTGAACAGGGGCTAACGAATCTCTTCTCTAGCTCCATATTGATTATCTCAATGGGATGGGAAAGCGTAGCATTCCCGGTCATAATAGCGTCGCTAATGATTCTGAACATCATGCTTGGAACCATATACGAACGGATAAGAGAACTGAAGACCTTAGCCTCGTTAGGTTTAAGCCCGCTGCATATCTTCGGTCTGCTATTGATAGAAGCCATCCTATACGGGGTAATAGGAATAGTATGCGGCTATATACCTGGAATAATAGGATGTAGGATATTACTATCCCTTGGAAGGGTTCCTCAAGGATTTGTTCCCGGGTTTGCCTCATCATACATTCTGCTTGTAAGCGGAACGATAATGCTGATGTTGCTTGTCGCCACATCCTATCCTGCTTCCAAAGCTTCTACGTTAGTGACACCTAGCATTCTTAGGAAATTCAGATTTAGAGCTGGAAAGATAGAGGAAACATTACAGGTGCAGCTGCCTTTCGTAGCAACCGACGAAGATGTCTATGCCTTATTAAGTTATATAGCTGAGTACATAGATGCCTGCAAGGTTGAAGGCGTTGGACCATTCATAACGTTGGAAGAATGTAAATTTGCACGCGAAGTTTCAGGTTTTACTAAACGTTTGACTCTTGAAACCAGACTTCACTTGCCTCCATACGATGCAAATATAACGCAGACTCTCAGAGTTGTAGCCTCAGGCGAACTGGGTGTTAACCGATACACTTTCACCATCATAATGAACCGACTCACGGGTTCTCCGGACGTGTGGACAAAATCTGTAGGCAGCCTCGTAGAGGAGCTTCGAACTCAATTCCTCTTATGGAGAACATTATCAAGTGATGATAGAGCCAAATACATAAAAATTGGAGAAGGAATCAGAGAAACATTGGAAGGTGAAGAAGAGGAATGAGTGAAGTAGTGAAAAGTGGACTAACAAGAAGAACTTTATTAATACTTCTCTACGGCGCGTTGCTGGTAGCACCTATGGACTTGTTCCTGTCCCTATACGTCGGAGCTTCTTATCTGACAGTTCCACTGTTCGGAATGATCGGCGCTCCCGCATTATTCGTGATTGTAATCACCTTCACAGAAATATCGCGATACTACGGAAAGCCCCTTACTAGACAGGAAGTCTTCTTGATATATAACCTGCTGGGAGTATCAATAAGCGCACCCTTCTTCATAGGCTTTATTTATCAGGGATACTTTAGAATCTGCCCTATTACGAAGGAAATAATAGATCCATTTACGGGAAAAACACTTTATGATCTATTACCCTACTGGTACTCTCCACCCGAATCATCATTCATGGCGAGAACATTCTTCGATTACGGTTGGCTTCCAGTCATAAGTATAGGTTTAGCTTTTTATGTTTGCTATGTGCTTTCCGAAATCGGTCTAGGCCTACTTCTCTCCTATCTTTATGTTGAGGTTGAGAAGCTTCCATTTCCAACCGCCAACGTCGATGCTAATGCAATCGTCGTACTGGCTGAGAGAGAAACTAGCCGAACAAGAATTTTCTCGATAGCCGCAGTAATAGGAATAGTCTGGTCAATAATAACTTTCGGTACCCCCTCAGTTGTAGGAGGAAGCTTAGGAATAAGAACAGGCCCACTGACCTTTTCAGATTTAACACCATGGATCAATAGATATATCCAAGGTCCAATATTCGGCGTAACATTCGAGATATTTCCATACACATTCGGGTGGATATGGCTTAACCCGGCTCCGGTAGTTTCAATGTTCATAGCATCATACGCAGTATGGTTCTTCGGAAATATACTCGCTCTTAGAACTCCTTTAGACGTTTTCAAAGAATTCCAAGAGGAATATCGGCCTGGAATGACTATTGATCTTCTGATGTGGCGAAGTTGGATTTGGATATGGGCTAGCTTCCTGCTGGGCGCAGCTCTCGGCGTAGCAATAATGTCAATTCTAAGGTATAGAAGATATCTAATTTCGTCTTTCAAAAGTTTATACAAGATTCGTAGAGAAAAAAGCGCCGTGGGTTATCCTCCTCTATGGGTTATCCTCTTAGCATGGCTGGGAGGCGGAATAGGCTCAGTAGCACTAATCCAATATATTCTTCCGGGATTCCCAGCGTGGGCTTCACTGGTATTCTCACTGCTTCTTCCCTTCATAAATGCGAGTGTATGTGCTAGAGGAAGAGGTGAAGTTGGAATAGGCGTATTCCTGCCATACATGAAAGAATCAATGATACTAGCTTCAGGATATAAAGGAATCGACGTATGGGTTTCCCACATATTCTATTGGAACTGGGGAACAGGAAACAATGCAGCTTCATACGTTTATATAAGTAAACTCGCCAAGCTAACACAAACTAGACCACTAGACTTCTTCAAAGGACTAATTATAATGTTGCCAATCACCTGGGTGGTTAGTTTTGTTGCGAGCTCCTTATTCTGGAAGATGGCTCCTATCCCCTCTGCAGTGTTTGGTCTGTCAACGCAACGTTGGCCTCAGCAAATTTTAGAGCAAGCTTTCACCATGCTGAACTATAAAAAAATGTATAAACCAAAGTTGATAGGTGCAGGATTCGCTATATTCGCAATACTTTACGTCTTTGGATCATTCGTCAAAATCCCATGCCTCGACGTAATGGCATTACTGGCAGGACTATCCGTACCGCCATACTATGCTAACGCGCTTCTTATCGGATATATTATAGGCAATAAAATAGTGAGAAGATACGTGGGAGACGAATGGTGGAAAAATTACAGGCTTACAGTACTAGCGGGACTCTCAGCAGGTTACGGTGTAGTCGCCGCAATTATGGGCTGCGCAGTCCTCATATCAAGAGCATTATGGTACACGCAAACTCTATATTAACAACTGCGATGGCATGAGAAAGGATTTATGTGGAAGGCGCTCAAGCCATAGCCGCGTTAATGGCCAAAAATCACAATAATTTTATTTATGAATGTTAAGTATTGATGCCATAGTAGAGGTGATGGGGGAGCATCAGCATCTGTAAGCTTTACAGATTCGCATTTTTCTTTCTGTTCATTATTCTTGTAGCCGGGTTCTCTCTAGATTATGCTCAGTCTAATCAGCGGGCCAGCGTAACGGGGACAGTTGTTAATGAGCGTGGAAATCCCATAATTGGGGCAAATGTCACTATACTCTCTTTGGATGTTAGATATGGTCGCCAAAGGATATCTTTTGTAAAGATGATAAAAACAGATTCCGCTGGAAGATTCTCCACTTCAGTTGATAGAGAAGGAGCATATCTGATCTATGTTACATATGACGATGAAAGAACCCCCGGCGTGGATTACGTTCCAGAGAGATGGCGCACTTGGCTATCATTGGATTCAGTATCTTCACGGGAGTTCGTCTTGAAGAAGGGTGCATCCATATATCTGGATGGAGATGCAAGACATGTCGAGGTTAACAGACCTGCCACTAGCTACCAGTTTATAGTTTTAGAGCTGAAAGGCGGCGGAGGAGACTACTGGACTGGGCCTGTTAGGGATTACGGGAGTTTTTCACATCTAGTTCAGTTTCTCGGATTCGATGAAAGACTGGTCGTAGTTCCGGCTGAAACTGAAGTTAAGATTCAAATAACAGCGAATTTTCCGTACGGAAAGTCCCAAACCTTCAATGCGACTGGAAAGATCGGATACTTTAAATTGCTGCAAGGTGAGAATCTGCGTATCGATATTAGAGAACATAGCGTTATATCAAACATTAGATATGTAAAAGAAATGTTGAATTCTGGTTTCTCGCTTCTTGATGAATGTCGAACCGCTGGCTTTCTAGTTGAGGCGGAAAGTGAGGATCTCTATAATGCTTATTACTCGATTGAAGAATCCTTCTTTTTATGGAAGAAAGGACTCTTCGATCAGTCTTTTGCGAAGGCAAGAAGCGCATATATCCTAGCCGATAGATCTGAAAAGACCCTTAGGGGATTAATTGAATCGAGCTTAAATTCGCTTGTTCCTACACTCATCCTCTTCTTAATCGTTGCTTTAGCTTCTTCCCGTCTCGTGACAGAAGGATCCAACCTTTTAGAGATAACAACGAGGAATGGAAGCTTCGGAGTCTCGATCACCTTCTTTCTCGAGACAATATTCTATTTTCTTTTATTCATATCCTATTACTTCATATTTCCGGGATGCCACTTAGTTCATCGACTAACATACATTTCAATGGGCATCTTCGTCTTCCTATTTGGAAAAGCTACAACTTTCCTTTTTCCAAAATTCGCCCGTGAAACGAGAAGTGAGGATCAGCCGATACAGCTCAAGAGCGCGATCGTCGTGGCGTTCTTGATGGGGAGCCGGAATCTTCATAGAAGGAAGGTGAGAACATTGATGAATTTGATAAGTATCATGATTTTTGTCTTTGGATTTATCACATTAACTTCTATATCTCCAAGATATGGCCTCTCAATTGTTGCAACGAAATCCGTCTTACCTGTTGATGCATTGCTAGTTGAAGATGCACCCTTGGGTGGAGCTCCGGGAGAATTCATACAATTACCAGAGTCCTTCCTTGAATGGTTAGAATCTAATCCAAACGTGACTATCTTCTCCCCTAAGGCAGAAAATACGCCTGTCTATTTAGATGATCCTCTTGGACGTTTATATTCGACACGTGGAGAATGGAGAGATGTACTGGGAGTCATAGGTATAATCCCCAGCGGAGAAGCAAACCTCACTGGTTTAAACCAGATAGTAATGGAAGGAGAATACTTGAGGGATGACGATCACAACGGAATCCTCGTAAGCTCTTCTTGGAAAGAAAATTTGAAGGTTGATGTGGGAGACAAACTTTATGGATTTGGACAGGAATTTATAATTCGAGGCTTCTTTGACAAAGAATCTCTATCTAAATTTCTGGATATTGATGGGGAAATATATCTGCCATACTGCAAGGACCCTGACCCACAGAATCCGGTTGAAAATCTTCCATGCCCTCCCGATAGCGTCATTATACTCACTTATGATGAAGCTCTCACCTTACCTAAGGTCTCTACATCACGCGTCGCTGTGCAGCTCTCAGATATCGAGAGATATGACCCCTTAGCTAGAATGATCGCTCTGATTTATGAATATAGAGTTTATATCTCGCATCCCAGATTCTTAACCACATATTATTTAGGCGAATATTTAGAAGAAAAAGGAACTGCTCTTATTCTTCCACTAATGGCGTTAGTTATGCTGAATATAGGGCTTTCCATGTTTGCAAATGTTAATGAAAGGAGAAATGAGATAGCGAATCTTTCCTCCGTAGGGTTA
>Ga0180301_10002819_pt1 | contig 13667 bp, 8 predicted proteins | sample GuaBasSediGuay16_FD_121797 | JGI IMG/M metagenome (GOLD analysis project Ga0180301, IMG submission 121797) | Subseafloor sediment microbial communities from Guaymas Basin, Gulf of California, Mexico - Guay16, Core 4569-2, 12-15 cm | ecosystem: Environmental > Aquatic > Marine > Hydrothermal...
CAATGCGTGGCGTCTTTGACAGGGCCGTAAATCAGCTCGACAGTTTTCTCGCCGAGATAATTTCCTTCGAACGCTCCAGGCCCCGGCCAATCGGGAATCGGCACCGATGGTTCTTCGCCGCCGCCGGTGCATCCCCACGGCGAATCGGTCCACGCTTCGTCCTTGCCGTCGGGCCAGCGACTGCGATACCACCCGAAAACATCACGCTCGATCTCATGCACAGCCTCCCGCGCCGCCAATAACTCGTTTTGCGCGGTCGCGCGGTCGGAATCCGTAGCGTAATAATTAGTCCGCTTCGCCGCGAAATCGTCGAAAAGAACCTGGAGCGCATCGAAATCCGACACCAGAGGCGCAAAATCCGGATCGGCAGAAACAGTAGCCCAATGAGTAAGCACGAACTCCGCCGTCGTGAATAAATCATGCCTGTCGTCGGGAAGCTCCCCGGACAATCCGAAAGTTGCAAGGATATCCGGATCCTCCGCAACCGAAAGCAGGGCCATTTTTATCTGCTTGAGCTTATCATATACCTTATCCGCGGCCGTCGTGTATAGCTTATTCCGGTCATGCGCGAGTTGAATCAACGTTTTATAGGGCGCGATTTTGCTTCCGTAATCCGTTATCTTCACGGTTAAATCGCTTAAATCGCCTACTATATGTGTCGGGAAATTGCTATCGCCGCTATGCTCCTCCAACCATGGCAAAAGAACCTCTTTTAACCATGTGAAATACATATCGTATCCCAGCAAACTCGGTTTTCTTGTATGAAATGCCATTTTTACCCCATCGTTTTTTGATAAATTACTTGTTGCCGTCGTTTTCTACGTCCGGGGCAGCGAAAAAAACGTCCTCAAAATCGATTTTTACCGGCTCTGCGTCATATTCTACCCAAACCGCGACACCTTCTACTCATTTCGAGAGACCTTCTACCCGGACCGAGAGACCTTCTACTCGTTTCGAGAGGCCTTCTACCCAACTCCAGATACCTTCTACTCAACTCGACAGGCCTTCTACCCAACTCCAGATACCTTCTACCCAACTCGAAACACCTTCTACCCAACTCGAGAGGCCTTCTACCCAACTCGAAACACCTCCTACTCATTGCAACCATGCGGTTTTGAGCAATATTGTCTAATTTTTATACACAAACTATTCAATGAACGATGAACGCGCCGAAAATACCCGATTAACTAACAAAATGCAAGCGGTATTTTTTATCTGTCATTGCGAGGCCGAAGGCCGCGGCAATCTCATTTCAAATACACGATTCGTTTCGTAACCGATTCATTGCCGATTTTCGCGTGGACCAGATAAACGCCCGAACCGAGGGATTTATCGGGTGTCCAAATGGCGGGCGTATCGCGATACGCCCCTACGGGCATTTCATAAACGATTCTGCCTTTAATATCGAAAACCTCAATCTCCGCCCCCTTCGGCGCGGAAATCGTAACCGCCGAATTGAATGGGTTTGGATAGGCGATAATATCTAATTTGCTTGGTCTGTGGATAACTTCGGCTATATACGAACTCGTATCATATTCGTCCGCGCCGATGTCCCATATCCTTACGGGCCGGAAGTCGCCTTCAAAATCGAATATGTCGGCCCAGATTTCCTCGGATATGGTCGGGAAATAGTACATTTGCACTCCGGCACTTATACACGGTGAACTTTCTGAAAGGTGAAACAGCGTGTCCTCGAAAAGCGGGTCGGCGTTTATAATCCCCGGTCCCCATAAAATAACGCTTCCAAAAACATCCTCAGTATCGATATCGCAATATGCGAAACCCACAGAGCAAGGGGAATCTGCGTATATTTCATAGCCCGTATTTCCGTAAACAATAGTATTCAGCATCCCTTTGTAATAACCGGAGAAATAGCATCCGTCGCCGTTGTTATAGACTATCGTGTTATTCGATATACAGGGTTTACCGGTCATATATATTCCGGCGCCGCTGGTCGCGGTGTTGTGGGATATCATATTATTTGAAATTCTGGGTTCGTTGCTGCTCCAGATACCGCCGCCCTGAGACGCGGAATTGTTTTTTATTGTATTACATATTATTACTGGGTCAATATCCCACTCAGTAGAAAAAATATGCGTTAAGTAAACGCCTCCACCTTGGTTTGCTTCGTTATTCATAATATAGTTGTCTATAATAAACATCTCATGGTTTCTATAGGAATAGATACCTCCGCCATCGTTCGCAATATTGGATTGGATTATATTATTTAGTATTGTAGAACTTGCAAATTCAATATGAATACCACCACCATCTTCCCCGAGATTCCCGCTTATATAATTACCTTCTACCGTATCAGAATGAGATTGGAAATATATCCCAGCACCATTATTATTTGATATAATATTTCCTCGGATATCTCCATTGTAATACGAATAGATTCCTCCGTCGCCGTTGTTACTTATCTCGTTGTTGAAAATAGGATATGTACCATTGGCGTGAATACCATATGAGTTATTATAACATATTCTGTTTCCTGAGCAGTAAGCCTCTGTTGGGCCTGCACTTTCGACTAATATACCATAAGAGGAATTATACATAATATCGCAATTAAAAATATTTACATAGTTCGTTCTTAATTTCACCCCCCCTCCACGCGGACTATTATTATCATTTATTAAACAAGAATCAATAAAACCGGAAGAACTATGAGTAGCATATATACCTCCGCCGTCGTAGTCGGCGGAATTCTCTTCGATATCACAACAGTGGACATCTAATATGGAATTGTAGAAATACATCGCTCCACCATATTTATTCGCCCAGCAATCGTGTATCGAGCAATATTCGATAGTCGGATTCGAGTAGTAAGACCAGACGGCACCGCCGCAGCTATCGTCTTCACAAAGGCCATATGCGTAACCGTAAGCCAATTCGCAATAAGAAAGGCTACAAGCGTCCGACGCATGATAAAACCTTATCCCGTGCCAGCCGGGCGACCATTCGCCGGTATCCGAAGGGAGGAAGCGTATCGTATCCGTAACCGACCCCAGCGCCTTGAGCACGGCGCCGCTGTCAACGGCCAGCCTGTAATGCCCGAGAAAAACAACGTCGACGCCCGGCATTATCACAAGTGTGTCGTCGGTTGGCACCCGTATCGTATCGTGGACCATATAAGGCGAACCGGTGCTATCCCAAACTCCCGACACATCCCAATAAACGTGCGTCGTGCCGCCGAAACACCCCGTAGAGATAACAACTGCTAAAACCAAAATTATCGCGTTTCTCATGTCATCCTCCTGACTTATTCGATTTCGAGCCAGCCGTGCTTCGGTTGGGCGCAGAGAGCAGGGAGCAAAGAGCAGAGGGCAGAGGGCGCTCCGCACTCCGCTCTTCGCGCTCCGCCTATTCAATTTCGAGCCAGCCGTGGTTTTTATCCTCTTTATATTCTGTTCTCTTTAGGGCTATTTGTGTCGTCGGGCCGCGAAAGAGGGTTTCGGTTATGCCTTCCGTAGGGGAGGGCCTTGTGCCCTCCCGTTCGCGGGCGCCCACAAGGGACGCCCCTACGGGCGTGCGCATCATTCTCGCGGACTCGGCAACCAATTTAATATTTAAATTCGTTTTAATCAAGGAATTTTCGTTGCCATCCGGTAGGGGCGAGGCATACCTCTCCCCTACCGAATCGTCGGGGTCGAGGAGAATAATCTTCGCCTTTTCGCAAATAGGTAAGTAATATTATAGTCGATAGCGAGGAGGACAATGCAAGGAGCGTGACAGCCCGGCAACCGAGCGCAATCCCGCAATCCGCAATCATCAATCCTAAATCCTCAATCGTTCAGCATCTTCTCCAATTTCTGGCGGCGGTCGATGTCGGCGTAGATTCCGCCCAATTCGAGTAGCTCGTCGTGCGTGCCCTCCTCGGCGATATAACCGTCGTCGATGACGAATATCTTGTCGGCGTTCTTAACCGTGCTTATCCGGTGGCTGACGATTATGTTCGTGGTGTCCGCCATAAACTCTGCCAATCCCTGTAAAATTTTCTCCTCGGTCTCGGTATCGACTGCGGAGAAGGCGTCGTCGAGGATGAGCAGTTTCGGTTTCATCAGCAGCGCGCGCGCGATTGCGATTCTCTGTTTCTGGCCGCCGGAGAGCGACACTCCGCGCTCGCCGACCATCGTGGAAAACCCTTCGGGGAACTCTATCACATTGTCGTAAATCTGCGCTATTTTTGCGCAACGGATAGCGTCGTCGTCGGTGGCGTCCGGTGCACCGAATTTGATATTCTCGATGACCGTCTCCGAGAATAAAAACGTTTCCTGCGGGACCATCCCGACCTGTCTCCTGAACGGCTCCAGCGCGAGCGTGCGGATGTCGTGGCCATCGATAAAGAGTGTGCCGTCGGGGACATCGAAAAGCCGCAGCATTATTTTGAGGAGCGTCGATTTCCCGCTGCCGGTTCTGCCGACAATCGCGACCGTGTTTCCGGCGGGTATTTTCAGCGAGATATTTTTCAGGACCGGCTCGGCGTCCTCGTCGTAGGAGAAATCGAGATTTTTAAATTCGATGTCCCCTTTAAGCGGGTCGAGGACGACCGGTTTTTCGATTTCCCTGATTTCCGGCGTCTGCTCGAACACGACGTTGAGCCTGCCCATCGACGCCTTGCCGCGCTGGTAGAGATTGGTAATCCAACCGATAGCTATCATCGGCCATATAGCGATACCGAGATACGCACTGAACGCGACGAAATCCCCCATCGACATTTTAGCGAGTATCACCCTGTCGCCGCCGAGAAGCAGCACGAGGCCGAAACATATCCCGATAACGAATCCGATGAGCGGGTCGAACATCCCCCAGATTTTCACGAGGCGCATATTCTTGTCCATATAGTCGCGGTTGCGGACGCGGAAATCGGCGAATTCGGGAACCTCCTGAACATAGGCTTTGATAACGCGGATGCCGGAGTATGTTTCCTGCGCTTTGTCTGTCAGCGACGCGAAACTGGCCTGCACCTGTTCGAATCGGTCGTGGAGCTGTTTCCCGAATTTCATTATGATAAGCGACAAAAACGGCGCGGGGATGAGCACCCAGATTGTTAGTTTCCAGTTTAAAAGCGCAAGCATAACGAGGCTCGCGGTGAGCATAAAGAAAGCGTCGAACGAGGCCACGATTGCGATACCGGCCATCATTCTGACGGCGTCGAGGTCGTTCGTGGCGAGCGCCATCAGGTCGCCGACTTTCGTTTTGTTGAAATAGCCGACGCTCTGGGAAAGCAGCGTGTAATAGAATCGGTTGCGGAGGTCGAACTCGATTTTACGCGACGCGCCGATAATCCAGTATCTCCAGAAAAACCGCGTTCCACCGACGCCTGTGGCAAGAAGCAGGATAAATCCCGCGTATTTCATAAGCAGCGCGGAATCGGCTGTGCCGTAGCTCAAAGCGTCGATAGCGGCTTTCGTAATTCGAGGGATAACGAGCTGGAAACCGTCGACGAGAAGCAGCATAAAGAACCCAGCGACGAAATACCATTTATATCGCCAAAGATATTTTTTAAGTGTTCTGAAGACTTTCATACGATTTTGGATTTTCGGTTCTTTAAGAAATAGGCCCAATATGGACGTTATTGCGAGAAGCGCAGCGACATGGCAATCTCCTCCTTCAAACGTTGAGATTGCTTCGTTCCGCTAGCAATGACGAACGCAATTCCGAATTCTTCATTCCGCATTCCGCATTTATTAGGGATGATTATAAGGATTTTTTATCGGATTAGTATAGCTTTTTTTGATTTTTCGCCGATTTTTATTAGATATATGCCGGAGGGGAGAGATTCGGCGGGGCGCCAGACGATTTCGTAGGGGAGGGTCCGTGACCCTCCCGCACCACGGGCGGGTTTAGAACCCGCCCCTACGGGGATATCCGCGACGGTTCGGCCATTTATATCGAATATTTCTATATTGGCGTGCGACGCATACGACGGCCCTACGGTAATATTTACCGCCGAATTGAACGGATTCGGATAGATTTCGATGTCGAATTTCTTCGGTTTTTCCGGCGTTTGCTCTTCGCCCGTTATCGATGGCGGCGGCGGCGGACAGCTACCGTAAATATCGAAAAGCGCGTTTGTGCCGGCGGACTTCGACAAACTTCTCGAAGCGAACGGCGCCCAGAGTTCGGCCTCGTCCGACGCTAAAACCCAATAGCCGTTCCCCGGTTCGAGCGCGGTAGGGTATTCGTATCCGCCTGTCGATGAGTTATAATCGAATAGCATCCCGGAAATCAAAGCGCCCGGCGGCTCGGTGCTTATCTCGGCTAAAGGCACGGTATCGATAGGCGCGCCTATCAGGTTCCAGCCGCGATAGACAGGCGACCAGAGCGTATCTATCGGCCAGCCGGAGAGAATCTGCGGGAATAAAAAGCCCATATCGTTATAGAATAACCAAACACCCTTCCCGGTGGGCCAACGTTCTGGGGAATAATACGTGTTCGCAACCGTATTAAAAGCGTAGTGGTATATATAAAGATAACGGTCGAATATCTCGTCGAAAGCGTATGTTTCGAGGTAGAGTGGGAACGAAACCAATTTCCACCTTAAAGGCTGTGCGAAACAATCGACTATTATTTCCTTTGGTCCGGTATAGAAAAAAACGGATAGAGTTTCGCCAAGCTCGAATTCCCAGCTCTCATAAGCGTGCATATCGAGTTTGCCGTTCAAGAGAAAAACGCCGGTCGGTAGATTTTCGGGAATCCAGCTAATCTTCGCCGTTCCCGAGCCGTCGGTGAGGATTTTCCAAAGGACAGTGTCGTCGTCGGCCTCGCGGAGGTCTCTCAAAAGCGAGTGCGGGTAACCTTCGTCGATAAGCGATAATCTCGCCTGGACTCTCGATGTCGGTATCGGCGGCATAAGTATATCCCCGCCGGGGTCGTAGCCGTCGGTCATCCCCGGTTGGCCGCCGATAGTGAGGATTGTATTAGAAAGGCCCGGAGAAGAGAACGTCAAATCCGCAAGCCACTGGCGGTAGAACCTTTTCGTTACGCAGTTGGGTTCGGCGACATTCGGGCCGCAGAATGCGGAATCGACTATATCGCGGACGCGGTCGAGGCAGATGGTTACAGAATCCCCGTAGTCCATCCTCAGACCGAAATCCGAAAGTGCTACGGCAGCTTTCGGATTCCAGAACAGATCACCATACAACCGGGGAGTTATCGTATCTCCTTCGGTAAATACAATAATAGACGAACAATCCAAATAAGTGGGATTATCTTCAATAAACCAGATAATAGTCGGATAAGGGTCGTCGGTCAAACCGGTATCGGTTAGGGCTTCGACAAAAGGAGGATACATATCTTCCTGCCAGATTACGGTTACCGTGTCTTCTATCGATTCCCCCGTGCTTGTGCGATAAGCCTCGACGAGATAAACAAAAATATAACCGGATGAGTCCCAATCCTCGGTAGGGATAAACACGAGAGTCGACTCGTCGGGCATAGTAAGCTGAATCGAGTCGAGTGTATATTCCGGCCACGGCCATTCACCCGATTCCACAACTAACTTCGCGTAAAGGTCCGTTAATACCGCCGGATGCCTCAGCCTGAACGTTACTCCCTGTCTCGGGCACGCCGAAATCGCCGGGCCGTCGAAAATAGGCTCGATAACCTCCGCCTCGATAGGGAATAGCTCCTGCCAGCCGGAATAGATATATACCGCGCCTTCGCCGGAAACCAGCCCGGTATGAACGGTGTCTTTCGCGTCGCCGATAGCGAAATCGGGGATGCCGTCGCCTGTAACGTCGCCCACGCCAGCCATCCGCGTGGCGAACCAGTCCCCCGGCGACGGAGTCGGATTATAGCATGTCGAATCGACGATGATATAATCGCCGAACCGGTCTTTGCCGAATATCAGGACGAATCCCGCCGAATCGCCTGCCGGGTCGTATGTCTGGTTGATAGCGAATTCTGCGAGGCCGTCCATATCGATATCGCCCGCCGAGGCGACCTCGCCGCCAAACGATTGGTCTGGCCTATCTCCGATAAGGGTTATTGTGTCGCCGGTGCCGCCGAAAAGCAAAACAGCGCGGCCGACCCCCGAATCTGGCGGTTCATGATGGTTGTATCCTCCGAAAACCGCGTCGTCGTTGCCGTCGCCGTCGACATCGCCGAGAGCGGCGACAGTCCCGCCGAAAAATTCCATCGGATGTGCGCCGGTAACTGTCCAGTCGGGGATATCGTCCAGATGCGACCCGCCCGAAAAGACATATCCCGCGCCGGGTTTATACCAGTAGCCTCCGGCCTGCACCGCGCCGACCACAAAATCCGGGTCGCCGTCCCCATCGAAATCGAACGGACCATCCACGACAGTCCCGAAATCGTCGAGGCTGTCGAGACCTGTAATAATGAAATCCGCCGAACTGTCCGGAGGGTCGCCGCCGAAATATATATAGCAACGCCCCGTCCTCGGGCCGATAGCGTCGTTATAAAGCGCGCCCACTAAAACGTCGTCGTAGCCGTCGCCGTTCTGGTCGCCGATTCCGGTGCAGGAATAACCGAAATTATCGACGTAGTTTTCGCCGATAAAAACCACGTCCGGGATGTCGTCTATAACAGCCCCCCCGAAAAAGACATACGCACCGCCCTTGTTCTCGACAACGTTCGCGCCGACTAGGATATCCTCGAACCCGTCGCCGTTGAAATCCCCGGCGTTGGCGACCGAGATACCGAACTGGTCCCCGGCGTTTTCGCCCCATAGAGTCAGATGCGGCGGAAAAAGCGATGGATAGAGTATCCCCGGCGGTATAGGGCCGTAGTAAATATCGACGCGCCCGGTAGTAAGCAATACCGAATCCGGGTGCGGATGTGGTTTGTCCGCTCTCGGCGACGAGACGGCGATGTCGCGAAAACCGTCGCCGTTAAAATTACCCGCCGCGAGGTCCCAGCCGAACCAATAGACATCCGCGCCGGAACCGTCGGGGAGAAGCGTCGAGTGAAGCTCCAACCCCTGACCGAACGCGGAAACAGTGGAAAATAATATTATGGCATAAAATATGTGTTTCATCATAATAAAAAATAGTAATAAATCGGCTCTTTTGCAATCTAAATTAATTGTGCGGGAATTTTATAAAAAATAATGGAATCGGCAGTATAAGAGTCGAATAGCAATGTAAACAGCCACGGAATTTGAGGATACACGGCATTATTCAGGGCTGGCGCGAGGGTGGTTCTTGGGGTGTCGGTGGGGAGTCCGTGCGTCCGATATAATGTATTCAGTATTCTTTATGAGGACTTTGCACGGAGCGTGACAGCCCGGAGGCATGAATTATCGATTATTAGATTCCTCTTCTATTTAATTTATCAATCATTGACATCCCGTATCCGCGGAATTAACTTGAATATATGAGAATCCTCGCATTCAACTTCTACTTCCCTCCGCACGGAGGCCCCGGAGCGCTTCGCCCGCTCAAATTATTGAAATATGGAGCCGAACTCGGATTGGAGGGCATGGTTATCGCCGCCGCCGAGATGGATTACCCTATAATCGACGAATCGTTATTGAGCGAAATCCCCGATTCGTTCGAAATTCTCCGGACAATGGAGAACCTCGACCCACTGAGGTTTCTCCGGCGTAAAAAACAGGGGGTAATCCACGCACCGCGCAGCGATTACTTTTTTCTCCCAGATAATAAGATATGGTGGATACACCCGGCATTAAAACTGGGCTTACTCGCCGAACCAAAACCGGATGTTGTCTGGGCAACCTGTCCGCCGTATTCCGCGGCAATCGCCGCGAGCAGAGCCGCAAAAAAACTCGGGGCACCGCTTGCCCTCGATTTCCGCGATTCCTGGACGAAAAACCCGAACAGACCGGAACTGCCGCCGATTCACCGGATTATAAACCGTCGCAAAGCTAAAAAAGCGGTTTCGATGGCGGGTTTGATAACCTGTGTCTATCATTCTATCTGCGACGAAATGGCGGAACTCGCACCGGACGCGAAAATAGCACTTCTTCCAAACGGTTACGACCCGGAAGATTTCCCGGCAAAAATTCCCGAATTCTCGACAGACGACCCGCTTAGAATATTCTATCTTGGGACTATCTACCCCGACCTTAATTACCCGCTGCCCGTTCTTGAGGCAATTGAACAAGAATCGAACGTAAATCTCACGATAGCCGGGCGATACCCGGAACGCCTGATGCGGGATATTGAACGATTGGGAATCCGCGAAAGGGTCGAATTAAAGGGCTATTTGCCTCGTCGAGAGGCTCTCGCTCTCGCCGCAAATTGCGATATTATGCTTATCTATATCGATAACCGCCCGTTAAACCTCGGCCAGATAACCAGCAAAACATACGAATACCTCGGTCTTGGAAAACCGATTCTCGCCTGCGTTCCACCCTTGGGAGAGGCCGCGAAACTTCTGAAAAATTTCCCTATAGCGTTTATAATTCCGCCGGGAAATACAGAACAAACAACTAATACAATCGCGAAACTGCTAAAGTTAAAACAAAGCGGAAACCTGCCCGATATAGAGCCTCCTGAAAAATACCAGCGGAAAACGCAATCGCGCCGCTGGGTCGAACTACTTTTGGAACTTGTCGCGAAATAAGTTGCCGTGAGGCACAATCTTCATTATAACCTTGAAATTGCTGATTCTTGTCTTGCAAAACAGTTTGGTCTTCCACCGATTTGACGGACATAGAGAAAGGTATTATATCGCCTTTCGAAAGGAGGTGTCCTATGGGGGCTAAAAAACGCAGTCGGAAGTTCGACAGGTAGTTTAAGATGGAGGCTGTTCGACTCGTGGTCGAAGAAGGGCGCAGGATTTCGGAGGTGGCGTGAAACCTCGGAATCAAACCGAATACGCTGTTGCGCTGGAAGCGGCAGTATCTCGACGACCCACAACACGCCTTCCCCGGCGAAGGTCGTTTAAAGCCGCACGATGAAGAATTACGCAAGCTGGAGCGATAACGAAGCGCAGATTCGAGGCGACCAAACTGGCTCGACCGCACTGGTGAAAATACTCACAAAAGGGCTTCGCGAACAAATAATATCGGCGCGGTATATGGTGCAATCGGTCGCCGCCGGCGCGGAGCCGGATTCCGAAAAAGAGGTGATATTCGAGGATTACGGCGCAGTCGCCAAGCATATCGAACGCAAAGTGGGGGGAAACTCCTGTCGGGGGATATTCGAACGGTTGTGCGCTAAATAGGACATTGATTCGCCGAACCTTTTGCTGTTCGGTTTCGTCCCGAAATCGCAGATATTGGTGAGAAAGAAGAAAGTCGAAAGTTGAATTGGCCCGAGAACGGAGAACCTAAAACCTTTCTTTTAATCTTCTTATTGACATCCATTTTCGCGGGATATATATTATTCTCAAAATTATTCTCGCGAAGGTTCAAATGCGTTTGTATCGTATATTAATCCTGCTTTTACCGATTATAGTTTTCGCGCAGGCGCCCGGCGACTCATCAGGATGCTCCGGTTGCGATTTATCGCTGTCCGGTTTCGCGGTCGGCGGATTTTTCGGTATCGGCACCTTTTCGGTCGATTCCGATTCGCCGCAGGTCGCCGAACAGATGGGGATAAACACTATGCCCCAGTGGTCGTATCGCGCCGGCGGCGGAGTTTATTTTTATCCGGTCGGCAAAATCCGACTTGGCCTTATCGGCGGATATAATCTAGCCTCCGTTACCGATAACGACTGCCATATCAAAACCAACGCGATGTGGGGCGTGTTTATGCCGGAAATTGTCCGCACGACGGGTTTTATCAGGCTCGCCGCTGGTCTCGGTTTCGGCGGCGGTTTGACATCGGTCGAGGTCAAAGAGGCTTCCCACGTCGCCGACGACGATACCTATATGTTCGCGTTGTTTCCAAGAGCGAGTTTCGAGGTGCCGTTCGGCGAACACGTCGTTGCCTCGTTCGACCTCTCGTATCTCTGGCTAATCGGCGAGGACAAGACGCTAACCTGGGATTCCCCCGAAGAATCGGTTACGAGAGAACTTAGATTCACGCCGGTCGAGTTCGGCGGGCCGGCGTTTACGATGAGTCTCTATTTCGGCAGGATTCGCGAGATAGTGCCGCAGGGCGGGAGTGCCGAGTGAGCCGGAACGCCGTTATCATATTAATAGGAACCTCTCTGGCGACTTTAACCTGCTCCAAAGGCACCGAGGTCGCGCCAACAGCCGACCCGGGCGACCTCGGCGGGATGTCCTATATCGCGGTCAATCTCGACGGCAAACTTAAAAAAATCGAATTTTCGGATACCGTTCTCTCCTCCGGCGATTCAGCTATCGTGTATCGCGAAACCGGTATAGACTGCGACTGGGACTTATACATAGTTTTCGCGAGAAACCCGTGGCAAATGGTTTATATCCTCTACGATACGGCCGATACGTCTTCGGGAGAGATTTTCTGGGACGGTGCACACGTTACCGGCGAATCGACAATCGAGACCGACCAGCATCACGATATCGACCGCGACGTCGACGATTTCTCCGTCCAGGCCTGGGGAATTCCCGCTGCGTTTATCGGCCTGCCGTTCGACGAGGAAGACTGGTTTGTCGATTTCGACCTGATTACGCCCGACCTCGCGGTTTACGGTTTCCGCACGGATTATGTCGGGACCGAGGGGATAGGGACATCGAGTAAATGGTTCAACTGCCACAAACTCGTTGTCGATGGCCGCGGATTGTATTCGTTCGCACCGGATATTCATATTTTCTACCGGGTCGATGAGCCCCACATACCTATCCAGTGCTGGGTCGAGGACAGGGGCGTGGTTTTCGAGTATTTCGCTGACAGTCTGTAGGCTATGTTTTTTTATCATTCCCGCGAAAACCAGAATTCAGGATTGGAAACGACGGGTATTCGGCATTTTATGATTATCCTCGTTACGTGGCTACCGCTGCACAATGGGTTATTTCGCATATTAAGTTATTTTTAACAATACAAATCTCTTTTTTAGGACCTGAAATAGTTTTTTCAAACGGTATTTGCGAAAACCTATTCGCGGAACCTCGTTATTCGGAAAAACGAAATTGTCTAAACGCGCGTGTAATCGGGAAATATCCTTAAAATTAAGGGGCAAAAAATGTCATCCCAAAAACTCGACGAAGTAGTTATCAGCAAAGCCATTATAGAGACTTATACAAAAAAATTTCTCGAAAATCTCTCGCTCGATGTCGCAATCGCCGGAGGCGGTCCTGCAGGGCTTTTCGCGGCTTATAAACTGGCCCAAAAGGGCCATAAGGTTGCGCTGTTCGAGCGAAAACTGTCTATCGGCGGAGGGATGTGGGGTGGTGGCATCGGGCTGAACATAATCGTCGTTCAGGATAGCGGCAAAGCCATTCTCGACGAGCTTGAAATACGCACCGACCAATACGCGCCGGGATATTATACGGCAAACGCAGTCGAATCGGTCGGTGGGTTAATTGTGTCTGCGGTGCGCGCCGGAGCAGCGCTTTATAACCTGATGTCCGTCGAGGATGTGATGATTAAGGACGCCCGGATATGCGGCGTGGTTATCAACAACAGCGCCATCGAGGCCGCAGGGTTGCATGTCGACCCAATTACCGTCGCCGCGAAATATACTATCGAGGCGACCGGCCACCCGCTCGAGGTCCTAAAAAAGGTCGAGGATAAATGCAATATCCGCCTGAATACGCCATCGGGGAAAATAGAGGGAGAACGGTCGATGAACGCGGATATGGCCGAAAA
>Ga0180301_10002820_pt1 | contig 13667 bp, 14 predicted proteins | sample GuaBasSediGuay16_FD_121797 | JGI IMG/M metagenome (GOLD analysis project Ga0180301, IMG submission 121797) | Subseafloor sediment microbial communities from Guaymas Basin, Gulf of California, Mexico - Guay16, Core 4569-2, 12-15 cm | ecosystem: Environmental > Aquatic > Marine > Hydrothermal...
AGAACTTGTGGAGTGGATGAACGACACTAGGAAAACCTTCTATGCATACTTTTCCTCGGGCGGCTTTACAAAATCAGCATATAGTGTTGCACAAGAATACAACATCTTTACATTTGATCTAGAAAAACTGGAGAAAATTTTCAGTAATAAAGTTTAGAAATCCAATGGGGAAGAAATTGCCGTAGGCGGGCCCTTCCGATGTCGTAGTATGCTTAGTCGCAATGCTACTTTAAAGGAATAGGATAAAAATCATAAGTGTGATATTTCCCTAAAGTTCCATAAATCTGCACCGCATCCTACGCACCGATTCACGGAAAGAATCCCCGAAGTGATTCCCATGAGCGATGAAAAGAAGAAAGAGGAGGCAAAATATCTGTTTAATGTCCCCAAATCGGACTTCTCGCGATGGTACGAGGAGATTTTAGAGAAGGCGGATATCATTGATAAGCGATACCCCGTAAAGGGAATGCTTGTATGGAAACCTTACGGGTTTAAGGCGTTGAAGCTTATGCGTAGAATAATGGAAGAGTTGCTGGATAAGTACGGTCATCAGGAAGCATACTTCCCAGCGCTAATACCCGAAGAGGTATTTGAGAAGGAGAGAGACTTCCTAGAGGGTTTCAGCGGAGAAACATTTGTCGTGGAGGGGACATTAACGAAGAAGTTAGGTCGGCGTCTGCTCCTTAGACCCACGAGTGAGACCGTGATGTATTACATGTTCAGTCAGTGGATAACCTCCCATAGGGATCTACCCCTGAAAATCTACCAAACAGTAAACGTCTTCAGATATGAAACTGAACATACGCGTCCCATAATTAGGGTTCGCGAAATAATGAACTTCATAGAGGCGCATACCGCTCACGCAACACCAGAGGAGGCAGAGGCGCAAATAAAGGAAGGAATACAGATATATAAGAAATTCTTCGACCGCCTCTGCTTAGCATACGTGATCTTACGAACTCCCAAGTGGGATACCTTTGCTGGCGCCGAGTACAACTACGACTTCTTCACGTTAATGCCCGACGGCCGTGCGATCGAAATGGGATCCGTAATAAATCTTGGACAGAAGTTCGCAAAAGCCTTTGACATAAAATACATGAAGCCAGACGGAACGTACGAATACGTCTATCAGACGTGCTACGGAGTATCCGAGAGAGCACTTGCAATAACGATCTCGATTCACGGAGATGATAGAGGAATAATATTCCCGAGCGAGATAGCACCCATACAGGTGATAATAGTCCCCGTTATATTCAAGGGAGAGCAAGAGGACGTTATGAAAAAGTGCTTAAGGTTGCGCGATGAACTAAGTAAGCACTTCCGAGTTGAGGTGGATTTGTCCGAAAAGACTCCGGGCTATAAGTATTACTACTGGGAAATGAAGGGAGTACCTGTCAGACTGGAAATAGGCCCTAGAGAAGTCAAAAACTATGAAGTGACGGTCGTCAGAAGAGATACAGGAGAGAAAAGAAGAGTACCCGATAGCGCGCTGGTAGAGGAAATAAAAAGGACCTTGGAGGACATAGACAGAAATCTGCGTAAAAAAGCGGAAGAATTTCTAATGAGTAGTATACGTGAAGTTTCATCACTCGAAGAGGTGCTGGCGCATATGAACGGAACACTAATAAAGGTACCATGGTGTGGTGACGATGACTGCGGGATGAAAATAGAGGAGCGCACGGGACTTAAGGCGTTGGGTTACGATCCCGAGGAGGAATGCAAAAGAGACTGCGTGATTTGTCGAAGACCGGGAAAGTACTACCTGTGGATTGGAAACAAATATTAACGCTAGTCCGTTGCTACCTGCATTAAGCATTACTTTTATGGGGCCACGATCACTGCCAGAATTATTGGATCCAGCAATTCATAAAATACATCAACTGGCACATTTCCACGCAAGACATACCGTTACGTAAGGTCTCCACCTTATCGCCCTAGTATTTCCTACCATATGTCAATTGGAGCACCTCGGAATCGCTACCAGTTCGTAAATAGTTTCAAAACCTCATAAAAGTATATAAACCCATTAGGGAAGTGGGATCTATCGGTAAACCCGTAAATCGCAGGTTGTTCCGACAGATACACTTCCCTGACATATTCGAGTATTAGTCCACACTTAAGCGTTCAGGGTTGATGCACCTATGGAAAGGGTTTCCTGCGGGATTAAAGAAATAGACGAAATATTGGGTGGCGGTTTCCCCCGTGGCTCCCTAATCTTATTATTAGGCGACCCAGGCGCGGGCAAATTTGCCTTTTGCAACGCTTTTATTGCTGATGGTATAAAGAGGAGGGAACCCTGCCTATACGTGACCACTGAGCCTCCTGAGGTCATAAGGTCGGCACTCGAAGAACTTGGCATAAATACCTACCAATCAGAAAGTGACGGAATTTTTCGCATAGTCGATTGCCATTCTTGGCTCATGAAGGAGTGGATCCCCGGGGTACTAGAAAGAGAAAAATACGCAATAGACGAGTTCACGTTGCCAAAAATAGATTACCAAGTATGGAAAGCAAGAAAGGAAATAGGATCCGGCGGTAGAACGGCCTTTTACTCCCTTACCGACCTTTTCATACATATAGGTGACCGCAGGGCAATAGTTGAATTGATAAAGAGCCTGAGAGCTAGAACCAGAGAATTGAAGACAACCATGCTTGCAGACCTAGACCTAAAAACTCAGGAAAGTTCATGGACGCGTGCATTGATGCACGTATGTGATGGTATTATACTTTTTAGGACACTGGAGTTCGAAGACAAGTTCCTACGGACATTCAGAGTAATAAAAATGCCGCATGAACATGATTCGCACCTTTATTGCTTCGATCTCAGGGGGCAAAAGATACTGAACATTAGGAGGTATAGCGGAGCTCTCCCTCAAATCGAACTGCCATGATTAACTGATCCTCTTCAACTCTATGACCACATGATCCTCCTTTTCAGATAAGTTTACACCGTAAAGTGGTGTGTATGGTTTTTCACCCATTACGAACATTCGACCGTATTTTACCATGACCTTCACTATTACATCTGCCAACCTCTTAATCTCCTCGGAATGCTCGGTGCCTGTTGCAAGTGTTGTCAATAATACATTGTTAGTATCCCTAATCATGTTCACAACCTCTAAGAAGACTCTTCGCGCCCCCTCATCGCCTAAGATCTCGGCGAGGCAGTTAAAACTCATAACAACTACTGTGAGTCCTCCTGTGATCGATTTGAGTTCGTCAACGTTCTTTAATACGGTCTCAAAGAACGTCCATGAAATCCTAGTCTCCACGCTCTCTCGTTTCGGCTTAATAACGCGCACTCGATCGTAATATTCATCAGGAACGCCATACGGCTTAAAAAGATTCCTTATATCCTCTAACACGAGTCTATGTGATGAGAAAAGTACAGCAGTCCTCTTCTTAAGAGCCTCCACTATCAGCGGAATTATCAGTATTTCACAAACTTCTTCCTCATATTCCGAGTCAATCTCCAATAGAATTACTCTTCTCTCCTCAAAGTTTCTCAAAAATCTCACGGGTGAAGGCTCCTCTCCATCCCTCAAAATGATTTTGCGATTCCGCCATAGTACTATCTTCTTATCGCCAAATGTTGAATCAAAGCAGAAGAATCTCCCCTTATGTAGTGTGAATGGATACACGGGGCTGCTGACTTCCACACCGCGCAACTTCTTAATAACCAACTCCCGAAAAATTCTACCATTTACGTTAACATTCCTTAACTCCACCACCCCGTCTGCAACAAAGTCAAGAACATTAATGTCTCCTCGTTCCGAAACCATAAGGGTCTTCACCTTAAGTCTGCGCGCAAAGTCTGCAATCGTATTAGCGAGATCGCCATAATCTGCCTTAAGAGCATTATGTAATGCGTCAAAACTGTCTATGACCAACATAACATTGCCTTGGCTCTTCAACTCTTCAACTCTAGAATACGTGTACTTTAGGAATTCCGGAACACTCGCGTACCTTAAAGCTTCTCCAATTCCCGTCGGCATCGCAAGCATAGACTTTGTCGTATCGACAAGGTTCTCCGGGGGTATGAACTCTCGTATCCATGGGTGTTGTCCGTAAATAGACTCAGGATCAACCCTTGCGGCGAAGTAAATTCCGCAACCGGGCTTCGCAATCTCGCGTATACATTCGAAGCTGAAAATGGTCTTTCCGGTACCAGCATCACCCTTTACGGCAAGCACGTAGTTACCGTCTTTTGAGAAAAATTCCTCTATCTCTGGCGGTATCCTGTACAACACGCTTAATCCTTGCTCCATTCCAATGCACCCTCTCGATAACTTCCGAAAGCTACTTGTATAAGTCAATGCTTGATCCTTTTTAAAGTTCTTTTTGTGTCAATTATCGGTATCGAAACATACAACTATTAATTCCATTTCGAAGCATAATTGTGCTAATTACTGCCTAACGATGACATTTTATGTACAGAAATATTATCAATAATCCAGTAATCCAAAGTCCAATAATCGAAATCATTGCTATTACTATAACTATAGCACACGTATCTGTTCACATTTTCGTCGCATAATATTCGTCATAAATTTGAAACCTTCTTACCCTCTCACTGTTGGGTTTTTATTTTCTGCTGAGGATATATTTTATGGTGAAAACTTTGGAAAGTGTGTTCGTGAAAGCGCTATCAATCATCAGAAAAAACAAGGTAAGAATATTATCAAAGACGGAGTTTAGAGTGCTGGCGGAAGTGGAAGGAGAACATGACACGTATAGCGTGATAATATATAGAGACGGAAGATGGAGTTGTACGTGTAATTTCGGCGTATTTTCAAAGGAGGATGAGTGTTCACACGCGCTTGCAACAAAACTCATTGTGGGTTTCCCAATTATCAGAAAGTTGCCCATAATTCCAGAGTTGGGAATATTCGGTACGTGCGCTCTTGTTCAAATAAAGGAAAACTCCACATGACTACCAACATCCCTCGGGTTCTCCCGTTAGTGGAACACAAATGTATATTGTGTGCATGTTGATCTTCTTAGTAAGGGCGCCAAACTTCTTTGCAATCCTGAGTGCGGAGAAATTATGAGCAAATATCGTCGCATAACCCCACTTCACGCCCCTAGAAACTCCTAACTCTCTCAGCACAAACATTAACGCGGTTCCTATCTTCCTACGACGCCACTCCGGTTTCACAATCACCGCAACTTCGGCCTTCTGTTTCTTTCCATCTATATAAACAGCTTCGCCCAGTCCCACGATTTGACCTTTGATCTCTGCAATGATACACACTCCTGTTTCCGGATTTGTTGTCTTTGAAACGATAGGCTCAAAGTTGCGAGTTATATGCAGAAATCTGCTATAAATCGTATCTCGATCCAGACTTTTGTAAAAATCAAGTACGCGATCCTTATCCTCAGAACCCCTTGCCTCCCTTAGCACAACCTCCGTATTATCCGCAAGTCTCAAAACCCAATAATTATCCCGTTTCTCTATAGCCAGCATAGGAAAAGAAATTACCTTAGACCTTATAAGAGTTGCTACTCACCTCTATTACTCAAATCCTCTAACTCTCTTCTCCTCTTTGGCCTCCAGATTCTATCATTGTCAATGATATGCAGAACCTCCCATCCTCTCTCCTCAAGCGCCATGCTTATAAACCTTCTATGACACCTCCAAGGAAACCTCTCCGCACACATTATCGCTGCTACCTCTTTTTTGGCAATCCTCTCAAGTTCCTCCAGCCCCGAGAGAAACTCCTCGGTTTTCATAAAGCTTCGATAACCTCCCGATCTAAATCCGCCAAGCTTGTCACCGAGATAAAAGTATTTAATTCCATGCTCGCAAAGAATTTCCTGCAGTCTTTCCCTCTTAAAATGCTCATGTTTGCTTGTCGGAAATCTACGAACATCTATCACGGCCCTTATACCAAACTCTTTAAGTAGCTTTACAAATTCATCTGCACTCCTATTACTATGCCCTATCGTGAAAATCCTCCTCAATACTCAGCACCAGAAAAACTTCTTCAGCAAATTTATATTCGCGTTGACTTTTATACGTGCCTGAGCAATGGAGGCGCGCGAAAATGGCGCATGTTGCAATCATAGGAGCAGGCCGTGTCGGTCAAGCACTCGCGTACACCCTGATGTTCGAACCTTATGTCTCAGAGTTATCTCTTGTCGACATAGCTCCCCGAGTTGCTAAAATGGCTATGGAAGAACTATATCACGGCTTGTCTGCACACAACTTGGATGTTGAAATACGGGCCTACGAGAGTTCAAAGTTTGTGGAAGACGCTGATCTGATAATAATCTCCGCCGGATATCCGAGAAAACCCGGAATGAGCAGAAGGGATCTGGCCGATGAAAATGCGAAAATAATAAAAGAGATCATGGAAAACACGCTCGACAACAACCCACGGGCATGGTACTTCGTAATAACAAACCCCGTCGACGCCCTGACAACTCTCGCATACAAAAGATCCGAGGGAAAGAGGAAAATTATAGGGACGGGAACAAACCTTGAAACAGCTAGGTTTAGAACAATACTCTCGAGGCACCTGGAAGTTCCGCTTAAAAGTATCGAAGGATACGTTGGCGGAGAACATGGAGAAGCCGCCGTCCTCTTATGGAGCACCGTAAAGGTAAATGGCGCACCACTAGACGAGTACCTAAAGGAAACAGGGATCAGCATTGATAAGGTCGCCATCGAAAAGTATGTGAAAGGTATAAGCATGGAGGTCATAAAGGTGCTCGGCGGAACAAGATGGGGACCCGCCGGATCCTTTCTCGAAATAATACGCGGAATAATGCTAAATACCGGAAGAATAATCAGTTTTGCACTACCTAGAAAGTTTAATGAGATCCCAGAACCCGTTTACGTTACAGTACCTGGAAAAATAGGAAGATCTCTAGGACCCGACCTGTGGAACATTCTGACGGAGGAGGAGAGGGATGGAATAAAAAAGGCGGCAGTTGAAATCTATAAGACTTATCTGAGGGCTCTTAAAGTCACGGGGCTCTGCGAAAAATAATAGTTGTTTGTTAAGCAGCGATTCCTCTCTTCTTTATTTCCTCCTCTCTCAGAACTCTTCTCAGAAGCTTTCCAACTATGGTTCTCGGAAGTTCGTCCCTTATCTCTATCTCCTTTGGAACCTTATATGGCGCTAAGTTCTTCTTGCAATGTTCCAATAGTTCTTCTGTCGTAACCTTGCCCTTGTACTCCTCCTTGAGGACCACAAACGCCTTTATCCACTCACCAACCGCGGGATCCGGCACTCCTATAACTGCTGCGTCCTTAACCGCCGGATGCTTGAATAGCACCTCCTCTATCTCCCTCGGATACACGGACCATCCCTTGTACTTTATCAACTCCTTCTTCCTATCAAGTACGTAGAAGTACCCATCCTTGTCCATGTAACCTATGTCTCCAGTTCTCAACCAAATCTTCCCATCAACCTCTATTAATGTCTCTTTTGTCTCCTCCGGTCTATTCCAGTATCCTTTCATAACCTGAGGTCCACTTACAACCAGTTCGCCTATGTTTTCATCCTTGGGATTGTTCGGATCCTCTGCAGGTGGAAGGAATTCCGGCTTCTCAAGATGCATGATCCCTGCATCGGTATTAGGAAACGGAACACCTATACTTCCGACCTTACGTAGTTTGGGATCTAAGGGGTTGCAGTGGGTCACCGGAGAGGCCTCAGTAAGTCCATACCCCTCACAGATAATAGCGCCAGTGAGTTTCTCAAATGTCTCTTGGATCGCCTTTGGCAAAGGTCCTGCTCCACTAATACCAGCCTTCAGAGACTTTAGGTTATACTTCGTAACCTTAGGGTGATTGTTAATTGCATTATAGATCGTGGCAACTGCAGGGAATAGGGTTACTTGGTGCTTCTCGATCTCTTTCATCACCTCCTCAGCATCAAACCTCGGAAGAACCACAATCTTCGCACTCATTGCAACTCCGCCATTAAGCGTGACCGTCTGGCCATATGAGTGATACCACGGCAGAACTGCAAGTACCGTTTCAACACCCTTCTTTCCGCCAATCCATGCGTTACATTGAAGAGCATTCGCAACCATGTTGTAATGCGTCAGCATTGCGCCCTTAGGAAGCCCGGTGGTTCCACCAGTGTACAGGAGAACAGCAGCGTCTTCCTTCGGATTTATCTGACCGGATACATCAGGAGGATTTGGCGCATACTTCTTAAGAAGATCCAGCATGAAGTAGATGCCCTCTTTTGGTTCGATCTTTGCGGTCGGTATCTTCTTGAAAAACTTACCGAGTACTCTCTTCGCGGTTGGCAGGAAATCACCAAGATTTGTGACAATTATCCGCTTGACCTTCGTTTTCTCTATTGTGTCCTTCACTCTGCCGTAGAGGACATCCAATATGACTATGGTTTCCGCACCGCTGTCATTTAACTGGAACTCCACCTCTCTTGGGCTGTACAGAGGGTTAAGAGTCGTTACAGTGGCTCCGGCTCTCAGAGCACCATAATACGCGATTGCGAACTGCGGACAGTTGGGCAACATGATAGCCACGCGGTCCTTAGGCTTCACCCCAAGATCTGCAAGCGCGGTCGCAAACCTATCCACCAACTCGTCTAGCTCCCTGTAGGTGATGTCCTTACCTAGGAAGTGTATCGCGACCTTATCCGGAAACTCCTTCGCAGCCTCCTTAAGCAACTCATCTATCCTTATTTGGGGTATCTCTATTTCCTTTGGAACATCGGGAAGGTAAAACTTGAACCATGGACGATCCGGGGGGACACCCACATGCATCCACTCCTTCTCTCCACGTTTGAGAAAAATATCTGAGAACTACCATGTATATACCTTACTGTCATCATTTTATTCTATCATTCATCGATATTGCTGAGAGAGTCTAAGTTTATAGTTTAATTCACCATCTTCATTTTCTCCAGAAATGCCCTAATGCTCCAATTCGACAATCAACTAATCCTCCTCACCGCCACTTAGCAGTTTTATAAGGAACAATATTGCTGCAATCAGCAAAACTTTGATTCGTTTAAGAAACACGATAGTTTTCTTTACTAATCCGTAATCACTTCGCTTCTTGGAAACTATATAACTGATTACAAAGAATCCTATCGTTGCTACTATTATCGAAACCATGGTGAGTGTATCTCCCATAAACACAAAAACAGGCTCCAATGTGACCACCGTAACCACGTACATAAGAGCCAGCCCTACTTTCCCGAGCCAACATGCAAGAAATGCTCTGTAAAAGGAATATCGTCTAGCACCCATGTAAATTAGAAGTAAATCGTCAGGTAATGGAGTGAGCGCAAATAAGAATACGGCCTCATCACCATACTCCGTTAAAACTTTATCAAACCAGTTTATAAACTCCCGAAATCTCTCTGGGAACTCTATAACCTTCTCGCGTCTGCTGATAACGTAATCCATGGTCATCTTACCAAAGTACCCTATGACGTAACTGAACATCTCTCCTAACGCCGCGCCTGCACCGAAAAGTACAGCAAATTCAAATTGATGTGCCCATGATCTCAGTAGGACCACCATTAATACAGTTGCCGGAAAGAACGAGAAAAAGACCCCAAATGACATGAAGAAACCTATTAAGAACGACGCCAAATACGGATTCACAGTCACTATCTCCTTTAACACCTGGTACAACGAATCCGCCGAGGTCATCACATCACCAGATTATGTAAAATTCCATAAGGACTCCTAGTGGATTTCCGAGTTTTCCAAAAAGACCTCCATCAGGTACTTATATTTTTCCCATGCGGATCATTAGGGCCTCTAAACGGTACGATTTGGCGATAAAAATCCATAATAGCTTTTTTTCTTCTACAACTAGTACCTTATATCATATTCTCGCGAATTCTATATTGGGAGTGAGTCTATGTGCCATTGACCACATACATGAGAACAAGGTACAAAGTGCTAAGAAAGTTAGAGGAGAAGTCGCTGGAGGAATTCCATGACTTGAGAAAAATTCTGCTATCTGACGCAATAGCCTATAAAAAGGTACTGTACGAAGAAACAAATGGCAAAAAAGTGCTTGAATACCTTTATGACTTCGGCAACTTTCTCTTAAAGGACGCCTACTGGTCGATATACGTAATAGGAGAATCGGAGGCGGCTCTTAATAGTTTTTACGAATTATTTAATCGAAAGATGGAAGAGTTGCGAAAACTGTATAAACATCGCGCAAGCATACCAATAAGAGCAAAGAAACTGCCAAGAAAAACTAGGAGGATTTGCGCAGCAATAATAATGCTAAAGATGGGGTTCTCTAGGAACTTTCACAAGGAAATAAAAACTATAGACGGAAAATTGAAGCCCCATTTTGTAAAGCATGACGTGGCGGCCATCATAAGCAACGATAGAGTCGACTTTTATTCTCAATCTAAATTCGATAAAAAAATTCTCGAGCAATTTAAAAACACATGTGTAAGGGTCTTCGGAAAATACATTTTCGATGAAAATCAGCAAATTCCATCTAAAGGCTCTCACAGTACCATACGTAGGATAGCAAGCAGATTGCTGAGGGGCGCTGGTAAAGTCTTAATAAGAAGCATCACATCTCAAAATTGGTTGGTTCTCTTCGTATCACCTAAAACAAACATCCTAACACTGCTTCGGAAAGTTGATCCTCCCATAGAGATATGCTTTAACATCAAGAAATTTGGATACATCCTCAGCGGTCATATTACTCTCAGCACTCAATGTACTGAGATGAAAGATGATGCAACGAGAAGGAAGATAGCAACATTAGTAAGGTATTATAGTGACATGTACCGCGAAGAATTACGCGACTTTTAACAAACATATTTGAGGTCTTAAATAATACAGAGAGCGTATGACCGACTGACAATGAACTTTCCATAAAAGTGAAGAACTCCAGAAGACACTCGGTATAATGCCTTCTATAAGCGTGTATGAACTCCATCCAAAACTATAACTCAAAATAACAATACAATGAATCCTTAAGATCCTGTGCAAATGCCTACGCACATGAGTACAAGTACAGCAATGAATACAAACTCCCTCTTGAAATTTGTGCTATAAGAAGAAAGAGGATCTTGGCTATAGGGACACGCTGGCCAAACGGCCCTCATATATTACCTCTGATTTTCTCGTGCGGACATCCACTCTCGTTATACGAACCCTTCTATCCGAAAACACCTCTATGAGGTTAAACGAAGGAGCAGTCCGGGCCTTAACCCTCATAGTCATAGCGGTTCCTGCGTTCAAAATGAGCATGTCATTTAACCTCCAAATCCATGGAACATGCTTATGACCGCAAAGGGCAATGTTCACTCCCACCTCGCAGATCACCCTGAGAAAGTCTCCACAATCCACGGGTATATTCCTCTCTCTTCCAGTACCTGGCACCGGGATCAAGTGATGATGAAGAGCTATTACCTTAATGGTGTTCTCCTCGTGTTTGAACTCTCTCCGGACAAGATCATAGGCAAGTCTTCCTATGTGGCCATCATCGACATCCGGCTCGCTAGAATCGATCCCTAGGATTTTAATGTTTCCCACCTTGAGAACTGGATGCCTAGTACCGAAAATTTCCTCAAAAATTAAGTATCCTGCATTCCTCGCATCATGATTTCCGGGAACCACAAGCTTGTGACGTGCTGGCATTTGATCTATGACCTCTTTCGCCCACTCATACTCAAAATAGTATCCGTTATCAGTGATATCCCCCGTTATTACTAAAACGTCGGGCATAACCTCGTTCAGAAACTCTATAACGCTTCTTTTTAACTCCTCAGAATAACCTTCTCCTCTAACATGTAAATCGGAAACATGCGCAATTGTAATTTTCTCGTCCATCCTGCCACCTCACACTCTCTCCATCCTGATTTTCTCTCCATCCTTAACCCTGCGAAAAATCTTCGGATCTCCCTCTATTTTTGCAAAAACATTCACAGGACTGTATGCTCTTATCTCGTCCCCTTTACTTGCAGGTGTTTGTCCAAAGAATATGCATATCGACCTGCCAGGCGGCCAATACGCAACATCTCCCTCCTCCACGACCTCCTGAGCGTTTTCCTCCTCCAACTCAACCGGTACCTCAAAGTAAACCTCATCACCCCACCGCTCCGCAGTCCCCTCGAGTGGCAATGCACTCCATATCGCATCTGCGGTCCTCGGATTTCGTCCCTCTAATATCTTGGCAATAACCTCACCTGCACTCTCGGCAATTATCTTTATTCGTCGCTTCCCGGCACCCACTTCAACCACCGAATCAATACTATATCCCTGACGTTTAAGACTTTTGAGAGAAGTCCCGTCTCACGATCCGGTACAGAGAGGATGTGCGCCAACATTAATTCTTTAATAATACGCAAACTTAACGAGGATATTGAAGAAGTAAAAGTGGAGGTAATGACATTGGCGGTCGGGAGATTCCAGGTAATGGCGATCCTGCAAGCCGCCCGCGCGTATGTGCTCGGTCTCCCGCTACCAATGGCAAAAAGCTGGGGTCTTAATAGAGCAATATTCTACGCGGCCGCAAAGAGGGGATTCAAGCGCATGAGAATGCCCCCGGCAAGACCGAGATCTACCGATGAAATCTCGCAAAAACCCGTGGAGAGAAAAGACAACGTCTTTTACCTCGGGGATGAATACGCGTACATCACACAAGAGGGAGACAAAGTTTACTTCATGATAGGAAATAAGCCCCAAACGGAAGAGGACTTCTACAGGCAGGTGGAATCTCGTTTCGGAAAGGCATTCCAAAAAGTATGGGAGGAGGCCGTAAGGCTCGTTGAACAATTCAGTCCTAAAACTCTCCTCTCGCAAAGAGAATTCTACAACAGAGTTTACCTCCCACGGAGAGATATACTCGCAAAAAAGTGGAGCGAGCTTGTTAAAGAAATGTCAGAAAGCGGAGAATGATCACTTCCTCTTTAAAACAAACTCCCACTCACACCATAGATCCGGTGGGTGCTTGTCTGGCGGGCAAACGCGGCATATCACCTCAATGTCTGGGTTTATCTCCTTGGCAAATTCCTGTAAATACGTCCATCGAACCCTCTTACAAGGAAATTCCTCAAGCCCCGCCTTGAGTCTTGCCTTTTGTGTCCTGCAACTCCTGATTCTCAGAACTGCACGATCCTCGTGAATTTCGATCTCTTTACCCTCCTGGTATATTGCCCAGCTGGTTGCCCTTAGTGCCTCTATCACCTCCTTAACTCCACTACCCTTGATTTCCAACAATTTGACGAGATCCCGGGCCTCCCTTCTTGCCATGTTTTTCCAACACTCGACATCTATCTCGGTCGCCGCCTCGGTGCCAAAACGTCTCTCTATACCCAGAAAGTAGAACCCATCCACTCTCCATATGTTCCTTATCTGAAGGAGAAGGAGATCAACAAGCTTCTCCTTCGGTAGCGAGAGCAACCACTCTCTATCTTCCAGTGACATAACCACCACCTTAGGAGCCGCTGATAGTATATCGAGATGAAAGTAAAGATCAGCCTATCGCTCAGAAAGCCGCACCCTCCGTACGATTTTGAAACAGATGATAAATTTCATACATGTATATTGAAGAAACTTCTCAGTTGCTGGAGGCTGTTTCATAATTTTACAAAAGTAAAGGGGAGGGTCTATAGGGGCGGGCCGCCCCCATAGACCCATGCAACCCCTCACAAACCAGCCCACAAGTATACCACGTGAGTGCAACGTTATTA
>Ga0180301_10002821_pt1 | contig 13665 bp, 11 predicted proteins | sample GuaBasSediGuay16_FD_121797 | JGI IMG/M metagenome (GOLD analysis project Ga0180301, IMG submission 121797) | Subseafloor sediment microbial communities from Guaymas Basin, Gulf of California, Mexico - Guay16, Core 4569-2, 12-15 cm | ecosystem: Environmental > Aquatic > Marine > Hydrothermal...
ATGATGTACCTCCGGGAAAGGGCTGGGAGGACGGTGGTTCCGGCTTGAATCGGCGAAGGGGTGACAGGGAGGGGGAGGACGGTGATGGCCGGCAGGGCGAGGGAAGAGAGCCCTCTCTCCAGGGTGTGCCTTCCGATCAGTGGGGCGGAGGAATGATGGGCATGAGGGGAGAGGAGGCAAAGCAGTATGCCGTTATGCTTATAGTAAGCCCCCACGATCCTGTTTACGCAGCTGAGGAGTACTTTGGAGGATTTGACTCACAGAGAGGTTTTATTTCCACCACGGACTCAGAACTTAACGAGCTCACCTGGCTCAGGCTGCTTGAAACCTGGAGAGATACAAATCCTCCGGGTGATCTGATGCGCAGAAACTACGACATATTCTACATATCAACGTTACCCAAACGTGTGGTTGCCTATAGACCTTTCAGGATAGAACCAACAATAAGAGACTCCAGGTACTATCCCTTCGATTTCTCCTATAAAACTGTCTCCAGGATAAGTGTAGCAGGACCACGTCAGTTGAGAAGCATCGAGGGGTTGAGTGAGAGAGAGAGGGAGAACTTAAGAGTCTATCTTAATGTTTCCCTCTCTGAAGAGGATAGAGTGGTATTTGAAGGTTACCTCGACTCGGTCTTCAAAGAAAAACAGCAGGAATGGGGATATTTCGATCGAATAGAGGCAATTCTTAAGAGCTTCTCCGAATACCAGTACGAATTGGGTTTTACAGATGATGTTTCCGTATCGAGACTCAGGTATTTCCTCACAAAAGACAAAACAGGAGACTGTACCGAGTTCTCCAACACTGCAGCCCTTCTGGGCAGGCTTGCGGGGATCCCTTCGCGGGTGGTAACGGGTTATCTGGCATCAAAAGATTTGCAGTCCATCGCTCACCGCAGGGGGATTTGGCAATTAGCACAGGTTATAGAGCCTCTTCAGGAATATCCCATAGAAGATATTTACCTGGTTACCACCTCCCATCGCCATTCCTGGGTCCAGTTTTATTTGCCCGACTACGGGTGGGTGGACTTCGAATCCACGGCCTTTGCCATCCCACCACCGCCCGGCGGCGACCCCAATTCCATGGATGTGGTTATCCCCATAATCCAGGAAGGGAAACAACCGGTTGAGGATTTTGCCTTTCCCTGGGGTTTCGTGTTTCGAGTGCTGGCACTTATTGCAGGAGCAGCAGTCATCTCTCTCTATATTTATCGATACGGGAAAGAGATCTATTTTTTACTCCTCTCACGCAGAAATGACTTAAAAGGGCTTAAGGCCCTTTACAGGCTTCTGCTTATGCGCCTTGCTGCAAACGGGTACGAGGTAAAAGAGCCTTCTCTCACACCACTGGAATACTCGGAGATCTATCCCGAGCTTAAGCACTTTGCATTTTTATATACAGAAATGCGTTACAGGGAGAAACTTTCAATGGAAGAGAGGGCGGAATCAATGGAAAGACTCAGAGCCGAATACAGGGAGATACTCACATCATTACAAAACGGGTTTGTTCCCTTTTTTAGAAGAATTTTCAGCTTGAAAGGGCTTTCTTACTGATGACCCTCCATATCGTACATAAGAAATCTCGATTATTCCTCCTGCTGGTGGTCTTCTCTTCTCTCCTTCTCCTTTCAGGGTGCGGAGGAAACCGGGACTGGGTTATGTTTCGCGGGGAGAAGGGGAAGGGGATATCACAAAGTGTTCTCCACCCACCCCTCGGAATAAAATGGAAGCTTAAGCTTCAGGAGCATTCCGAGCGTGCATACGCCTTTAACAATCCAATTGTGCTGGGAGATACGATTTATTTCGGTTCTACCGACGGCAACTTCTACGCTCTGGATATTGAGAGCGGCTACATGCGGTGGGTTTTTAAAACAGGGGGCTCCATCAATTCGGTTCCCACAGCCGATGAGAGCAAGGTTTACGTGGGTTCGAACGACGGTAAAGTGTATGCTCTCTCCCGGGACAGGGGGGAACTGGTATGGTCATTCCAGACCGACAGCACAGTACAATCTACAATTATAAGAAGCGAAGACTATGTAATAGCAATAAGCGATGCGGGTCATCTTTTCGCTCTCTCGCCCGATGGCAGAGAGGAGTTTAGCCTGCCCAATCCTGTGTGGCACTATTTTACCTTCCAGGTCTACAAGGGAGTCATCTACTTTGTCCCCGGTCCGTTGAGCGACCCCCACAGTCTGAGCGTCTATGATATAAGGAGCCGGGATTACCTGTGGATTCTTCCCACATATATTTTTGACGCTGTATGGTACTCTTTTGCCGCCATACACAACGACTCACTTCACTTCTCCACCTCCGACCCACACGGTTCTTACTGGGAGTTTGACTACTATTCTTATGACAGGGAAACGGGAAAAGTTATCTGGAAGTACAGTGATCTTTCCAGTTGGGGGGAAAATGTGCCTTCTAATTTGTACAGGCTCTATGAGCAGAACCTGAAGCTTCTCGATTACATGGCTCCTGCTATATGGAAAAATCTGGTAATATACACAAGCGGTGATGCGGTGGTGAGGACATTTGATGCAAATACCGGGAGAATTGCCTGGCAGAGAGAGTTCGATACTTACACCACCAGCGCTCCCACGGTAGCAGGAGACTTTGTCTATTTCGGATTAAGTGGTTATAACAACGCTACCGGAGAGAAAAAGCCCCGGCTGGTTTGCCTTTCTGCAAGAAACGGGAAGCTCATGTGGGAGCTTGAAACGGAAGGAGCGTTGTTGAGCGCTCCGGTTGTAGCCAACAAGTGGATGATTTTCGGAACGGATGAAAATTACTTCTATGTCCTGGAGGCGCTGTTTTGAGTATGAAAGAGAGCAACAACACCGGCAGAATAATCGATTTACGCTCCGATACCGTTACCCTTCCTACGGAAGAGATGAGAAAGGCCATATACGAGGCGGAACTGGGTGACGATGTGCTCGGAGAGGACCCCACAGTAAACAGACTGGAAACCATGGCTGCAGAAAAAATGGGAAAAGAGGAGGCCCTGCTGGTTCCTTCAGGAACTTTTGCAAACCAGCTTGCACTGTTCGCCCACTGCAACAGGGGTGACGAGGTGATTCTGCCTGAGAACTGCCATATAGTTCAAAACGAGGCTGGAGCGCCTTCTGTTTTAGCCTCTGTTCAGCTCAGGAGTTTCATGCCTTCCGGAGATCATCCTGTATGGGAGGATATAGAGCCGAGGATAAGAGTCGGTGACAACATCCATCATCCCAAAACAGGACTTATAGTACTGGAGAATCCACTTTCCAACGGTGATGTTATGCCTCTTAAGGAGTTGAAGAGGATATACAATAATGCAAAAGAGTACGGAGTTCCGGTTCATCTCGACGGAGCGAGGATATTCAATGCAGCACTTTATCTGGAAGTTGATGCAAAAGAGATCGCCCGATTTACCGATTCTACCATGTTCTGTCTGTCAAAGAGTTTAAGCGCTCCCATAGGCTCACTCCTTACAGGAACTGTAGCCTTTATCAAAAAGGCCCGTAAATTGAGAAAGCTGATGGGAGGGGGGATGCGACAGGCAGGGATTATAGCCGCTGCGGGGATTGTGGCTGTGGAGCAAATGACAATGCGTCTTGCAGAAGATCATGCTAACGCAAAGAGGCTGGCCGGGATTTTATCCCGATACAAAGAGTTGCACGTAGAATCGGATAAGGTAAAGACAAATATGGTATTTGCAAGAATGATAAATCACTTGGCAGAAAAAGATTTTGTAGAGAAGTTAAAGACCAGGGGAGTGCTAATATATCCTCCCAGAAGCGGGTGGCTCAGATTTGTAACCCACAGAGGCATAGAAAGGGAAGATATTGATTATATAGAATCTGTTCTACCGGAAGTAATGGAAGAGATTTCTATAACCGGGGGCAGATTGTAGATTTTAACTGCCGGCTCGGTAATGGAAGTCAAGTCTTTAAACACTATTCCATCCATTCCAAGTTCACGGGCGGTTGTTATATTCTTCTCTGTATCGTCTATAAAAAGGCAGTTTTTTGGTGCCTCCCCCAGTAGATCAAGACAATATTTGAATATGCCGGGTTCCGGCTTGTTTATCCCGATTTCGTAAGAAAACACTATAATATCAAAACGGGAGAGCCAATCAGAAAATTCCTCTCTTATATACTCGGCACAATCTTCGGGCATATTGGAGAGAAGAGCCAGCCTTTTACCCTCTTTCTTTAATTTTAAAGCCCATTCGATAACAGCAGGATTGGTTCTGGTCCAGCTTTTTATATCTTCTTTTATAAGTCTATTTAGTTTTTCCTGGCTGAGGTTATTTCCCCGGTCACCTGTTACCTTGACCCAGTATTCCTCTGCAGTTAAAGCCCCCCTGTCGTAGTCTGCACGAAAGGAACGGTAATTCCGTTTAAACTCCTCAGGGGAGAGGCCTGCCAGGGTGTACATTCTCTTAACACACTCCTCATCCTGGGGCAGACTTATGACACAGCCGTAGTCGAATATAACTGTTGTGAGTTCTCTTTTTTGCCGATTATCCATAATTTGTGCAGACAAATATAACGGTTTATATTATTGTTTTCAACCTGTTTTTCTATTGAGCTTTATTTTTTACGGAATAGCAGTCAGGTGGAATGTTCTTTTAGCTGGTTGCCCTTGATTCTCTGCAATATCCGACCTTTCTTTTCAAGCAGTCTGATAAATTCTTTTCTGTAAATGTTTTTTCACACGGCAATATCCAGAACTTTATCTTTTTCCGCGAGGGGCATTAGTAGTAGGCGTCGGACACTGTGTTAGACATCGTACTGTGTTAATTCCGCTAATACCGCATCTTCAGAAGCGTAATCAAACATAGTCAGGTCTGGTTCTTGCGGCGGGTGTGTTCTCTCCCAATGCACCGTCCGTCTGAGAGCTTCATCCCGATCCACATTCTCCCGATAACCGAGTTCTTCACGGATACGGGTTGTGTCAACAACCATATGCTGTCTTGTGTTGATGTTCGGATGGAGATGGGCAGGTAAGCAGCCGGTGGGCACAACTACTATTTCACCGTTCCATTCCGCAGCTTTCCCAATCGCCTCAACCCATCCTGTTTCAGGAAGAGCTTCCACTTCGCCAAGGTTGTAGATACGCCCTGCGGAACTTTCATCTCTAACCACAAGTGCAATAGCAGATGCAACATTTTCCACGTATCCACGTGTCCAACGCCATTGAGCAAGCCCCTTGTCCAGCAATATGACAGGCCTCCTGTCGTCCATACGTTTCAAGTATTCGAACAGGCGATGCTGTTTATCTCCCGGCCCATAGACCATCGGCAATCGCAGGATTGTACCGGGTAAGTCCGGATAACTCATCACAACTCTTTCGACTAATATCTTGTCGTAGTCGTCTATCCACTTCTGTGGATCTTCCATGTCTCGGGGAGGCTCATTACGGTATGGATAGAGCCTCCGGCGTAGAGGGGCTCCTTCTGGTATTGGTGTTGTTTCTTCGGGACCGGACTCGCTCCCCTTAAGTTTGCTATAAGCTAAATAAACGTCCTGGCTGCTGAGGGCTATTACCCGTCGTGCGATGCCACTGAATGTAATCATTAGAGCCTGTGCATCTTGCTGGGTCATGGGTATCATATCCAGCACCACATCGGGAGCAAGGCGCTTGAAGTCATCTTTGAAATGGTTAAACTGACGGCGTTCCCCCAGGTTGAATGAGGCATTGTGAATGTGTCTGATTTCTTTCGGTAAGTCAGCCTCAGTTTGGCCGCGATGAAATACCGATATCTCATGGCCCATATTGTACAAACACCTTACTACATAAGGGCCTATGAAGCCTGTTCCACCAATGACAAGGACACGCATACCTTCTCCTGTACACATTATGCCCAACTCTGCGCTTAAGCTGCTGCATGGAGCGAAGCCGATGGTGATCAATGCGCAAGCGCGTTATAACCAGCCCCCGACTTCATTTTTCTCATTAACCTATCCAATCGGCTCCGGAATACATCTGCTTTAAGAATATCTCTAATAAAATCTATTGTCCATAGTTTCGAAAATCCCTGTTCTCCTGAAAAGATAACACGGCGTCTCTCGGTGTGTAGGCTTGCTGCCAACTCCGATTATCGGTCTGGCGAAACAGATAAATCGATTACTTACCGACCTTATCTTTAGGTCTGAACCTCAATGCCGACCACCTGTCATTGATCGAGATCTGTGTAACAGTTCGAATATCCTTATCCTTCAGTAGTTTCCAAATGATATCCCTATTAATATCAGTGTCGACTTTAGAGCTTCCCTTTGGATAAGAAATCCAGAGCAAACCATCATAGTTGATTGCCTCAAGACAACAGGCCGGCGGTAAAACTAGAGCTTTGGAATTACACTACCTGTTTTTTTCAAGTACTCGCGATATTGGTCACCGAATATTTACAGCATGTGTCCTTCATAAATTTCGAGCGTGGGCGACCAGTTGGATTTTAAGTCAATGTGAGCGCGTATGAAGATAAATATTGCGCAGGATAGAAAAAATACGCCAAGCCAAACACACCATGCAGGCTATGTTCATGTTAACCTTCTTAAGTACCCGAATCCAGTGAAACGCCCTGACTATAGGCAGACAATCGAAGTCTCGATTTTTTAAACAATTTGCCAGTCAATAAATATAAAAGAAATGTATAAGAAATTGCTTGGACATACAACTCCTCCTCTTATTACATTATAGATAGGGGTTTATCTATACCTGGAAGATATTTAACCGAACAGGAGAAAGATATGAGTATTTACCTTGTTCAACATGCCCAGTCAAAAAGTAAAGAAGAAGATCCAGAGCGTGGTCTTACAGACGAAGGGATAGAGACGGCAAAAAAGGCGGCGGAGTTTTTCTCCGGGCTTGAGCTCAACATAGACGAGATATGGCACAGCGGTAAGAAGAGGGCAAAGCAGACAGCAGAACTTTTTGCCGTAAAAATTAAAAGGCAGAATGCCATATCGGTTCATGAAAATCTTGGTCCAACCGATGACATTGAACCTGTTAAAAGAGAGATCGAAAAGGGTGATAAGGGTGATGTGATGATCGTAGGGCATCTGCCATTTTTATCCAGATTGACCTCTGCTCTGATTACAGGCAACCCGGACAGAGATATTATCGCCTTTAGAAATGCAGCTATTAACTGCCTGGAGAAAGACGAAGAAGGCTGGAAAGTAAGCTGGATTGTTACACCGGATATTATCAGGTAGAAAGAGAATTGGCTAGCATTGTGTATATCTCCGGTCTTCTGTCTTTAAAGAGATCGTTCAACTCTGTTACATGCTTATCGATAGCTTCGGAGGGGTCGATTTCAACAACCCTTAGAGAGTCTTCAGATTCTTTTGCATCTGCTAAAATTTCTCCTCTGGGTGAGGTTATCTGACTGCAGCCTGTAAAGTGGAGTTTTTTCCCCTCTTTGCGCTGTTCTTCTCCCCATCTGTTGCACAGTATCCAGAATATACGGTTTTCTATGGAGCGTACTCTGGTGGTAAGCTGTGCCGTACCCCGAAGCACGAGATTTGAGGGATGACACACTACCTGTGCACCGGCCAGAGCTATCGAACGTGCTGCTTCGGGAAATATGTGATCAAAACAGACCAGTATTCCCACTTTCGTACCATGGATATCAAATACGGGAAAACCACTATCCCCAGGAGAAAAGTAGTACTTCTCCTCGAAAAAAAGGTGGGCCTTTCTGTATACGCCTTCAACATTTTTCGGGCCGATAAGGACACCTGAATTATAAATCTTTGAATCTGATTTCCCACTTTTCTCTGCAATTCCCGTTACTATTCTAAGGTCGTACTCCTCACAGATACCCTGGAGCATATCGGTGGACGGCCCGGGAACCGGCTCTGCCAATTTCTCGATATCTTCTCTGGAGGTAAATTGATAGCCGCTTGTGGCAAGTTCCGGTAATACCAGAAGATCCGGTTTATTGTATGGATTTTCCCTTATATAGCCGGCTATACCATTATAGATATAGTCTAAATTATTCTTAACTTTGCCAAACAAGGGGTAAAACTGAAAAAATCCTACCTTCATCTTCTTCCTCCGTTGCCATATTCAAACACATAAGAAAGAAATAGGCAAGGTAAGCTCTATTGCTTTAACCTCTCTCTCCTTTTTTCCGACATTAAAATAAAAAGGAAAAATTCCATGAAAACTAAACTTGAGTTTATTTTGTTTATGTTATTGATTTTTTGTGCAGCCTCGCAACAACTGGTCGCAGAACGATATTATAACAAAGCATACGGTTATTACTGCGATATACCCCAGAATTGGGAAATACTCGAGGGGGTTGATCCTTCCAGAGTATCCTTCACCGATCCACAGCATGTTGGAGTATTCCAGATAGTAATGTTTCCGGGCAGCTCTTATGAGAGTGCTGAGGAGATGTATTTCACGATAAAGGCACAACTCAAGGCAGAGGGAGATGAGGCGCCATTCGATTACATGGGAAAAGATGCCCTGTTCTCTGATTTAACCTTTAACCCCGGAAACTTTCAGGCCAGGGGCTACTTTATCTTTATAAATGGTGAGGAGCTTGACATGGCTCTTATGACATTTACACCTGTTAAGTTCTATGAGCAGATGCACGACTTCCTCCTTTCAGCAATGAACTCCTTCTCTCCCGATGAAGAATCCAGATATTACCCGGGGCCTGTAAGCCAGTTCTACTATCCGTTTCCGGGACAAAATGGGAAGGCGGTTTCCATTGATTTCGAAGGAGAAAAGCTCAACACAGAAGTGGATAAAGGGGAAATAGAGGCTTCCCAGGTTATAATAGAGCTTGAGGCAAGGGTTCTTAAGAGCTATGAAAAGGATAAGAAGAGGGAGGAAGCATGGAAGAGGTACTACAGGATGATTTTAAGGGATAACTACCACAGGCTTGATAATATCTCCAATCTTTTAAAAAGAGAAGTAGGGTTGGGTGAGCTAAAAAAGAGAGATATTGCAGTAAATCTTCTTACATGGATTCAGGGCTTCGAATATTTAAGGACGGGCACTCTCTCATATCTCCTCTCTCCCTTTGCTTCTGTGGTGCAGTCCTCAGGTGATTGTGATTCCAGGGGGCTTCTCTATATCATTCTTCTTCACCATTTTGATATCGATTCAATTCTAATGGTATCCTCCCGTTACGGCCATTCTCTGGTGGGTGTTGATATTGCCGGAGAGGGAGCACACTACAGCTACGGTGGAAAGAAATGGCTTGTAGCAGAGGTAACCGATAACGTCGATATAGGCCTTATCCCAAAAGAAATGGCGGATCCTTCAGGCTGGATACCGGTTTCTTTTTAATTTCGATGACATAGGAATAATAAAAATTTTTTTTAAAAATTGTTGCAAGGAATACAATTTCCTACTATGATATTATTGAACAGCTAGATTAAGGAGGAATGCTGTATGAAGCGCACTTTTTTGATTTTATCAATCCTTATCCTGTCCGTTGCATTCGTTGCAGCACAATCCGTTCAGTATAACTTCAACTCGATGGGCGGCTGGCAGTCTGCCAGTGGTAACTGGAGAGTAAGAGATGGCAGGTTGTGTCAACTGGATACAAAAGAACGGATTGCAAAAATAAACCTCAGGGTTCCTCAGTCGGGAACGGTTCAATACGAGTTTAATGTTCGCTATGAAGCCGGCGGGTTTGAGGATAGAATGGGAGGCTTCGGAATACATATCTTTGCAGACAGTGCTCACCCTGGACGTTCCTGGGGTATGGGTAGATCCTATCTGCTGTGGATCAACTACGATGAGAAAGCCACTTACGGGAAACCGGGATTCAGAGCACAGGTATATAGAAGCCATTCTCACTCCAAAATGGAAATAATAGAACGCCTGGATGTGGGGCTGCCCACTTCAGTACTTACCAGAGAAAATGCAAGTGTTATCGTACCTGCTAAAATCGTTGTAAACGGTAATACCGGAGAGGTAAAAGTATACGATCCCGTCGATCCGACATGGGTGTACAAATTCAATCTTGACGGTGCTCCCGGCCGGGGAAATTACGTAGCCTTGAGGACAAACAGTCTTTCTGTTAGTTTTGATGATTTTAAGGTAACTCAGCTTAGATAGAAAGCTATTAAACACACTTCCCTTCAAATCTGATTTTATTGGACGTGCAGATTTGGGGGGAAGTTGATTCTCCTTTTATCAGGAAGAATAACTCGTGTTTCTCCTCGTTGTCTCTATTCTACTGACTGTGTTTATCGGATGTAAAACAACCGAGGAAATTACAGTTAAAGCCGAAATACCATCTCAATCGGAAAGGATTATTTCTGAAGAAAAAGCAGAAAAAGAAAAAAAAACCGAAGAAAAAGAGCCTTTTCATTTAAAAAGGAAAAAAACAACCCAACCTTCAAAGGTTATACTATCCAGGATGAGCCTTTCTCAAAAGATTGGCCAGAGATTTATAGGGTGGTTGCCGAAAAATATTGGCACCGAAGGTATTGATGAAAAGACCATACAACTGATAGAGCAGGGTTATGTATCCGGCTTTATCCTCTACCCCTGGAATTACGAGTCAGCAGAAGATGTTAGGCGCCTAACTTCCACACTTCAGGAACTGGCAGCAAGAAATAATCCGGCTACGAGTTTGTTTATTAGCGTTGATCAGGAGGGTGGAAGGGTTGCAGCCTTTCGCTATTCCAATATGGTGCGGTTTCCAGCACCCTTCTTCTGGGCCGGGTACAGGGACGAACGGTTTGCCAAAGCTGTGGGGTATATAACCGGAGTAGAAATAAAGTATCTGGGGTGCAATATGAACCTTGCCCCGGTTTTAGACCTCTATGGGATTCCTGATTCTACAATAATAGGGGATCGTTCCATGGGGGATGATCCGGAGATTGTTTCAAGGCTGGGAACAGCCTACATTAAAGGAATGCATGAAGCAGGAGTAATTGCCGTGGCAAAACACTTTCCGGGACACGGGGTTACACAAATAAACTCACATGCAGAGTTGCCGGTATCGGATAAAACCGAAGAAGAACTTTTTGAAAGAGAGATACTGCCTTTCAAGGCAGCTATAGAGAATGGACTGGATGCTGTTATGACTGCCCATATTCTCTATCCGAAAATAGACGGCCGTTATCCGGCAACCCTTTCGGAGATTTTTGTAAAAAATTATCTAAGGAGAAAATTAGGGTTCCGTGGGGTAGTAATATCCGATGGATTTTCCATGGGAGCCCTCTCTAAAGAATACACGGTAGAGGAATCCTTATTGCAGTGTTTCAAATCCGGTATTGATCTGATTCTTGTGCACAGCCGTTACGATGTTATGGAGTTAAAAGAGATCGTTTTCAAGATGGTTGAAGAGGGAATATTGACGGAAGAGGAGATAGACCAGGGAGCAAGAAGGATTATAAGGCTAAAGGAAAAGTATAACCTCCTGCCCGAAAAAGATCTTTCCTATTGATGTGGGTATTTTTCCATCTCTTCGCTTATATATTCAAGGGTAATCCCGGCCTGACTGAAAAGCTTTTCCGATTCTTCTCCTGCATGATACTTTCGCTGACAGACTACACGTTTAATACCACAGTTTATAAGAAGCATTGCACATGTTCTGCAGGGGGTCATTTTACAATAGAGGGTGGCTCCATCAATACTTATACCCCGTTTTGCTGCCTGGCAGATGGCATTCTGTTCTGCATGCACGGTACGCATGCAGTGTTGTGATATGCTTCCATCTTCGTGAACTATCTTTTTAAGGTGATGCCCCACATCATCGCAATGGGGTAATCCGGTGGGGGAGCCCACATATCCGGTTACCAGTATCTGTCTATCTTTTGCAATCACACAGCCGCTCTTGCCCCTGTCGCATGTAGCGCGTTTGGAAACTGCCTCCGCTACCTCCATGAAGTATTCATCCCAGGAAGGACGTGGATTTGATTTCGGCTCTTCTTCTTTCAACTTTTTCTCTCTCTGCTTGACGATTGCTCTTGACGGTTACAGTAGATAAAATTAGCATAATTGTAGCTTAAAGGGAAGTTTATGGGAGTAAAGTATAAAAAAATCTTCTTGATTTTTCTTGCTCTTCCGCTCTTTTTCCCTGTAATAGGATGCAGTACTACACCGGAGGAAACAACTCGTAATGGCACGACCTCGCAACGCAAAACCACACCGGAAGAAGAACCCTGCGGCGGGCTTCCGTACTGGTTAAAGAGCCACCCGGCAGATGATAATTATTTTATAGGGATAGGCGGTTCCAATTCTGGAGACATGGCACAGGATATGGAAACAGCAAAGGCAAAGGCTATGGTTTCACTTGCAGAGTCAATATCAACTCAAATAAGAAGTGAGCAGACTTTCTTAAGCAGGGAGGATTCTACAGGAGAATCGTACGAATATGTAGAAACGGCGATTTATCAGACTGTAGAGCAGAATCTAAAACAGGTAGAGACAGTAGATACATGGTATTGCACAACCGAGGGATACTGGTTTTACCTGCGTCTGAGCAAAGCGAAGTGGGAGGAGATGAAGCAGGAGGAGATAAATAGGGTGAGAGAGAGGGTTGCCTCACTGGTAGAACCTGTATTGCTAAATGAAAGCTCAACAGTTGCAGAGAGACTTGCCGTGCTCGCAAGATCCCTGTCTGTGATTGCGCAATCTCTTTTCCGGAATGAAATATACGGAACTCTGAATGGGAAAAACGGGCAGTTTATAGATCTTGTTGAGAAGGAAGTTATACTTCTTCTGGGAGGGCTATCTCTGGATGTTAACATTGATATCCCGGAAACAGAAATTGGAAGGCGTAGAACCATCACCATTATTGCGACTTCAAATTCCGGTCTTACAACCGGGCAGGTTCCCGTGGAAATAAGTTTAAAGGGCGAGAGAAAAGAGAGGATTGACTTGATTAAAACCAACAGAGAGGGGCTTTATTCGGGAGAGATCAATACAGAGAAGCTTCCACTGGGAAAAACGACTCTCATAGCAAGCATCGATCCGCAGGAGCTGGGAATACCAGAAGGTAACATTTTTTCGAGGATGACTATGCCTCAGAAGGAGTTTACCCTGGAGGTGGTACCTGTAAGGGTGGCTCTTGTGGTAGAAAAAACAGAAAACTACGATTCTGAAGCAATTACCGGCAGAATTAGAGCGATTCTTTCAAAGGCACTGCCCTTTCAAATTGCCGGATCGGATGAAGAAAGCAGGCGGAAGATCCACTTTACACTACGGTTCAGAGATGCTCCTGAAAACGAATACGGGATATTTATAAGCTATGTGCAGGGTACTTTTTCTGTTAAGAGGGGCGCAGATATACTTTATACATTCACCACAAGAGAATATAAAGATGGTGGACTTACCCAAGAACAGGCTCGTGAGCGGGCACTGCAGAAACTCTTCGAGGATTTGGAGAAAAACCGGGAAAAGTTTAAGAAAATTGAATCGATGGTGAGTGAATGATGGAGAGCAATCACGTAAAATGAGCAAATATCGCCTCTACAGGGCCTGCTTCTATCCTGCTTATCGAATGTTTTGTCCCGGCAGGGATTACAAGCAGATAATTATTCCCGAAATTGATCTCTTGCTTGCCGATCAAAGCAACACCTTCGCCCTTAAGAATGTAGATAATTTCATGATCATCATGGAGGCCGGAGTAATGCGGCTTATCATATACTATGTGTCCGAAGGTAAACTTGCTCTTTGAACCCACACTCTTACTATCGAATAG
>Ga0180301_10002822_pt1 | contig 13665 bp, 15 predicted proteins | sample GuaBasSediGuay16_FD_121797 | JGI IMG/M metagenome (GOLD analysis project Ga0180301, IMG submission 121797) | Subseafloor sediment microbial communities from Guaymas Basin, Gulf of California, Mexico - Guay16, Core 4569-2, 12-15 cm | ecosystem: Environmental > Aquatic > Marine > Hydrothermal...
CATCAGCTTCTTTCCCTAACCCTAAGCAGCTTCCAACAGCAGAAAGGAAACCAGCTTTAACAAAGACATTTAAAGCTAAAAAATCATAACCCATATAGTTTAGTGAATATCCCTCATAGGGTACTGTTATTCTTCTAACAAGCCTTAACCTATGAATTCTTTGAATTCGATAGATAGCCTCATCCTCAGGTAAATTTGAGTAGGCTACGATTCTATTAACAGGAACATATCCATAAGTTTTCATCCCTATTTCTACTGCCAAAAGCACACGAAAATCTTCAGTTTCAAGTTCTCGAAACTTTTCCATAAAAGATTTAAAAGACATAACTTAAACCATAAAAGAAAATTTTAGGGTTATAGAGTTTTCCCGTATTTTCTTTTTAAGCATGCAGAAATAAACCCATAAAATACAGGACTTGGCCTGTTTGGTCTACTCTTAAATTCTGGATGAAACTGAGTTCCAACATGAAAAAGATTCTTTGGAAACTCAAAAACCTCTATTCTTCTACCGTCAGCGCTTTTACCAGAGAAAACCAGCCCATTTCTCTCCAAAAGATCCCAATATTCAGGGTTAACTTCAAACCTATGTCTATGCCTCTCATATATGACACTAGAACCATAAAGTTTATGGATTAAGGTTCCGGGTTTAAGATGGATTTCATGGGCACCAAGTCTCATAGTCCCACCCATAACTTTAACATTTTTTTGTTCAGGAAGATAATCTAAAACTGGGTATGGTGTATTCGGGTTATTTTCAACGCTATTTGCGTCCTTTAACCCGCAAACGTTTCTTGCAAAATCCACAATAGCCATTTGAAAACCAAAGCATATCCCGAGAAACGGAATATTCTTCTCTCTTGCATATCCAATAGCTAAAATTTTTCCTTCAGTTCCTCTTACACCAAAACCAGGAGGAACAATTATTCCATCATAAACATTTAAAATCTCAAGCTTAGAAGAATTTTCCTCAAAAGTTTCTGTTTCAATCCAGTCTATGGTTACATTTGTTTGAAGAGCAGCACCAGCATGTTTTAACGCCTCATTTATGCTTATATAGGAGTCGGCAAGCTTAGCATATTTACCACACATAGCAACTTTTACTTCATATTTTGGGTTAAGATATCCCCTTAAGGTTTTAATCCACGAATCCCAAACAGGTTTTCTTTCAGGTAAACCCATCCTTCTACAAATATAATCCCCCATCCCTTGCCTATCAAAAATTAATGGTAACTCGTAGATGCATTTTATGGTTGGGGAGCAAAAAACACCTTTCTCTTCAACATTAGCAAATAGGGCTATCTTTTTTTGAACTTCAGGCTCAATCATTACACTACATCTTGCAAGAATAATATCAGGTTGAATACCTATTCTTCTAAGCTCATTAACACTATGTTGAAGCGGCTTTGTTTTCTGCTCTTTTGTTGTTTCCAAAATTGGAACAAGGGCAACATGAACAAAAAGTGTATTCAAGAATCCTTCTTCAAGCCTTAACTGTCTAACAGCTTCAAGAAAGGGTAACCCTTCAATATCGCCTGTTGTCCCCCCAATCTCCGTCAAAACTACGTCAGCCTTTGTTTTTTCAGCAACTCTTCTTATTCTCATTTTTATCTCATCGGTTATATGGGGAATTATCTGAACACATTTGCCCAAGTATTCTCCCCGTCTCTCTTTTTCAATTACACTCCCATAGATTTGGCCTGTTGTTATATAATGGTCTTTGGTCATTGAAACATCTAGAAACCTTTCATACCAGCCAAGATCTAAGTCTGTTTCGCTTCCATCATCAGTTACAAAAACTTCACCATGCATAAAAGGGTTCATCGTCCCTGCGTCAACATTAACATAAGGATCTATCTTAATTGCTGTTACACTGAAACCTCTTACCTGAAGCATTTTTCCTATAGAAGATGCTGTTACCCCCTTACCTACGCTTGAAAGCACCCCTCCAGTAACAAATATATATTTTGTCAACAGCTAGCCCTCTATAATTAGCTGTTACTTTTACACATAAATTTTTCCGTGACGGATAAGTTAAATTTTTTAGACCGATTGATGTAAAAACTGAATGTTAAGAGTTCTACTGGTGGAGGGGTTTTTCTGAGCCTAGAAATGAAATGTAAAATGGTTTCATGGGAGGAAGTTTATAGTTTTTGTAAGAGTTTAGCTAGGAAAGTTGAGGAGTCTGGTTATGAGCCTGAAACTATTATAGGTTTGGCTCGTAGCGGTTTTGTTCCTTCACGTTTACTTTCAGATTTTCTTGGTATAACTGATCTTGTATGTTTGAAAGTTGAACATTGGCTTGATACTACTGGTGAACATAAAGATGAAGCAACGATACCCTACCAGATACCCTTCAAAATTGAAGGTCGAAAAGTTCTGGTTGTAGATGATATTGTAGACACAGGTAAAAGCATGAATATTTCTATAGACTACATAAAAAAGTTTAAGCCAAAAGAAGTTAAATCTGCAGTTATGCAATATATTACTTCTTCTCAGCATATCCCTGACTACTATGTGGTAAAGGTAACTGATTGGACATGGTTTATTTACCCCTGGAATAAGGTTGAAGACTTATGTAACCTAACTCTAAGACTACTAAAAAAATCAGAGCAAGGATTAACCTTAAACCAAATAAAAAACGGTTTTAAGGAAAAATACGGTTTAGAAGTTGACTTTGAAACTTTAGATGAAATAGTAGAAACATTAAGAAAAAGAAGAAAAGCTGTCTTTTTTGACGGGTTATGGAAATCTATTTAAACCTTAACCTTAAATCTGAGCGTTTCTTAGTGCTTCACCACAACTACAACCACGTTTTTTCGGGATTTTTGGTATAACCTCATAAATTAGTCTTTTAACATTCTCCACATTTTTATGTAAAGTTTCAGCAAGCTCTTTTGCACTTAAAGGTCTTGGATGCCAAACGTCATAGTCTGTTACAAGAGAAATGTTTGCATAGCATATTTCAAGCTCTCTAGCTAAAACAACCTCAGGGTACTGTGTCATGTTAATTACCTCCCAACCAAAACTTTTAAACCAGTGACTTTCAGCTTTGGTGCTAAACCTTGGACCTTGAACAACAACCACCGTTCCCTTTTCATGAATCCTTAAGCCAAGCTTTTCTCCTGTTTTAACTATAATTTTTCTAAGTTCTGGACAGTAAGGTTCAGCCATAGAGATATGGGTTGTTACTGGGCCGTCATAAAAGGTATCTTCTCTACCTGTTGTTCTATTAACAAACTGGTCGCAAATAACAAAATCTCCTATCCTAATATGTGGTTGAAGACTTCCAACAGCGCAGGGGGCAATTATTCTTTTAACTCCAAGCCTTTTTAAAGCCCATAGGTTTGCTTTGTAAGGGATTTTGTGAGGGGGATACTGATGATGTCTTCCATGTCTTGGAAGAAAAGCAACTCTCCTTTTTGAAATCTCACCTATAGCTATTCTGTCGGAAGGTGAACCATAAGGTGTGTCAATTTTAACCTCTTTTGGGTTAGCTAAAAGGCTGTATAGACCTGTTCCACCAATAATAGCTATCTCGGCTCTTTCCAATATCCAACTCCCCAAACAAAAAATATTTTTGTTTGAAACATAAAAACTATGTCAAAATTTAAGTTTAGAGGTTAAGAGAGGAAAAGATTTCCATGGTAACCAAAAGTGAACAAGACTTAATTCAAAAATTAAGCTTATTATTAAGAGAGGATGAGACGACTGCAAAGATAATCTTTAAAACTCTAAGCTTAGGTAAACGTAGAATCAGTTTTAAAGAAATTTTTTCTTTAGCCTCACCTTTACCAACTAATAAACAACAGGAAAAAAATCTTGTTAAAGAAGCAGTTTTAGCCATGTGTTGGTGGAAGCTTCTTCTGCCTACAAACAGAAACCATAACTTATCTTGGAAAGATTCCTCTTGTAAAGCTGAACTTGAAGAAGTTTATGAAATACCTGCATGTATAAGTTATGTATTTGAAAAGTTTTACACTCAAGGAGTATGGGACTATAAGTTTGCTGTTTTTAAATATTTTGAGGATATCAAGGAACCACATAAAAACTTGATTCTAAAAATAGTTGAGGATGTTTTAAAGGAAGCTTATGGGAGAAGTTTTGTTAGTGCATCAATGATAAAAAGAATTTGTAAAAAGAATGGTTATCCGGAAGATAGAATAGGAGTATTAATTGCAGAATTAAAAGGAGGAGGTTTCATAAGTCCATTCATAACTCTTATAAGAAAGAACTTTCAGGAGAAAGAGGAGGGTTGTCTGACTGAGGAAGGTCCTGTTTATGAATTAAACAAAGCTCTCTTCATAAACTATAAAAAAGTAGATTCCTATTAGCTAAATTGGTTCTATAATTGTTTTTGATCCGTTACTTGTAAACTCTGAGTCGGTTAATTTCACTTTTTTACCTGAAAACTTTTCATAAATGACCATGGCTATTAAGGCAAAACGACATGTTAATTTTTCTGGCTTTAAAGTTGAATGGACACGTTTAGCATAAACACATTCTTCGACATTAAAAACATATTTTTCTTCTCCTACTTTCTCAAACCAAGCATTCCTAACTAAACCCGAACTTTTTAGCATCATTACATATTTGTTTAAAGCATGCTCTAAATTTTCGCCTTTAACTAAATCTAAACTCATTTTTTCACAAATTTTTCTTAGAGAGTCAAGAACCATACGTGTAAGGTAAGGGTAAGGAAAAACACATAGGTTACGAAGGGTTTCCTGGTAAGCAAAAAGTAAAAGATGGGAAAGAATCTCAGCTTCAGACGTTTTCTTTTCGTTATTCACGTTTTATCCTCCAATCTAGCTTTCTTAACCAGCAGATAACCAGAATCCTTTTTCCAAACTTTTTTAACTTCCAAAAACTCTATTCTTTTTCTAAAGAAGGGAGCATCTTTTACAAACGTTTCCCCTTCACCTCCCTCAAGTGAAAGATGGATTCCAAACCTTTTATTGAGAACTTTAAGCTCTTCTAATGCATCTAGGTCAAGTTTTCGGTTAAGCCATTTTTCTGTTAAACCTTCAGCAGCTACAGCTGTAAAAACAACCTCAAATCCTTCACTAATAATCTCTTTTAAAAGTTTCTCAGGGTCCATATGCCAAAGAGGAGTTAAACTTATGAGATCGGTTTCATTACAAACCTTTTCTATTCTTGTTTTTTGGTAGACACTTTCAACAGCTCCAGAAACTAAGGCTTCAAACTTTAACCTGTTTTTAAGGTTTTCTACTGCTTTTTTAAGGTCTAAAACTTCTTCTTCTTTTCTACCCTTAGTTATAACGGTATGAAGAGGGATACCCATAGCTTTAGATTGAAGAGGAGTTAAACTTATACATGGATAGTGGAACATCCATGACTCCGGATTTAAGGGTTTAACCGTTAAAAGTCCAACAACATCATACCCCATTTTAATGGTTTTCCAAACACTAAAAGTTGAGTCTTTTCCACCAGAGAAAAGAGCTAAAACCCTTAAAGTCTCCATGGATTCTTCACAAAAGATGAACCAAAAAGGTTAATTAGTGTTTTTCTAAAAATAATGCACAATAGCTTGGGGTGGTTAGAGGGAAAAAACTTTGCCTTGTAAGGTTGTTGTAGGTGGATTTTGGGGAGATGAGGGAAAAGGAAAGATTATTTCTTATTTAGCTTTAAGAGATAGAATTGATATTGGTGTTAGGGGTGGTGTTGGACCTAACGCTGGGCATACTGTTGAATTTGAGGGAAGAGTTTACAAACTTAGAATGCTTCCAAGCACATTCATAAATGAGAAGTCACGTGCTTTAGTTGGTGCTGGTGTTCTTGTAAATCCAAAAATTTTTCTTGAAGAAGTGAAAGCAACAGGTTGCGGGAAAAGAGCGGGATTAGACCCTAATTGTGCAATTATAGAGGAGAAACATATAGTGGAAGATAAAAAATCAGCTTATCTCTCAAAGAGAATAGGAACAACGGGAAGCGGTACAGGACCATGTAATGTTGACAGAGTTAGAAGAAAAGCCAAAACAGCAAAGGATATTCCTGAACTTAAAGATTTTTTGGTTGATGTTGCTTTTGAGATAAACAAAGCTTTAGACGAAGAAAAAAATGTTTTGGTTGAAGGAACCCAAGGAACTTTCTTATCGCTCTATCATGGAACCTATCCTTACTGTACCTCAAAAGACGTTACAGCATCCTCTATTTGTGCTGATGTTGGTATAGGGCCGACAAAAATTGATGAAGTACTTGTTGTTTTTAAGGCTTACATAACAAGAGTTGGTGGTGGACCGTTACCAGGTGAAATCCCCCAAGAAGAAGCTGAAAAACGTGGTTGGCTTGAAGTTGCAACAGTTACGGGAAGAGTTAGAAGAGCTGCTCCTTTTAACATAGATTTAGCTAAAAGAGCTGTTATGCTTAACAGTGCAACTCAAATAGCCATAACAAAACTTGATGTTTTATATCCTGAATGTAGAGGGGTAAAAAGATATGCGGATCTCCCGGATGAAGCAAAAAACTTTCTTAAAAACATAGAAAACTCTATTGGTGTACCAATAACCTTAATAGGTACAGGTCCAGACATTTACGACATTATAGACTTAGAAGCTTCCGGCAGAATTAGCCCCGTAGAAAAACGCAAATAAAATGTTAAAACACTTGTAATCCGTTTTAAAGTTTTTTAGTTTCAATTTTTTCCTGAAGTGCTACAAGATAACTTCTTGCAGAAAAAACCTTCTCATAAACCTTCTCTATTTGTTTTTCTTTACAGAGCTGTAATGACTCTTGAAGAAGTTCTTGAGCCTTAACTATATATTCAACCATGTCAAGATTCTGATTCTTGTTTTGGGAGGGAGAGAGACTCTTTTTTCCCTCTGTTTTTGTTTGCATTCTTAACATGAAGAGTAAATATTCAACCTCTGAAGATGTGTTCCAAACTCTTTTATTTACTTCCTCAAAATCTTTTTTAATGTAGGCTTTTAAGGCTAGGTCTAACTCTTCTAAAGCCTTTTGAATTAAATCTTCAACTTCAACAATATTCAAATTTTTCCCTTACCCATAAACAAATGTTTTTCACGTTTAAGTTTTATTCTAAGAAGCTGAAACCTCAAAAACCTTATTATGTTTAGCTAAAAATTTCTCCCAATCTATTCTCCAAATCAAAAAAACTATAAGTCCAAGAAGTATAGCTGTAACAAGAGTAAGAGTTAGAGATAAAAATGGTGAGATTTCCTCTGTAAATGAGCGGATAAGCGAACCGGTATATCTTCCACCCATAATTATTACATAAAACATGGCTAACTTACCTATTAAACATGGGAAGAAAACTCTAAAAAAATTAAAACGAGCTAATCCTAAGGGCACAAAAATAAGGTCGTCTGGAAGAGGTGTAAAAGCAAAAAGAAAAATTAGTAGAGGCCAAATGTTTTTATGTTTCATTAAAACCTTTAACATAGCATCAAACTTTCTTCTTGTTTTTTCACCTACAACCCCTTTTGCAGCATAACCAACAGTATATCCTACAATTTCTCCTAAAGCAGAACCTACTCCCGCTGAAATCATTAAAAAAATAGGGTTAAGGTTTGTATTAGCACTTAACCAGAAAATCACTACCGTGTAGGGAATAGGAAAAACTATAGATGAGGCCCCAATAAGGCTTACTAAAAAAACACCTATAAACCCAAACTGAATTGCCAGGTTGTAAAGAAGGTTTTCCAAACTTAACCACTTATATTGTATACTTAATCTTTATCTTTTTTCACTACTTCTACTTGAAAACTTTTATCCTTAACTATTTGTCTGTAATAATGTTTGTTAAACATTCTAGTTGAAGGCGAAACACTATTAACCTATTAATATTTGGAAGATTGTTAGTGTAGAAGGGGGAGAAGGAGGCTTAACTGTAATGGTGGAGAGAAAACGGTGGGAAAACAACTTTAGTGAGTGGTTTCAAGAGATTATAGCTAATGCTGAAATTATGGATTATAGGTATCCTGTTAAAGGTTGTGGTGTCTGGTTACCTTACGGGTTTAAGCTTAGAAATAACGTGATAAACCTTATAAGAAAACTTTTGGATGAAAAGGGACATGAAGAAATACTTTTTCCCCTAATGATTACCTCAAGAATGATAGGTAAAGAATCCGAGCATATTGGAAGTTTTGAAGAGCAAATTTTTTGGGTAACTCATGCTGGAAAAAGAGAGCTTGATGAAAAACTTGCTCTTAGACCCACAAGTGAAACCGCTATTGCACCCATGCTTAAGCTTTGGATTCGTTCTCATGCAGACTTACCTAAAAAATACTATCAGATTGTAAGTATTTTCCGTTATGAAACAAAGGCGACAAGACCTCTTATTAGACTCAGAGAAGTTACAACATTTAAAGAAGCCCATACTTCTCATGAATCTTATGAAGATGCTGAAAGACAGGTGAAAGAGGCAGTAGAAATATATAGCAAATTTTTTGACGAGTTATGCTTACCCTACATTATCTCTAAAAGACCTGAATGGGATAAGTTTGCTGGAGCCTTATACTCAATAGCTTATGATACAGTTTTTCCTGATGGACGTACTCTTCAAATAGGAACAATCCATAATCTTGGGCAAAACTTCTCTAAAGCATTTGAAATAACGTTTGAGACAAAAGATGGGTCTAGAGACTATGTTTGGCAAACATGTTATGGGATATCTGAACGTGTTATTGCGGCTGTCATTGCTGTTCATGGAGACGACCATGGACTTGTTTTACCGCCTACAATTGCTCCAATTCAAATAGTTATAATTCCTATACCATACAAAGGATATGAAGAAAAAGTTTTGGAGAAGTGTAAAAAAGTAGAAGAAACATTAAGAAAAGCAAATTTAAGAGTTAAACTGGATCCGAGAGAAAAGCTAACCCCTGGAGCTAAGTTTTTTGAGTGGGAGCTTAAAGGTGTCCCCCTAAGAATTGAGGTGGGCCCTAAAGATTATGAGGAGGAAACTTTAACTTTTGTTAGAAGAGACAGCTTAGAAAGGGTAAGAGTTAAAGACGTAGAAGTTGTTGAAAAAACGTTGGAGTTACTTAATAAAATTCATGAATCCTTAAGAGAAAGAGCCTTAAAATATCTTTGGAGTAAAGTTTGTAGAGCTGAGAGTATTGAAGAGGTTGTTAAACTTACAAGTGAAAAGCCTTTAATTGTTGAAACAGGTTGGTGTGGAAAATCTGAGTGTGGTATAGCCTTAGAAGAAAAAACAAACCTAAATGTTCTGGGAACACCAGTTAATAACGAAAAACCTCCTGAAAACATGAAATGTCTAATTTGTGGTGAAAAAGCAAGGTTTCTAGTTAGAATAGCAAAATCCTATTAGTAGGAAAACTCTACAGATAAAAGGAAAACTAAATTAATGGTTTCTTCCCACATTAAGATAGTTAGGATAGTTAGGTTAAGGATGGAATTATATGCCTAAAAAAAGAAAAAGCAGAGGTAGGTCAAAAGGAGGAAAAGGTAGAAGCGAGCTTGTTCATTGTAGTGGATGTGGCTGCCTTGTTCCAAGAGACAAAGCAAAAAAAGTAACCGCCTGGGTTTCGTTTGTAGACCCTGTTTTAGCTAAAGAGCTTAGAGCTCAAGGTGCTTTTATTCCAAGAGAAAAGGTTGTAAAGTACTATTGTATCTCATGTGCTGTTTATAGAGGGATTGTAAAAGTTAGAGCTAAAGAAGAAAGAAAAATAGCTAGACCGCTTTAGAAGCTAATAAACAACACTATTTTTTGAGGGGCATTATTATTTGAGTGTTAAAAGGCTTATTTCAAAATTAACTAAAGAAAACCTATGGCTTTATATTCTAACAGAGCTTTCAAACAATCCTATGTATGCATATGAGATAGCTAAAGCTTTAAAAAACAAATATAAGATTCCTGTTGCAACAGTCACAACCTATGTTGTTCTCTATAAGATGGAGCGGGAAGGCCTTATAACAAAAAAAGGTTCATCCTCCATAAGTAAACTTGGAAGAAAATATTATGCGATTACAGAAAAAGGTGTTTCTGCTCTAGATGAAGGAAAAAAAGTTTTACGAGAAACAATTAATATTCTTGAAAAAAGCTTAAACGAGAAGTAGAAACCTGAAGTTTTATTTTCTTAACTGTTTAAATGTGTAAAACATTCTTTGAATAACTGTTGTGTTTGTTAAAATTGCTAAGACTACAAGTCCTACTTCTGGATGGAGAAGGATACTCGTTATAACAAGTATAAGAACTCTTTCAGGTCTTTCTGTTAAACCAACTCCCTCTAGTTTTATGTTTAAGCCTTCAGCTTTAGCTCTAGTGTAGCTTACCAAAATCGAACCTAAAACTGCAAACAAACCCCAAACATAACCATAAACACCAAGAATTGTTTGGTTTGCAAAATGGAAAGTTATACCAAAAAGTACTGCTGCATCAGCGTATCTATCCGTAAGTGAGTCAAGAAAACTTCCAAATAAAGTGTTTTTTCCAGAGATTCTGGCAACAGCACCATCTAAAACATCACAAAAACCCGAAAGTGAAAGAAACAGTGCTGCAACCCAAAAATACCAAAAATTTAGAGGGAAAGCGTAAAAAAATGCAGCAATAATGGAGAGACATAAACCTGAAACTGTTAACATGTTTGGGGTAAACCTAGCTTTTACCAGTTTTACTGCAATTCCTCTAAGCCAACCTTCAACCTTTTCTCTTATCCTTGAAAGCAAGGAGCCTTTTTCTCCTTCTTAACCTTTTAACCTAAAGACTATGATTTGGCTTAAACTAGGTTTGAGGTTCTTCTAAAATAAAAGTTTTATCACAAAATTTTTAGTAATGTTAAGGGAAAGTAAACTTAAATCTAACAACATAGAAGATTATGCTTAAAAAAGTAGACTATACTCTAAGAGGTTAAAGTTAACATGGGTAAGGTAGCTTCAGGAACAAAATGTAGTGTTCCAGAATGTACAGCTGAAGCTGTAAAATCTGTTTCAGTTGAAAAGGCTAAAATTGGAGGTTTTAATGTTTCTGGTGGGAAAAGAGTTTATCTTTGTAAAACTCACTATAAGCAGTTAAAGAAAAACCTAAAAAAAGAAAAGCTTATTGAAAAATGGAGATACATGAGGTAGAGATGGTAGTTAGATGAGAATTTTACTTATTCATGCTGACAGGTTTGGATGGACAGCTAAAGAAAAAGCACTTAAAGATGCTGAAGAGCTCAAAGATAACCAAAAATCTTATTTAACAAACGATGTTCTTGTTGTTTTTTGTGCTGTTGAAAAGGTGGATGAAAAAAATCCTGAACAGATTTTAGAAAAAACCGTAGGTTCTATTGTGGAGGTGGCTGAGAAAGTTAAAACTCAAAATATGGTTGTTTATCCCTATGCTCATCTTTCCCCAGAACTTGCTTCTCCAAAAATAGCTACAACTCTGCTTAAAAAGTTAAATGAAAAGCTTACAGAAAAAGGGTATAAAGTTAAGTTGGCACCTTTTGGCTGGTATAAAAGTTTTGAGTTGGTTTGTAAGGGGCATCCTCTCTCAGAACTTTCAAGAGTAATCACTCCAGAGGAGGTTGAGGAAAAACCTCAACCCGCAGAAAAGAATGTTTACAAGGTGTTAACACCAACTATGGAGGTTTTAGATCCTGAAAACTATCAGTTTAAGCAGGGGGAAGAGAATTTTAGGTTTCTTGTTGAAAAGGAAGCTCTTGGTAAAGAGTTTGCTGGTGGAGAAAAACCAAAATATCTTGACTACTGTAAAAAGTTTGGTTTTGAGTGGGAGCATTTTTCAGATCTTGGTCATATGCGGTATGAACCTGAAGCTAACCTGATTTTTGAGCTTGTTGCAGAATATTCTAGAAGACTTGTTGATTCTCTTGATTTTCCAGTTTATCATGTTCGTGGAACAAATATGTTTGATCTTTCAGTTCCAGCTGTTAGTGAACATGCAAAACTTTTTGGTGGAAGACTTTATGAGGTTAAAACTGATAAACGTAGTCTTGTATTAAGATATGCTGCATGTCACCAGCAGTTTGCCATGTTAAAAGACTGGATTATAAGCTATAAGGATCTTCCTTTTGGTGTTTTTGAGATTGCTGACAGTTATAGGTTTGAACAAGAAGGGGAGCTTCTTCTATGTTTTAGAGTAAGAAAGCTTCACATGCCTGATCTTCACATTTTATGTAAAAATATGGATGAAGCAAAAAAATATGCTTTAATAATTCATAAGAAGATTTATGAGGAAATAAGAAAGATTGGAAGAGACTATGTTTCACTTTATAACACGACCAAAGAATATTTTGAAGAAAATAAAGAGTTTTTTAGGGAGCTGTTAGAGGTTGAAAAAAAACCTGTTTTACTATGTTTTGTTCCTGAGAAAAAATACTATTGGGTTTTAAATATTGAATATAATGTTATTGACGAGCTTAATCGTCCAAGAGAAATTGCAACCTTCCAGATAGATGTTGGGAACTCTAAAAGGTTTAACATAACTTTTACAGATGCTGACGGGTCAAAAGCCTATCCGATAATAATCCATACTGCTTTAATAGGTACAATTGAGAGGTACATATTTACAATGTTTGATTTGGCAGTAAAAAATGAGAGAGAAGGTAAACCTCCCATGCTTCCTGTTTGGCTTTCACCAGTCCAAGTTCGGGTTATTCCTGTTTCAGAAAGACTGCTTAAATTTGCAGAAGAAGTTGTTGAGAAACTGGAAAAAGAGAGGATTCGTGTTGATTTAGATGATACTGACGAAACTTTAGCAAAAAAAGTTAGGAAAGCTGAAACTTCATGGGTTCCGTATATTGTTGTTGTTGGGGAGGAGGAAGTAAAAACAGGAAAGTTTGATGTAAGGTTTAGAGAAACAGGTAAACGTGAAAAAATTAGTTTAGAAGAGCTTATAGAAGAGGTTAAGAAGAAAATAGACGGGTATCCTTGGAAACCTTTACCATTACCAAAAAAACTAAGCATAAGACCTATCTATTAGGCTGATTGTAGATAACGGTTGCCCTACATGTTCTAATTTTTTATGGGTAGGAATAGGTAGGAACAGTTCCTACCTATTTTAAAACTCTTAGACTAAGGATAATCGAAAAGTTTTAGGTTTTTGTTTAACCATAATGTTTAGGGTTCTTTTTATGTCTTCCAAGGTTTTGATAGTTGGTGTTAAAGGTATACCTTTGATTAAACCTAATGATGATTTAGCTAAGATTATTTGTGAGGCTGTGGAGAAGCAGGGTTTAAGTTTGGAGGATGGAGATATTGTTGTTGTTTCTCAAACTATTGTTTCTAAGGCTGAGGGTTCCATAGTTAGGCTTAGTGAAGTAAGACCTAGTGTTAAAGCAAAAATTTTAGCTGAGGCTACTAAAAAGGAACCTGAGGTTGTTGAAGTAATACTAAGAGAGTCTAAAAACATAGTTAGGCTTAGACATTCACATTTAATAACTCAAACTAAGCATGGGTTTATATGTGCAAACGCTGGTGTTGATGTTTCAAACGTTTCTGGTGGAGACTGTGTAGCAACTTTACCAAAAAACCCGGATGAGTCTGCTAGAAAGCTAAGAAAAAGAATTAAAGAGTTAACTGGTAAGGATGTTGCTGTAATAATTTCTGATACTTCTGGTAGACCTTTAAGAATGGGTCAAATTAACATAGCTATAGGTGTTTCAGGCATGAATCCTCTTTTAGATAGGAAGGGTGAAAAAGACCTTTTCGGCTACGAGTTAA
>Ga0180301_10002823_pt1 | contig 13665 bp, 14 predicted proteins | sample GuaBasSediGuay16_FD_121797 | JGI IMG/M metagenome (GOLD analysis project Ga0180301, IMG submission 121797) | Subseafloor sediment microbial communities from Guaymas Basin, Gulf of California, Mexico - Guay16, Core 4569-2, 12-15 cm | ecosystem: Environmental > Aquatic > Marine > Hydrothermal...
GGTTCTGTGGTACGTTATGAATCCTAGCTCGAATAAATCCTGAAGTATCTGCATTGCCCTAGGAGCAGGTATCTTGAGTATTGAGCTTATATCAGCGAGCGCTGAGTCAGTAGTATAAGGTGGGGGTGGGTTTAGTTCACTTACTTCTTCCTTAACTTCAGGAATACTCACCTGAACCTCGGCTATGGATTTAGTTCCAAGCCTTAATTTCTTCCGTAACTCCTCAGGTACGGGTATATCCAGACGTATACCATCGATATCTACAATTATGTATAGCCTCTTGGACCTAATGTGATCCTCGTACGCCTGTATAATCCACCCGAGGACAGGTGTCTGAACTCTACCAGCACTTAAGTTCCTGTATTCCAATGGGTTCTCAGTGCATAAACCTAAATACCACTTGATATTTTCTTTATAACTCGGTGCTGGCATTATCTCCTTGCAGAATTTCTGCCAGAACTCCGTCTGAAGTAATCGGGAAAGTGAGAAACCTAACCAGCGATCCTCAATTCTTCTAACTAGTTGCGCTCTCACTAAGTTTAAGTCGACTTCCCTTGGATTATTAACCGCATTAATAATAGCACGCTTCGTTACTTCATGGAATTCTATTCTCTTCACATTGCTATTCACCGGAAGTACGGTGTTCACTATATCAAACGCTATCTTTTCTCCCTCGGTATCAGGGTCCGTTCCCACAAGGACTTCGTCGACCTCTAAGGCTACGTCACGTATCGCATCAATAGTTACCTTAGCGTCAAATATGTTTGAAGAACCGCAAATGGGGCACTTAGGCGTTTCCTCATGTAGTTCCACGGTAAATTGATGTCCCTTATCTAGGCATCTCTTTAAGGTAGTGTAGATCGGTATGAATGATATTTCTCTTCCCTTACTTAGGTAGGCTACACCATAAATATTCGGTATGTCGGATACATCCGTTATTAAGTCGTATATGTGTCCGCCGCTCGCCGTTATCAAGAGTGTATAATTGCCTAAGTTAACCTCATATACGCGTAATCTACCATACTCCCTTACACTAGGCCTACCGAAAAATCTAGCTATCGTTCTAGCTTTATTAGGTGACTCAACTATTAGTAGGGCTGTCTTTAATTCAAGCATTTTACCCTTCCTAGTCAGCAACTCCTTAGGTACTTTCCCTTCTTTCAGTGCCCTAATCATGCTACGGTCTGAATCTATCTCCTCAACTACCTTCTTTAAATCAACATTCTCTAATGGTACGAAGTTGAAGTCCTCAATGATCCACTTAAGCTTTCTTTCTAAACCCTTTAGCAATCTTTCATCATCCACTATGACTACTGAGAGCCCCTTACTAATGCCTCCTAAATAAAGCCTTGAGGTCCTACCGCTCGCCTGAATGTATGTTGGGGCGTCCGGTATTAGTACGTAGAGCTCTCCCTCTTCCTCGATAACAGCTACCTCAGGATTTTGCTTGATTGAATTAAGTACCTCTTCTTTTTTAGTGAGTTCCTTCAGTAAGTTTAGTGCCTCAAGAAACTCACGCTCAAAGGTAGATTCAGGCTCTCTTTTTCCTTTAAGTACTTCGTCAATTCTTTGGAGTGCGAAGCTGCCCAACCTGCGGAGGGTTCGCCGAATTCTAGCTATGTAGCTATCTATTTTTCTCTTTAGCTTATCATCACCTAGCGCATCCCTAACAAGAGGTAAGAGCCTTAGAACATCCTGAGGTTTCACTTCCTTAAGTCTGAGCCCTATCTTATGTCTTGGAACACCAACGAAGATAGCGTACCTTATTATTTCAGGAAGATCAATACCCCTAACGAGAACACCATAGTAGGTGGCTACACCAACAAGTACGCTCAGCTCTCCCGCAACGAACGCATCTATGGCCTTAATGTTTTTGCTGTGCATCGCCTCAGCAGCAATTCCTGCCTTTCTTAATGCTTCAGCAACTTGCTCAGCATATTCTCTACCAGCATCTATGGGTACGTATACTAGTCCTCCATTACCTAGCATCTTTACGAGCTTTATCACTTCATCTACTGGGTCACCCTTAGGTTTTAGGTAGCAATCAGTAATGTTCCTTATGAATTCAGGTCTAGCACCTATTTCGAAGCCCATCAATTCCTTGAAGAGCTTGACCCTAGTGCCCCTGGGGTTTCCTGTAGCTGAAGCTATTATTACTATTTTACCTAACTTCCTCCTTTTTCTCTCTAGCGATTCCTCTAACCTACTTATTCTGTTAAGTAGCTCGGGGTCCTCTCCCCTGTATGCGAGTTCTCTCTTCAACTTAATTATTTTAAGCCCCTTCTCTATATCGTCATCATTAAATCCAGCCATGTACAATATGTAATTTATTGCCTTCGAGCCCCGCAGGACAGCATCAACATCGTCAACGAATATTAGCTTGAAGTCATGCTTAATTATCCTGTCAGCATTCCTCAGCAGATAGTTGGATGTTGTAACTAGGATGTCAAAACCTTCAGGATCGTCCAGCTGTGATTCACGAACCTCCTTCTCCTTCTTCCTTAGCCTTGAGTGAATCACTAGAGGCCTAACTATGACTCCGGCCCTACTTGACATTTCCTCTATTCTTTTCTCTAGCTGAATAGCTAGTGTCGTAGTAGGTACTATTATGTATGTCTTATAGCCCTTTAGCGCTAGGTACAGAGCGACAGCAATGCCGAAAGTTGTCTTACCTATGCCCGTTGGGGCAATCATAGCAAAGGAGGCTTCCTTTGCTATTCTCTTCAGCCACAGCTTCTGTATACTCCACGGCTCATTACCAACGCACTTCTTAAAGAAATCAACCATTTCCTCGTACTTCTTCCTGATGGAGTAAAGTATATGAAACCCCTGAAGCCTGCCTGCTCTCTTTAGTTCATTATAAATGCCGTCTATCGACGTGTCTTTTGGGCGCGTTTTAAGGCATGAGGTACATGGCACACCTAGCTTGAGCCTTGTATCGCTTATAAAACCGCCGCAATTTGGGCATGCCCTGCCATATACCAGTAAATCAGCCTCTCTGATTTCGCTCCTAAGTGGCATACCGAACCTCAAACTTTATGAGTTTATTAGCAATTAAAAATCCTTACTTCCACCCAATGAGCTAATGTAGTTACTCGTGCTCACTACATCACTTATAAATCAGTACTTCAGCACCTATCGCCTGCCCTGGAAGGTTCCTATTAAATACACCTATAACTACATTGTTTCTGCCTCTGGCGTGAACCTTAACTACCCTGCCATGATACTCATTCCCATAAGTATCCTTAACCAGCAGCTTTGCACCTACCAGATTATCCACTTTCTTTGTTAGAGAATTTACTACTTTAATTAGTACCTGCCTAGGGTACTGCGTATTACTCCCTCTCCGGTAGCCCATGACGACACCGATACCAGTAGGGTTCTTCACAGTCTCACCTCACCTCTGTACTCTTCTTAAGATGTTTTCACTTAGCTTTTTAGCTTTATTACTTAAATTAACATGGCCGAGGATCTTTGGTTGAAGGATTTGCTTATTAGTCGATTTACGCCTTCTTATACTTGAGTAGGGATAATGAGGTTCATAGTAGATTCCATGCTAGGTGACGTAGCCAGATGGTTGAGGATGCTAGGGTATGATACATTATACTCTAAGAATTATGAGGACTGGGAAATACTAAGGATAGCTGCTAAGGATGATAGAGTGATAATTACTAGGGATTTAGGACTCTTTAGGAGAGCACGCAAGAGAGGCCTCAAGGCAGTGTATATAGAGCCGTCGGATATGTCCGACATGTTAGCTAGCATAGCTAAGAGAACGGGCATTGAACTTAACTTTAAGCCAAATAGAACTAGGTGCCCGTACTGTAATGCTGAATTAGAAGTAATAACTAAGGCTGAGGCTCTATCGTTTGTACCGCCGTCAGTGGGTGCAAAGTATGATATGTTCTGGAGGTGCCCGAAGTGCGGTAAGGTGTTCTGGCAGGGTAACCATTGGAGAACGATTAATAGTATTTTAGAGTCAGCAAAAATGAAGGTAGGTAGGTAATTGAAATGACGTCTTCAAATAGTCCGGAATGCTTGAGCCCAGAAGAATTAACCATGTCTGATGGTGTGTTCCTAGTTAAGCTAGCTAGGAGGGCAGTTTTCGAGTACCTCAGTAAAGGGAGTATTATTAAGCCACCGAAGGACACGCCCAGTAAGTTACTAAAGTACGGTATGACGTTCACCACGCTACTTAAGGTTAGTGAGGTAGGGCGTGAGCTGAGGGGGTGTATAGGGTATCTGCAGCCCGTTGAGCCTCTGGCTATTAATGTAATAAATTCAGCTATAGCAGCTGCCACGCAGGACCCTAGATTTCCTCCCGTTATGCTGCATGAGCTGGATTACATAATATTTGAGGTGTCTGTGCTCTCGCCACCTGTGGTGGTAGAGGTGAGTGATAGAAGAAAAATTACTGAGGCAGTAGTGTTGGGAGAGGACGGCCTCATAGCAGAGTACGGCATTTATAAAGGACTCCTACTTCCGGAGGTTCCCGTAGAGTATTGCTGGGATTCAGAGACATTTCTCTCTGAGACATGCATTAAGGCGGGAATGTCAGCTGACTGCTGGCTGAGCAATAAGGTTAAGATTATGAAGTTTACTGCTAAGACGTTCAGAGAAGTTAGTCCCGGAGGAGAGGTTATTGAGCGGAACCTAGCTAGGGAGTACAATGAGCGGTGTAAGACTTTTTAAGAATTTATGAATTGAGCATTGAGTAGGGGCTCATTGCTTAAAGTTACGCTTATTTCGTGGTCTGGAGGTAAAGTTAAGGACCCGAGAAGGTTAGTAGTTCTGGCTGTAAAGACGTCAGCTGGCAATTTAAGGAGAAGAAATGCTACCTACTACTTAAGTGAATATTCTGAGGAGAATGTAGGAAAGTGGCTTAAGGAGGCGGTAAAGTTTCCATCAGTACTTGAGCATGTAACATTCACGTTCCTAATAAGGGGTATCAGTAGAGTTACATCGCATCAGTTAATTAGACATAGGATAGCTTCTTACACACAGGAGTCACAGAGATACTCGGTAGTTAGCAAAGAGTATGTCGTACCAGAATCAATTAAACTTAAGGGCTATGAGGACAGATACCGCGCACTTATTGAAGACGCATTCAAGCTCTACGAAGAGATGGTTAAGTCAGGCATCCCGCCTGAGGACGCAAGATACGTCCTACCGCAGGCAGTAACAACTACTATCTTAATGACTGTTAACCTCAGAGAGCTCCTCCATATTGCGTGCTTAAGGCTAAGCAGCAAAGCTCAGTGGGAGATAAGAGGACTCGTTAATGCAATGATAAGCGAGGTAAGTAAAATCATACCTGAGGTTAAAGATTTAATTAATCTATTCTGCCGTGAGGTGAGCTGAAGTGATTCTATCGGACTTTGACCTAAGGGCATACTTAAATAGTGGTAGATTAAGGATAGAGCCTTTCTCCGAGGACATAATAAGGGAAAACGGTGTTGACTTGAGGTTGGGCAGAGGGTACTGCAAGTTGATTGAATCGAATAACGTATTAGATTTAACTAAAGGTGAGCTAGCAGAAGATATTAAGCAGAGGTACGTCTGTAAGGAGTCAGATGTGATACTGCTAGAACCGAACAGTAGGTACTTACTGCACACGTTGGAGTACATCTCACTACCGCCTGAGTTAATGGCCTTCGTTGAGATAAGATCGACATTTGCGAGATTAGGTCTACTCATACCGCCAACAATAATTGATGGTGGATTTGAGGGGCAAATAACGATAGAATTATTAACTACTTCATTCCCGGTAAGGATACCTGCAGGCACGCGCTTCCTTCATGTGGTGTTTGCTAAGCTAACGACGCCTGTAACTAAGCCGTATAGAGGCAAGTATCAAGGTCAAAGAGGGGTTACGCTACCCATACTTAAGGAGTCGAGGATGAAGAATGAATAGAAAAGCAGGTCAGGGGGCTCCTAAGTCGTCACCGATCTGAGACCGCCACACACATCATCCCAACTACTGCCATTAGATCTAGGTGTTACGGTAACTAAAAAGTTACTTTGTGTTTCCCTATGCTATTTTCTTGGTGACTCTCTCCTTGGCTAACTCGAGTTCTTTCTCGAATTCACTCGAGACCTTATCGAATGCAGACTTAAGTGCCGACTTATCTAGCTCTTCAATAACTCTCCTTATGAATTTTATAGCACATTTCTTGCTGTGAAAAACATATTCCTTACCCTCAATAGTGAATATGACCCCTTGACCTCTCGGGAATTTTCTACCACAGACAATACACGTCAATTTCTCAGTCATTTTCTGATCATCCTAGTGTGTAGTGTAAGTACAGGTAATTAAGTTGTAAGTGATAAAGCTTAGTAGTAGCGTTAGCACATTATTTGTTAAGGGTATTGAATGAAGATTAAGGCTGTAGTAAAAATTACGGGATCGCTACTTGATGTTGGCTATGTAAAGTTTAGCAGAATTATTAGGGAATTAAAGGGGAAGATAAGGCACTTAGATACCTTCACTAATACTTATGATGTTGAAGTTACGCTTACACGTAGGGATATCCGTAGCGACTTTATTGATGAAGTATCTAAGCTCTCAAGGTACTGTTCAGTATCCATAAGAGTTTATGTTGTTATTAATGAAAAAGAAAGGCTATTGAAATCTTTAAAGGACAAGAGGATTAGGTATGTTAAGGTAGATGGCAACATAAGATTTGCTGTCATAAAGGACGGTATGCTGTTCTTGCATGAATACAACTCAAGATCTGGTGTACTCCACATTTACGTAATTCCGGGCATTCATGTTGGTGCTGACACTAATTTATTGGCATTAAGTGAATTCTCCAGTTATGTAGCTTCATCATCAATAAGGTGCGACTCTGCTGTGATAGAGGATATGGTGAAGAAGGCATTTGCTCACGTTGACGAGCTGTTATCCTAATTAGATCAGTATTAGATCAGTAGGCCTAAAATACGCGCTTAAGTAAAGCTGTAGGTGGAGAGGGAAGATTAATAGCTGTATCTTCAATATCTCCTGGGTATGCAGGGTGGATGTGTTCGTAATTAAGGCGGTGGTAGGGGCTTTATTCGGGTTTATTCTAGCACCACTTACATACCTAGTCAATATGTTTCTGCATCACCCAATTTCGGATGTGCTGCTCTTAGTTCTGTTCTTTAGCTTCTACTTTCTTTCATATCCCATCTCATCTGTCTTGATCAAGAAGTTCCTTAAGGATGAATCGGAGGTTCTGGAGGCTCTTAGGCTTACTAAGGGTATTACGGTATTCTATAGTGCTGAATTTGTTTTCTGGATCGCTATTTATGAGCTGATGACCTACATTCTGCACTAGCCGCTATGTCATAATTGCGCATTAAGAAAATAATAGAGTGATTGAACACTAGTTCATGAAGGTAGAGATGACAGGCAGACAATTGGAGGGACGTGGTAGGGATTTACGGGGAGCTATACCAGCCAGTGAGGTACTGCGTGTTATGGAGTGGTATGACTCTATCGCACCTTCCTATGACGGTCTTTACGTTAATGAGCAGCATGGAAAGTACTCAATTATTAGCCAGGTTATCGGGAGCGAGTACAAGAAGATTTTAGATGTGGGTTGCGGTTCAGCCGAGTTTCTCCTCTTTAGCTGCAAGAAAAATCAAAGTAAGGTGCTTTATATAGGTATTGACATAAGCTTCAATTTACTGACCATAGCCAGGGAGAAAGCTCTTTCCCTAACTGATGCCTGTGCCTCTATTGCTGAGTTCATAGCAGGGGACTTCTCAGTCCCGCCTCTAAGAGGAGACGCGAGATTTGACTTGATCATTCTAGTGTCGGTCCTTCGCTCAACATATGATGTTGAAGCTATTGTCGACTACTTTACGCAGAGACACCTCAATGAGGGAGGTGCTATTGTGTTGACTGTAATGTATGAGAGTGACTGCAACGTCAGGGAAGGTAGCTTGTGTCCTAAAAACGCTAGATTAATAGGGATAGTACATAGAAATGAAGTAGCGTGTATGGTATCTAAATCAGAGCAAGAGTACCAGACTCGGTGAAGTACTATGGGGTCATTCCACAAGAAGTCGCTGACGGCGCTAGACGTTGCTGTTCTAGTTAAGGAATTGAGGGAGTCCCTTAGTGACTGTCTAGTCACTAACCTCTATTGCATAGGCGAGAGAGGATACTTACTTAAGCTTAAGAGCCTTGAGGGCGATACGCAGTACTTGGTAATAGAGCCTGCAGTCAGGCTACATCTAACCAAGTATATACCTCCATTAAGTATATCTGGACGCACACCCATATTTAGGAGATTTCTTAAGAATTCGAGAATAAGATCTTTGAGGCAGCACGAGTTTGAGCGAATAGTTATCATTGAGGCTACTAGAGGCAGCGAAGATTTCAGCATAGTTGTTGAGTTAATACCGAGAGGGATTGTAGCTGTCCTCGATAATCAGCGTAAGGTCCTTGTATCTAGTGAGGACATAAAACTACGGGACAGGAGGGTATATCCTGGAATAAAGTATGAGTTTCCGCCGTTGTTTCCTAATCCAAGAACTATAAGTGCAGAGAAGTGGTTAAAGATAATTAAGGATGCGCGAAACTTGGGTATAGCATTAGTAAGGAAACTAGGTATTCCTCCTGAAGTAGTAAATGAAGTTTTAAGTGAATCTGAACGCAAGTTAAAGCCTTCAACGCTATCATTAAATCAAGTAAGTGATATACAGAAGAGGATTCTGGAGTTTATTGAGTCGGTTATAGAGTATCCCTCTCCCGTGATAATAAAGTGTAGGGATGAATACGCATCATTTCATCCATTTAAGCCAGTAAACCTACCTACGGAATGTAGCGCACTTGAATTTTCGTCCTTCAATGAGGCAGTAGATGAGTACTTTAGAGCTTTTTATGTAAGTGCGTTGAAGGAAGCAGAAGAAAAGGGCTTAGCCTCAGAGTCAGCTAGACTCAAGGCGGTAATCAGTAAAGCTATTCAAGATCTAGAAAAACTCAAGGATGAGTATTCGAGAATTAAGAAGCTCCTTCAAATTTTTGAGGAAAAATACGATGTCCTTGAAAGTGTATGGAATTGCGTTAGAGAGGTAGTCAAGACATTAGGCTGGGATCAAGTGAGGAGCGCCTGCAGACACATCGTAGAGGTGGATCCATCAAAAGGCAGCTTTACAGTGGAAATTAATAACGTATATATTCCGTTAAAAATTATTGAAAAAATACATGAACAATACATTAACTTAAGAAGGAGGTACAGTCACCTTTCGGATAAGATAGCTCAGGCTGCGGGACATATTAAGGAGCTGAAGGCTGGACTGCAAAGTATTTCATCTACCCTAGTCGCTAGGCAGGAGGTCAAGCCTTTACTTAAGAAGGTTGAGTGGTACTCGAGTTATCACTGGATTATAACATCAAGCGGCTTTCTCGCGATTGGAGGTAAGGATGCGCAACAAAATGAAAAAGTAGTTAAGAAGTACTTAAATGAGAATGACATATTCATTCATGCAGAAGTACATGGCGCGTCAGCCTTCGTACTCAAGTGCAGCGGCACTAAACCTCCCGAAAAAGACATTTATGAGGTATCTGTCCTCGCTGCATCCTACAGTAAGGGCTGGAAAGCTGGCGTAGGCTCGCTCGATGTCTTCTGGGTTTGGGGTAAGCAGGTAAGTAAGGCACCTCCTCCTGGACAGTACCTGCCTAAGGGCGCGTTCATGATTTACGGTAGGAGAAACTATGTAAAGGGTGTTCCCTTACGCCTAGCTATAGGCGTGCAAATACACGATGATAAGTACTTTGAACTCATAGTCGGACCTGAGGAGCTAGTTAGTATGAGAGCAGCAAAGTATGCTGTGCTAGTTCCTGGCACAACATCACAAAGGAGTATTGCTTTAAAAATTAAGGAGTCATTTACTGCTAATGATCCTCGTCTCTCAACACTTACAGTCGATGATATTCTTGAGCGTATACCGGGGCCTAGTACCATAATTAAGCTGGTGAAATAGTTTCCTTATTAATTTTAATTCATCTAAATATTAAACCTCTGTTGATACTAGATTCTTAGGGTGCAAATTTGCGTGTTAAATATTTTACAGACGTCTTCTACCCTACTATTCTGCCTGATGATCCTGCTACTAAGGCTCGCGCACTCATGCGTGACCTAGGTCTTAGGATGATTCCCGTAATTGATGTATCTTCACGCTTATGTGGCATAATAAGAAGGGAAAATATACTCTTAATAACATCAACACGCTCAAATGCCTTAGCTAAGAATATAATGGATAACCCTATACTTTCATTTAAGCCTGGGGAGGACGCGCTAAACGCGTTTAAGGTAATGATAGAGCTTGATGAGTGGTATGCGCCAGTAGTTAATGACACTAAGGGTAAATTTATAGGTGTCCTCTCATTGGATAGCCTACTCAAGTACCTCATTAAGTCAAATCATGAAGTTCTTGACATTAGCGTTAGTCAAGTAATGAACCGTGACGTAGAGTACGTGTACCCAGAAGACCTCATTAGTAAGTTATGGCGTAAGATGACGCAGTTAAGGTTTAGTGGCTTTCCTGTAGTTAAAGATAAGAATCTTGTTGTTGTAGGTGTAATAACTCAGCATGATTTACTTAAGAAGGGTTATACGCGCGTAGAGCTGGAGTCACAGTCAGGGCCGAAACGTGGTCCGCGCGTTAGGGAGGCAATGACCACGCCACCAATTACCGTAGGGCCGGATACGAAGTTGAGGGAGGCAGTATTAAAGATGGTTAAATCTAACATAGGCAGGCTGCCAGTAGTTGACGAAAAGCTAAGGCTTGTCGGTATCATGGATCGCAGTGACGTGTGTAAGGCATTTCTCAATATCGAGTTAAGGTGAGTAGGAGTTGGTTAAGGTTTACGTGCCACGTAGGATAATAGAACGCAATAGATGGCTAAGGAGTGATGGCAAGCCTAATTTTAAGGACAGAATATGTGCTAAGCCACCAGAACTAGAGGCTATTGCAGACAAGGAAATACCGTTACTCAGCATGCAGGCCACTGTAATCAACGCGTGTGAGGTAATGAGTTCTTTGGGTACTAGGCTGGTACCAATTACTGACCCAGAAAGGAGGTTACTAGGCATAATAACGGGTATGGACTTAGTAGACTACTTTGGGGGAGGTATAAAGTACGCAATAGTCTTGAAGCACTACGGGGGTAAGCTTTACCCAGCATTATCTGCTTCCCTAAGGGAGATAGCCAATACAAAGCCATTAGCAGTTGATGTTAAGTCTAGGCTACATGATTTGCTTAATTTGATGATTAGCTACGGTGTGGGTGCATTGCCAGTAGTTGATAATAATGCGGTTATTGGTATCATAACAGAAGGTAGCTTAATAAAGTACCTGTCCTCAAAGGTCGTGGGTGTTAAGGTAAGTGAGGTAATGAGCACTAGCGTCATTTCATTAAGCTACAGCAATACCTTAGGCGTAGCCATGAAGCTAATGATTAATCTAGGTATAAGGAGATTGCCTATTACGAAGAATGGTGATGTTATAGGTATAGTTACTTGGAGGGATATAATAGACTTATTCGGTAAGCACAAAATATTCAATATGTTAAAAGAGTTCACCTTTGATGAAGTTCATTTACTACCTGTAACTGAAGTTATGAATACAAACATAGCAACGATAGGTCCCGATGAGGACATAGGTATCGCTGCAGCGAAAATGTCAGAACTAGGGGTGGATTCCTTACTTGTTATAAAAGATAATAACATAATCGGTATTATAACGGAAAGAGATATACTATATGGTGTAGTAGCACGGTGATATAAACATGCCACCGAGAGTTGCATCATACATGAGTAGCCCTGTCATAACCGCTTCAAAGAACGATAATCTCGCATACATCAGGAACTTAATGATAAGGCATAAAGTAAGTAAGATCGTTATTGTTGATAACGGTAACGTAATCGGGATGATAAGTAGGAGCGACTTTATACGTGTAGTCTTTAATAAGAGAAGGTACATAAAGCCGCTAACTAATATCCTAGCCTATGAAATAATGACAAGTCCCGTGTATGCCATACAGCCTGGCAGAACAATTAAAGCGGCAGCGCAAGCTATGCTAAAGAGGAATATAGGGTCATTACTTGTTCTCGATAAGAACGGAAAGTTGCAGGGCATAATAACGAGGACGGACTTAGTGAGAGCTTATGCTGAGAGATACTACGGTTGCTATAAGGTAGCTGACTTTATGACAGATAAGGTACCTACGGTTCACGTTACGCACAGCTTATACTATGTTATCGATCTGATGCAGGAAACAGGCTTGGGAAAGGCCGTTGTCGTTGAGGGTAATAAGCCTATTGGCGTAATAACGAAGGTAGATATAGCGTTCCTGAATATCCCCAACCTAATTAGAGGCGGCTCAATAAAGTACTACAAGCGCCCGGGCTATACTGGCAGGAGATTTGAGGGTATTGTTAGGCTATATACCATTCCATTAGCTGGAGACTTGATGACACCTGACCCGATAACTGTACGTCCTGAAGAGGATTTAGCCATAGCTGCCGATATAATGGTTAAGAACGGCATAGGGACTCTGCCCGTAACTAACAGTGACGGAGATTTGGTTGGGCTATTGACGAAAAAAGACGTAATTAAAGCACTAAGGAGGTTATAAGTGTGGATATGGACCTCTTAACCATAGGTAAAGCAAGTACTGAGTCATTCCTGAAGTTAGGTAAGAACGACTCACTATGTAATGCATTAAAAGAATTAAGAAAACAGAAAATTGATAGAGCACTGATATACGATGACGACAGCCTCATAGGTATTATAACGAAGAAGGACGTAGTAAGGGAGATTCCGATAGCAAAGAGTAAGTATAAGAGAATCCCTATATCTCAATTACACTTATCGTCAATTATGTCATCACCAGTTATAACACTACCATATAGTACTCCGGTACTTAAAGCAGCGCGCATTATGCTGGAAAAGAACATAAGCAGCATACCAGTTACTAAAGATTCTCAGATCATTGCGCTCTTTACGAAATGGGATATAGCTAACCTAATGGTAGAAAGTACCGACTTAGTTAAAGACATGGCTACATACCCCGTCAAGGTAATTCCTAAATATAGCTCAATAATTTACGCTAGGAGATTAATTATTGATGAAGGTATTTCTACGCTACCTGTCATTGACGATAGAAATAGCTTAGTGGGTATTTTAACGGTAGACGAATTAACTGATGCCTTAGTTGACCTCATAAACATACTCGCTGAGGGCGGCTCCAAAGAAGGGCTGAGGCATATTGGTGTAGGCGAGATAATGCGTCCCTTCCTACCTAAAGTAAAGAATGATGATACGATAGGTAAGGTAGCTACCTTAATTCTTAGTGAGGGTGTGAGGGGTGTTGTCGTTGTTGATGAAAGCGATAGAATCAGTGGCATCATAACGCTAACAGACCTAACTAAATTCTTTGCAAGTAAGACATTTATTTCTACTTAAGTAATATTTAAATAGTAATATTTAAATCCAGAATTTTTTCTGCTTCTTCAACTATCTTTATTCCTCTGCTAGTACCTATTACATCAGCGCCGTGTATTAGGAGACAAGCAGCGTCTAGGGCAGTCCTTACGCCTCAAGCAGCCTTAATCTTTATTTTACCTCTCACAGCTCTTTTAATTAATATAATATCCTCGAGACAGACAC
>Ga0180301_10002824_pt1 | contig 13662 bp, 10 predicted proteins | sample GuaBasSediGuay16_FD_121797 | JGI IMG/M metagenome (GOLD analysis project Ga0180301, IMG submission 121797) | Subseafloor sediment microbial communities from Guaymas Basin, Gulf of California, Mexico - Guay16, Core 4569-2, 12-15 cm | ecosystem: Environmental > Aquatic > Marine > Hydrothermal...
CCAGCAACTATGAGGGTTTTAACATTTAATTCCCTCAGGATAAGTCTAAATTTTTCTGAGCCAAAGCAACTAAACTCGAGCTTCTTTATTGGCTGAATGTTGGGAACTAACTCTTTAATCTCCGGAATTGTTGGACCCAAACCCTTAGGGTATTGCTCGGTTAGAATAATTGGCATATTAACTATTTTGGCAAATTGTATAAGTTTTTGTATATTCTTGAGAGTTTTTTCTTTGTCGGATATTAATGGAAAAAGCTTCTCTTGAACATCAATAATAATCAAGGCTGTTTCTTCTTTGGAAATCAATCCTCCTCCGCTCATTTTAATCACCGTTTAACTAAGTTGGTAACCAGATGATTATATAAAGAAGCATCCCTGGTCCTTTTAATCTTTAATTTTTAGGAAAATGAGAAAATATAAAGAGATGTAAAGAATTGTTTAATCTCTTTTCCTCCGATTTTCTAGATCAATATTTAAGATTAGAAATTATGTCTTTTGCCGCTTGTCTCACTGCCTCTGCACTATTTAACTTCGGTTTCCATCCTAACCCTTTAATTTTTGAGATGTCCAAAAGCATCTCTTTTACGTCTCCCTTCCATCCCCTCCCGCCTTCCACCCCTCCAGTATAGCGTATTTCAACATCTTTTAATCCCATTTCTTCGGTAACTATCTTCGCTATGGTTGCAACGTTAACAGTATCCTCTGATCCAATGTTATATATTTCTACTTGGCTGTTTGATTTTTCAGCCGCTAAAATCATGGCTTCTACGCAATCCTTCACATAAAGATAGGATTTCCTTTGAGTTCCGTCACCAAGAACCTCAAGCATCTTCGGGTTACTTCTCAACTTATTTATGAAATCGTATATGACTCCATGTCCGCTTCTTGAGCCCACAATATTCGCAAGCCGGCATATTACGCTTTTAAATCCGAAGAGATGAGAGTAGCCAGATATGAGCGCTTCACAAGCAAGTTTTGAGGCTCCATAAAGCGATATGGGTTTTAGTGGACCGTAGTCTTCGGGTGTAGGCATCTTTTTTGCTTCGCCATAAACTGCTGATGTTGATGTGAACACAATATTTTTGCATTGGGTGCTCTCTCTTAGTGCCTCCAAAAGATTATATGTTGCAAGGATATTCTGTTCATAATCAATTCTTGTATTAAAGGCCCCGATTCTAACGTTTGGGTTAGCGGCTAAATGAAAAACTATTTCACAGTCCTTTAAGGCTTTTTTTATGTCATCTGGGTTAAGCAAATCTCCCATAATAAATTTAAATCTTGAATCCTTGAGCCACGTCGATATATTACTGAGTTTTCCTCCGCTTAGATTATCAAGAACTGTTACTTTTACTCCCATCCCTATTAATGCGTCAACCAAATGGCTACCTATGAAGCCTGCTCCGCCAGTAACTAGAACCTTCCTGAAACTCAACTTAGACATCTCCATAGTATGTCATGAATTTTAGAAATTAATTAAGGTTATATATCCTTAAAATGCTTCTGTCCGCTTTGAGCAAAATTAATTGAAATTTATCCTTATTTAGCTCTAAAGTACTCTTGGAGGCTATACTCTTCTCCGCCTAAAACCAAATGCTCTTTCATTAACTTTTTTTCTAAAATTAAAATATTTCAATCTTTAAAGATTGATTGGGGAATTTCTGTTGGCTCAACCCCCAAAGCGTCATCCAAAACTTTGCATAGCAATACCAGCATCAATAGTCTCGGATGTTCCACATCTTAGGGAGAAAACTTTCAAGGTTGGTTTAATAGGTCGAGCTCTAGCGATTTTCCGCGTTGATGAAATTATTATTTATCCTGATATGCTTGGTGTTGACCAAAGTAGAGATTTAAATTTTGTAGCTACGGTCCTATCCTATATGGAGACACCTCAGTACCTCAGAAAGAGACTCTTTAGAATAATGCCTGAACTACGTTATGCCGGCATACTACCACCGCTTAGAACACCACATCATCCAACTCAAAATAAAATGAGGAATCTGAAGGTAGGCGAATTCAGAGAAGGAGTTGTCGTTGCAAAGAATAAGCGTGGGGTTCTTGTCGATGTAGGCGTCGAAAAACCTATTCCAGTTTTAGGTGTGCACATACCCTTGGGGACTCGTGTAACTGTTAGAATATCTGAAAATGGGAGCAATCCGAAAGCCAAACTAGTCAGCCGAGACGAAATCCCCGTATATTGGGGATATAAGGTTATCCCCTCTAGGGTGCCATTCGGACGGATAGTTAAAGAGGGTTCATTTGACATGATTATAGCAACCTCCAGGTGGGGAGAGCCATTTATGAAGGTCAAAGATGCGATCTTAGATAGATGGCGGAAATCGAGAAGTGTTCTTATAGCCTTTGGATCCCCAAGTCAAGGTCTATGGGAGATTGTAAAGCAGGAGAGAATGAAACTAAACGAGCTAGTGGATTTTATAGTTAATACTGTGCCGAAGCAGGCGACTGAAACTGTGAGAACTGAAGAAGCACTTTATGCAACTCTAGCCATACTCAACCTGCTGACCGAAAATTAAAAGCTTTCATTTTTCATCTGAAAATAACATTGCATTTTAACCGAACAATGTAATAAGCGTGAGTGATTTCATGTTCCTATAATCATGTTACCGCTTATCTTCCTTAGTGTTGCTATTGCTGATAGGGCTGCTATATAACTTGTTTTAGGGTTACTGGGGCATGGTTTATTTATGGTTTTGGTGTGAATCTCTCCAAATTCACCTTTAACGTATATTTCGTGAATTATGTTTTTTATGCTTGGATCAACGATTATTTTAACCTTCGTTTTATCTGGGCCTATTCCAGCTAGGCTTAGTGAAGCTGCAACATTAACGTTTTGGGGAAATAGTTTAACGGCTTCTCTGGCTACCCCCTCATACAGAACTAAGGGCTCCTTAAGCATTGAGAGGTCGATTTTGCTTTTCTCGACATATGGTGCGCCCTTAAGGCTCATTGGCGGCTTTCTAGTTGTAAGTGTAACCTCCTCAATGCGTCCTATTGCTGCGGACTTAATGTTGTCTAAGCCGACTATTGCGCCGGATGGCACATAGATTTTTCTTCCGCTTTTTTTGGCGGTCTCAATTATCTTAGCGAACAAAACATCATCGAGCAGTGCGCCAGTGCTCATAACCATTAAGTCTTTATTGTTAGATAAAATCTTCAATGCGTATTGTCTAACGGCTTCTTGTGAAGCAGCTTCAATAACTATTTGAACATCATCTCTTTTCAGGACTTCATCTATGTTTCCAGCTACGAGAGGTTTACACTTAAGTTTAGAAGAGAGCTTCTCTGCCCGTTCATGAATGATATCGTAAACAATCACTAAACTTATATCCCCAGCTATTCCGCTATCTATAGCGTTTGCTATAACAGTGCCAATTGCCCCGCAACCAACTAATCCAGCACCAATTTTCGTAAAAGATCAACTCCAATCTTGTAATTTCACTAAAACGAATAAATGCGTAGTGTTTTAAATAAGATTTTCTGATACATTTATGGGTAAAAGTTAATAAAGATTAAATATTTTGAGACATTTTAGAAAGTTTTGTAAAAGGGAGGATCGATCCGTGGAGTGGTTCTATATAACGCCGATAGCTGGATTGGCTGCTGTTGGATTAGCCGGCTACCTATATCGATACGTCACAAGCCAAGAGAGTGGAACTGAAAAAATGGTGGAGATCGCTAACGCTATCAAAGAAGGAGCAAAAGCCTACCTCAGAAGACAAAACATAACTCTGGCCGTCTTCGTTTTAGTTATGGCGGGCGTTCTTGGAGTACTATATTCGTTTCGCGAAAATGTTTATTTTGGGGCAAGCATGGCTGCCGCATATGTCTTCGGCTCCATTTGCACAAGCGTCGCCGCTTACGTCGGAATGATGGCTGCTGTTGAGGCAAACATTAGAACGGCCAATGCTGCAAGACAGGGACTGAAAAAGGCATTCCCAGTCGCATTTTATGGTGGAGCAGTTATGGGTCTATCCGTTGTGGGCTTATCCCTCTTAGGTATAAGTCTACTATTCTATATCTACAGACATATTCTGGGTTGGAGCGATGCGGACGCTTCAAACATAGTTTTAGGCTTCAGCTTCGGAGCTAGCGCCTTAGCTCTCTTTGCGAAGGCTGGCGGTGGCATATACACGAAAACAGCTGACATAAGCGCTGACCTCGTCGGGAAAGTTGAATTGGGGATTCCCGAGGATGATCCGAGAAATCCCGCGGTAATTGCAGATAATGTTGGCGATAATGTTGGTGATGTAGCTGGAATGGGCGCTGATTTAACTGACTCTTACATTGCAAGTATTGTAGCAGCTATGATTATTGGAGCGGAGATAGGTGAAAGTACATTAACGGTTTTACCTTTTGCGATAGCTGCTATGGGATTATTCGCCTCAATAGTAGGCGCCTTAGTTGTTAAGTTTAGTATAAAAGGCAATCCGGGAGCTGCGTTAAATAGAGGAGCATTCTCCACATGGATTATATTTGCTGTTTTCCTTTTGCTTATCACCTATTTCTCAGGGCTTAGGAGCAATAGATGGCTTGGGGTATTCCTCCCGACAGCCGCAGGTTTAACCGCTGGCGTAGTTATTGGACTTACATCTGACTATTTTACATCAATTGATAGAATGCCAGCGCAAAAGGTTGCTCAAGCCTCAACAACTGGCGCCGCAATCAACATATTGACAGGCTTCTCTTATGGCGTGATAAGTATAGTTCCACCCGTGATTGGCATTTGTATTGCCATGTTGGCTGCATGGTATCTTTCTATACCATTTGGCATCGACCCATTCTATGGGATTGCCATATCAGCTGTTGGGATGCTCGCAACGGTTGGAATGACCATATCAGCGGATGCCTATGGACCCGTATCGGATAATGCAAAGGGCATCGCTGAGCAGTCTGGTTTAGGTGAAGAAGTTATTGATATCGCGGATAGATTAGATGCTGCTGGTAACACCACAAAGGCCATTACTAAAGGCTTCGCTATAGGCGCCGCCGCATTAACGGTTTTAGCACTTTTCGCGGCCTATGCTCACCTAGTCGATATAAAAGTGCTGGATTTGATGAAACCTGAAGTTGTTGCGGGAGTATTTCTAGGTGGAATGATGCCTCCTCTACTTTCGGCATTACTAATTTTAGCTGTTGGAAGAAACGCTGAAAGAATGATTGAAGAGGTTAGACGGCAATTCAAAGAAATTCCAGGATTACTGGAGGGTAAAGCGAAACCAGACTATGCTAGATGCGTGGACATCGCCACTAAAGGAGCAATTAAAGAACTCATGCTACCATGCTCTTTAGCAATAGTGGTTCCAGTGCTAACAATCATATTCCTAGGAAAAGAGGCGCTTGCAGGATTCCTCGCCGGAAGCATCGTTACTGGAATAATCTTCGCCTTATTCATGGCTAATTCCGGAGGACTCTGGGATAACGCCAAAAAGTATATTGAAGCTGGGGCTCACGGAGGGAAAGGCTCAGAGGCTCATAAAGCCGCTGTAATAGGCGACACGGTAGGTGACCCCTTCAAGGACACGGCGGGGCCATCCCTTAACACGATGATAACAGTTATGTCACTGGTGGCTGAGGTTTTCGCTCCACTGCTGGTTGGTCTTGCATTTCTCGGATTATAGTAGAATGCTTGCTATAACCCCTCTTATTTTATCCTGTCTCGTATGCAATCTTACTCTTAAAGAGCGTGGATCACATTTTTATTCTTAAATCCAAAAATAGAGCAAATCAAATATAATTTTTAGTGAGTAAAGGTTTCTTGAGGTGTTTAAAGAATTGAAATCCTGGTTTAGGCCTAAAACATCACTGGAAGGCTTCTGGAAATTTAAGATCGATAAAGATCTTATTGGTGATAGAGAGGAATGGTTTAAAGGCTTTGAATCAAAGGATCTGATTTATGTTCCTTCCTCGTGGAATGAACAGAACCCTGAGTGGGATCAATTCACCGGCGTGGCTTGGTATCAGAAAGATTTCTATATTCAAAAAGAATTGGAGGACAAGCTAGCTTGGATCATACTTGAGGGTGCAGGATACAAAACAAAGATCTGGGTTAATGGAAATTTTGTAGGAGAGCATGAGGGGTCATTTACATCATTTAAATATAGGGTGAATGGATTAAGATTCGGAGAATTCAACAGGATAGTTGTGAGAATAGATAATTCTCCATCAATATGGAATCTGCCTCCATCAATAGACCTTAACGTATCAGCTTTCGACTTCTTCCATTATGGAGGCATACATAGACCCATATACCTAGAGTTCACAGATGAATGTTACATTGAGGACTTAACTATATATGCAAGTGAAGATGGAAGCTTAAAGGCATTGATAGATAATGTCTGCGAAGAACCAGTCGATCTAAAGATGTCCTTAGCTACTAAGGATTTCTCTTCTATCATACATGAAGAGATCGTAAGCGGCGTGAAGCCGGGCAGATACGTTTATGAAGGGAAGATTAGCGGCATTAAACCTTGGAGCCCAGAGGAACCCAACCTATATAACTTAATTGTGGAATCATATTCTAACGGCGAGTTAAAGGATTCTGTCTATGAGCGCATAGGCTTCAGAAGCGTTAAAGTTGATGGCGGCAAGATATACATAAATAATAAACCAGTTTTCCTCAAAGGTTTCGGCAGACATGAAGACTACCCGATTTTCGGTAAAAATCTGCCCGGACCCGTTCTCATAAGGGACTTCTATCTCATGAAAAAGGTGGGTGCAAACTCCTTTAGAACATCCCATTATCCATATTCAAATATGCATCTAGATATGGCGGATGAATTTGGCTTTTTAGTAATCTTAGAGCCACCATTATGCTATTCAGGCATGGAAAGAATAGCGGATAGAGAGAGCATAGCAAAGCTTTTCAGCAATGAGAAATACTTAGCCAAGGCTAAAAAAGTTATAGCTGAAATGATCAGGGAACATAAGAATAGGCCCTCAGTTATAATGTACAGCGTTATGAATGAACCTCAAAGTGATATGCCTGAGGTTGCTGAAGCCATAAAGGAGCTATCTGCATACTTCAGTAAATTAGATCCTTCAAGACCAACCACGTTCGCGTCGAATAGAAGCGTCAAAGATCTAGCCCTAAATCATGTTGATGTAATATCGCTGAACTTTTATCGCGGATGGTATTCTGAGTGGGGTAAAATAGATGAGGGCGTAAAGGCGATGCTAGCTGATTTAGAGGAAATCCATAAGAGACATCCTAATAAACCAATAATCATAACGGAATTCGGTGCAGATGCGATTCTAGGATTACATAGTGAACCGCCGCAAATGTGGTCTGAAGAGTACCAAGCAGAGTTTATCAGAAGATATGTGGAAGCATTATCGAAAAAAGATTATATCGTAGGTCTTCACGTATGGAACTTCGCGGACTTTAGAACCCCTCAGACTCCATGGAGAACAATATTGAATAGAAAAGGAGTGTTCTCCAGAGATAGACAACCAAAGCTTTCCATAGTGATACTTTCATCACTGTTTAATAAATTATGAAAATGAATTATAAAGTCACCTGAAAAGAAGGGGTCGAAATAGCTTTGGTTAATCCGGATATTAAAGATATGAAGGTTGGTATTGTCGGAGCAGGAAGCATGACTTTTATAGCCAGTATAGTGCGCGATCTAGCTCTAACAAAAAGCCTGCATGGAATAACTCTAAACTTAATGGACGTGAATCCCCAGCGTTTAGAGCGGTCATACCTACTAGCGAAAAAATATTTCTCTGAGATGAATGTCAGCATAAAAGTTGAAAAAACCACTGATATGCGTGAATGCATAAAAGATGCCTCCTTTATTCTTAATCTCGCCTTCGCCATAGGATATACAAATTTAGGCATTATGATAGAAACCGGAGAGAAACACGGATATTACAGAGGAATAGATGCAACCGTTTGGAACATGGTTAACCCCTATGTAACTTTAACCGCATACAAGCAATATGTTGTTGCATCAAATATAGCTGAGATAATGGAGGATTTAGCGCCGGACGCATGGCTTATACAAATATCTAATCCAGTATTAGAAATATCCACTCTACTACATAGGCTTCATCCAAAACTCAAAATAGTAGGTTATTGCCATGGGGCTGAAGGTGGCACAAAGCTCCTAACAACAAAGCTCTTAAGACTAAACTTTAACGAGGTTGAATGGCAGGCAGCAGGCCTAAACCACGTCATTTTCTTAACGAAGCTCAAATACAAAGGTGAGGAATCCTATCACCTAATAGACGAGTGGCTTGAAAAGAAGGCTGAGAGATTCTGGAGAACCTATGTCCCAGCCCCATGGCAGGAAACCCTAAGTCGGGCTGCAGCAGACATGTATAGGCTTTATGGATTATATCCCATTGGAGACACCGCCAGAAGTGGAACATGGAAATACCATAGAAACCTTGAAACTAAGCAGTACTGGTATGGTCCCTTAGGTGGTGTAGATTCTGAAATAGGCTGGGCATTGAGACTACTATTAAATCAGCAGAATGAAGAAAGATTGAATAAGGCAGCATTCGATTCCAACGTTAAGGTTACAGAAGTATTTCCGCCCAAAAGAAGCGGCGAACACATAATAGACTTTATCGACAGCGTAGTAAATGGTACTGAAAGAAGAATAGTGTTGAATATACCGAACGAATTTAATGTGATCTCCATGTTACCCACCGACATATTTGTTGAGGTGCCAGTATACGTGTCAGGAGAAAACCTACGGCCTGAACCTTTAGAATCCATGCCCAAAATAATGTATTCGCGGGTATTCTATCCCAGAATAGAAGTACTCGAATGGTCTCTTGAAGCATTTATAGCCGGAAGGAAGGATCTGCTTGTTGATGCATTAATAAGAGATCCAAGAACCAAAACAAATAAGCAGGCTGAGGAAGTAGTAGACGCAATACTAAGTTTACCCTTTAATCAAGATATGAAGCAACATTATAAATGAAAAATCCTAACTTGAATCGACGATAAGAAGAAAATTCCACCTCCTAAATTTTTATAGGCTCATGGACGTAACCAAATGTAGAACAAGTAGGCTCATGAACACGGAGATGCATACTGGCCGAATCATGATTTTAAGGTAGTTTTTGAGATCGACTTTAAATGACGCTAAAGTCAGTGATACACATGGATGCACCGGCGTTATAATATAACCTAAAAATATTCCAAAGTATATTAATGCAAAAACTGGAAGAGAAATCTGCCCGAATTTCATTATATAAATTGGAAAGACTATCCCAGCAGGCGTAACTATCCGCCCCGTCACAAAACCTAAGAGAAATGCTATTCCAAAAAGCATGCTCGATGTTATAGGTGTGTTTATAAATAAATCGAAAACTCTTGAGCCCCTAAAGACCCCCAGGAAAACCATTATACCCATCATCATAAATGCGAAATTCCAAGGCTTAGCCTTAACCACAATTCTACGAAGCTGCGTTAAGCTAAGTTTTCCAATTAGTATGGCGAACGTTAAGCTAACCAAAACAGCAATAAATGTTGCAATTTCCCTAGTAGGTAAAACCAGTATTTCTCCAAGTAATAGGTCTAGAAGGGGCGCTATAAATAAAATCGCTAAAGGAGGAAACAGTTCTCTTAATGAAAATTTCTCTTTATATTCCATTTTTCTTAATTTTCCCCCAAGAAAGAAGAAGTAGCCAAGAAATAACGAAGAGAGCAAGATAATAGATAAGTATGGGATTGGCTGATATAATTCAATTCCAGCAGCTGTGGTTGAAACTATTAAATCAGCAGACAGCGGATAAACAAGATATAAAATGTGACGAAACCATATGTTTATTCCAACCTTTTTTTCATGCGGAATCCCCGCTCCCGCCTTATCTATTAATGGTGCAGAGAGAAGAGCGCCGCCGGGCATAGGCAGTAAGCCTACGAGGGCAGGGGAAAGCATGAGAAAAAGTTTTCTCCCAACCCGCATATTACTGATTAGTCTATCCATCTGTCCAGTCTCATTAAGCACGCCACCTATTATAGGAATTAAACTGACAACTCCTGCTAAGAAAATCGTCGTTGGATTAATAAGCGACTCCCAAATCTTTAACGGTAGGCTTTCAGGTGCAAGAAAAATGCCCAAAATAATTGCGCCAGCGAACATAGCGACCCCTAGATTCTTTTGGGATAGGACTAATAGAACAAACATTGATAAAAAGAATCCCATCCATTCAACTAACATGCATGCTGTCGCCTCCTAAAGATTCCTTTATCCTTTAACATTTATTGAAGAAAAGTTTTACCCTTAAAGGGAAATTTAATTTTCATGTATTATTCAAGATCTCTACAATTGTTCTGGCAATATTTTCGGTGGCTTCTTTAACTTCTGGACTAATTTCCTCTCCAAGACTGACATTTTTAGGTTGTACGCCAAGAAGCATTATTTTAGCGCCAGTAAATTCCCTTATTAATTCGGTTGTCAAGTAAAGTGGAATGGTGTGAGTAGATATGACCACACCTATAATTTGCTCTGGAGATATAAGATCCGCATCTCCTGGATTACCCCCAAAATGTGCTGCGTCAATAAGCAAGACGTGCGAAGGAGCAAATAGCTCTATTTTTCTAATAAAATTTTCAGGCACAGAGCCTCCCTCAATGAGCAACACTCTTCTCGGAACCTTGCCCCTCAATAATCTTACAATTTTTATGCCTAAGGCATCATCTCCTCTAAGCGGATTTCCAACTCCTAATATTACGAGCTTAGAATAACCTCGTAGCCAGCTTTCCAATTTTTCCTTAAGCTTCAACTTATCTCGGGAAAATATTAGCCGAATAAATAATAATAGTGTTTAGGTGAAGAAGAGATTTTATTAAGCCACCTAGAGCACCAACTTTAAATAAGTGTTTTCTAATTTTTCAGAAATATAAGCGTCGTTTAACTGCAAAATCATACTTAGCTTAAAGAGGGAGGAAAATAATTAGTTGTCTAAAAATGAAATTATTAAACCATTTAAGATAGACCCAAAATTCAGGTATGAAGTTATTAAGGTGCCCGGTGGAGAAAATTTATTACAATGTTTTCAATGTGGAACATGCACATCGGATTGTCCAATTGCAAGGTTCAATGAGAAATATAGACCGAGAAACATTATTCGCATGGCACAACTAGGCCTAAAGGAAAAGATTCTAAATAGTGATTTCCTCTGGTTATGTGCCTCATGCTTCACCTGCACTGACCGCTGCCCACAAGGAGTTGAGGTTGCAAGCGTTATAAGAGCATTAAAGAATATGGCTGCCGAGAAGGGCTATATACCTCAAATATTTAAAATACAGCTGGCTAACGTTCTTAAAACCGGCTATGTATATAAGATTCCAGAATCAAAAATAAAGAGGCGTGAGACGCTTGGGCTTCCACCCTTACCTAGAGGTAATCCGGAAAGCATAATGAAGTCCCTTAAAAACCTGAAGATTATGAAGATACTTGAAGGATAAAAGATTGGTGGTGTGCATGAGTGAAAATAAATATATGATTTTTTTGGGTTGCGTGATTCCGTATAGAGTTTCCTCCTACGAGATTTCTGCGCGAAAAGTTTTGCGGAATCTTGGTGTTGAGCTTGTTGAGATGCCAGAGTTTAACTGTTGCGGCCTCCCGTTAGAACCCATTAGCCACGAATTAGCACTCATACTCTCAGCTAGAAACATAGCTATAGCGGAGCGGGAAGGACTAAACATTCTAGCATTATGTCCCGGATGCTCCGGCACATTAAAAAAGGCTAATAGAGCGCTTAAGGAAAACCAGTCGCTTAGGGAAAAAATTAATGAGCATCTTAAAGAGGCGGGATTAAATTTTGAGGGCAGTATAGAAGTAAAGCACCTGTCTCAGCTTTTAATAGAGGACGTAGGCTTAGAAAAAATAAAGAAAAGCGTCATTAAACCCCTCAAGGGACTTACAGCTGCAGAGCATAGTGGATGTCACCTTTCGAGACCTAAAAAATACATTGAATTTGAGGATCCTGAGAATCCAAAGGCTCTAAGGATGCTCATCAAGGCAACTGGAGCTAAATGCGTTGAATATATGGATGAAACAGAGTGTTGCGGTGCAACTGTTGCAGGTATAGACGACAAGATACCGCTATACTTGGTGAGAGAGAAACTAAGCCATGTCAAGGAGGCTGGTGCAGAAGTTTTAGTAACGGTATGTCCATCATGCCACATAATGTATGATACAAACCAAATACGTGTTGAAAGAATGTTCGGAGAAAAATATGAGATTCCGGTATTGCATTATACGCAGTTATTAGGGTTGGCAATGGGCTTATCCCCTAAAGAGCTAGGCTTTAATGAGCTACATGTGAAACCAACAAAAATAATAGATCGCATAGTTGGGACTTCAGAATCCACATAATAAACTTAACCTAAAAATATTTTTAATTCCCCAGTTTTACTGGCGGTTATCCCGTTTCGGAATTTTAGTTAGCGTATGTAGAGTATATCTTATCGTTAGAGGAACTTAAAATGCGTTTAAAATTAATGGTTTCCGGAATAGTTCAAGGTGTTGGGTTCCGTCCATTCGTTTATCGCATAGCCGTTAAGAACCACTTAAGCGGCTATGTTAGGAATAGGGGTGATTCATGCGTAGAAATACTCCTCGAAGGAGACAAATCCAACATAGAGGTTTTCCTAAAAGATCTGGTCGATAAGAAGCCTCCATTTGCAAGAATTTATGAAATCATAAAAATTCCACTTGGGGGTGAAAGCAAATATAAGAGCTTCAAAATATTCCGAAGCTCAGGAGAGGCGGAATTATCTGGCTCCATTATTCCGCCAGACATAGCCATATGCGATGAATGCTTTAAAGAGATGCGTGATCCATCCAATCCGAGATATGATTACTTCTTTATTACATGCGTAAACTGCGGCCCAAGATACACAATCATAGAAGATGTCCCCTATGATAGGGAAAATACCACCATGCGTGATTTTCAAATGTGCGATTTCTGTAGATCAGAATATTCTGACCCAATGAATAGGAGATTTCATGCTCAAACTGTTGCATGCCCAAAATGTGGCCCTAAAGCGTATTTAACATCCGGCGACGGCGAACCAGTCAGATGTAAAGATCCGATAAGAGAGGCTGGTAAAATAATCTCAGAGGGATATATAGTTGCAATTAAGGGTTATGGTGGATTCCATGTTGCAACGTCAACCCTCCTGGATGAGCCCCTAAAGAAGCTCAGAAGAGCCAAACATAGAAAGCAAAAACCATTCGCAATAATGGCTAGAGATCTAAAAATCGTGAAAACATTTGCTGAGGTCAATCGATGGGAGGCTAAAGCGTTAACATCTCACACTCGCCCAATAGTTCTATTGAATAAAAGTGACGAATATTACCTATCGGATTTGGTAGCTCCAGGATTACATAATGTAGGGGTTATGCTTCCATATACTGGCATGCACTATATGCTCTTTGATAAAGTATCCGATCCAGCCTTTGTTATGACAAGTGCTAACCCACCTAATCAGCCAATAGTTAAGGACGAGAAAGAAGCTTTCAAGAAGCTAGGCAGAGTGGTTGACTATTTTCTTCTTCATAATAGGCGTATCGCGCATAGGTGCGATGACTCGGTTATGCGCTTACATGATGATAAAACAGTAATCATAAGACGCTCAAGAGGCTACGCACCTGAGCCAGTAATGTTAAGGCATAAA
>Ga0180301_10002825_pt1 | contig 13661 bp, 15 predicted proteins | sample GuaBasSediGuay16_FD_121797 | JGI IMG/M metagenome (GOLD analysis project Ga0180301, IMG submission 121797) | Subseafloor sediment microbial communities from Guaymas Basin, Gulf of California, Mexico - Guay16, Core 4569-2, 12-15 cm | ecosystem: Environmental > Aquatic > Marine > Hydrothermal...
CAATTAACTATTAACTATTAACTATTAACTATTAACTATTAACTATTAACTCACAGCTGCGGAGAAGAAATATCCAACGTCAGTAGCAATCGCTTTTTGATCAAAAGCGGTATATCCTACAAGTCTGTCAGCCATTTCTTCAACAAGTCTAACTCTTCTGATAGAACTAATTGATCCAAAAACTTTCCAATGGAAAGTATAGCCACAACTAGGTACCATAAGCCCGGGACGTGCGGGGGCATAATACAACAAGACATTCTTACCAAAAACATAACTGTAAGCTGCTGTAGCTCCATCTTGATTAGATGCATAAATTGCATTACCAATCAAAATTTTATCGAGATCAAGCAAGCTAGCAATAATATCCTTAGATAAAATACCTCTTTGCGTGTATTTAATCCGCTCAATTAACAGGGGATGATGTCGAAGTTTGCTCCAAACTTGTCTTCCAAAAAGTGCGTTACGAGCTTCAATCGCAGTAGTAGAATGAATTGTATCAACGCCGGTCTGAAAATCCAAAATAGGATTCGAAGATCCATAGTTGTCCCATTGAGTAAAATCAGTCCCTCCGGTAACATCAGTTCCCCAAACGGAAGTTGTGAAGAAATCCGAAGCCCATGCAAGTTCCCTTTTCAGCTTGAGTCTATCTACAATAAGCATCGTAGAATCTCTATCAGGCGCGAAGGGAGTATCTGCATTACCACGCACTTCATCAGGAACATCAATATGTGTAGCATATTGCAAGCAGTGATACGTCACTGCACTATCAACACGCCATCCATACCCAGTAGATTTTGTTCCCGGAGCACGAAGCTGTGCAACATTCTTAAAGAAATCTTCCTTTTTATACTTTGCTACTTGATCAGTTTGTTTATTGACCACAATAGTCGGAAAAACTTGATCAGCAACATAGCCATCATCAGGGTTCATATATGCAACGGAAACCATAGACAAAAGTCTGTCTACATGAAGATCCGCAGCACTTGGTTGAGATGTAGTAGGCATTTATTATATCCTCCTAAAAGATTGTATATCTTAAATAAACATGAATAAAAAATTAAAACAAAAATACAATTAAATTAAAATTAGGTTGCAGTTATTTGGAACGGCATAAAGAGACAAGGGAAAATTTCGCCTGCATTAGAAACCGCACCAAGAGCTTGTCCCCAAATATTACCACTTGTACCAGCGGTAATAGTTTCTACTACGAATTTTCCATTACTATCCGTAGTCACCCAAGCACCTAATGTAATTGTACCTCCAGCAATCGCTTTACCTACACCAAGAATCCTAACTTTAACATCATTCCCGCTTGTATTTGGAGTCATAAGACCACCAGCAGGCGGATCAGTTACAGCAGTAGCTTTTTGTACAGTAAGCGGATTGCCACTAGACCATTTCATAGCATAGAATTGCAAACTAGAAAGGTCTGCACCAGCTTTGGCGGACATATCCAAAACCGGAAATTCATATGGAACAGTTGTGATAGACATTTATAAAATCTCCTTCTTTATACCTTATATTTTATATTTTATATTCTACGCTTTACGCTTTACGTTTTACGCTTTGCGCATCCTAGAATACATGTTGTTGAGATATTCCCGATAAGCCTGAGGATGATCAGCTACAGCTTTATCAATAATTGCTGTAATATCTTTATCATTTTTATCTTTAGATTTCTCAAGTTCAGTACTGACAGTTTTAACAAGTGCTCCCAATTCATCAGCATCAAGAGCAACACTCCCGCGATCTTCAAAAAGAACACTCTTTTCAACAGTATCAGATGCAGTTTTAATTGCATCCTTCATTACTTGAGCGGCTTCTTCATCCACAGACTGAAGTTTGTAGATTTTTTCAGCAGTTTCTTTTACATTACCCGGATAAGAACTACATTCTTTTTCAAGCCATGTAACAATACGATCAAGCGCACGTTCTTTTTCAAGAGAAGCAAGTTTCTCTTTCAAATCTTTAACCACCTCCATAGCTTTTTCATCTACAACTTTCTTCTCAACTTCAACTTCGACGGTTTTCTCGACTGTCTTCGTTTCCACCAAGTCAAGAAAGAACTGAATAGTCTTTTCAAGCTCTTCAGGAACTTCTTCAGTTTTTTTCAATTCTTGAATTACTGCATCACGAGAAATCCCTTTCTTTAGTAATTCTTGAATTTTCTTTTTCAACTCTTCATTCATAATAAAAACATCTCCTTCTTTTTTATTTAATTTTGAATTTACATTTACATCAATGTCTTTTGACGCCCAAAAAGTACTCCCATCTTGCGGATCTATGTGAAGTGTTCCACCATCATCAGCAGTAGCAGAAGTTCCAGTTGAAGCCGAATCAATCGCTTTAGTTAATACAAAAGGCTTCAAATTAGCTGGACTTTGTACGAAAGAAACCTTTTTAACTTTTAGATTTTTCAAATACGCAGCCATAAATCACCCCACATAAGGTAAACTGGCAGGAATCACACTATAAAATACCCGCACATATAATGGAGAATCCCCAGTTGTAATTTCACCAGTCGCCATATGCAAAACAAGTGCTGCATTTGCTACTGGAGTAATTGCAGCAGTAGCTTTCACTGGAGTATATCTAATTTGATCCGCAGTTTGATCCAAAAAACCAGTTGCTTCACACGCACCAACTTCAAGACCCGAGTCATCAGTATATTTAAATGAAAGATCCTCATCTGCCGCAATTCCAGCATATGCAGCAGAATTGTAGTCTAGAAATAAGAATGCGCCTTGAAAAATTGTCACCAAACCTGCCCCCGGAGCACTAACGACGGTTTTAGGTGTAGCGTTAAGTGCTAAAATTTCATCGCTACTTACTGTAACGTCTACGTATTCCGTAGGCAGGAAACCCGGAGATTGTTTCATGTTATAAAGAAGGCGATCAAATTGATGTGTGCCTTCTTGTCTTGCAACAATCTCTTCATTATTGAGATAAGACATAGTAAAAAATCCTCCTATTTTTCTTCAACCAAAAAGGCTGTGCCTTCGAGGCTGTAACCAGTAATTTCGCCTTCTTTAAGAGCTTTTTTCAGCTTCTCATCGAAGACTTTAGTAACTAATACCCAAGAGCCTTTAAGAATTGTTTCATTTGAACCCTCATATTGAAAATCTGTAGGTGCTATAAAAGATTCTACAATGACTGCTTGAGTTTTTGAAAGATCACTTTCATGATCAATATTTAACATAGAATTGGGTAAATAATTATGGGCTGCTTTCTCAATTTCTTCCATAGATGTCCAATGTTCATGGGCATCATAGACTGAAGGTTCGTAAACAACGCCATAAACTAAACCTTTTTCAACATTAAATCCTTTAAAAACTGCGGTTTTAGTTAATTCTTTCATAATTCCATCTTCGTTAATATCAATTTTATCTTTAGCGTCGTCTTTAACTTGTGCATTTAAATTTCTAGAATTTGTTGTAATCTTTTCTTTAACTTCCCGCTCCACAATACTATTGTCCTCCCAAACATTAAAATACTCAAGCCGGAGCGCATCGATAAAAGATTTCAAAACTTGTTTCATACCTTTATTTGCTGCAATCGCTCGACCCTGAGCAAGTGCTTTTTCTTTTGCATTTGCTCCAGTATAACATTTACCACTATCTCCCCACTTCCAACCAGACTTTCCATCAACTGTACATTGTTTTAATGGCATAATCTTTTAGTCTCCATTTTTTTCTTTATCTTTTTCTTTTTCTTTAACTCTAACTTTAACTTTACTTGCTAAATCATCCTCAAGGATTTGTTTTAGCTTTTCGTTATCTGAAAACGTAGGTGCTTCTTCGGCGTTATTTTTCTCCGCTTCTTTAGTAGCATCAGCCATAGATTTCTCCATATTCTCTAAAACATCTCTACGCAATCCTTCGTGTTCGAATAACCCTGCAAGTCTTAAAACTTCTCTCTGCGTTTCTACAGTTGGATGTAAATAACCATGTTTTGTCGCACGCTCTAAGAATAATCCAAGTTCATCTAATTTAGGAGCCGTAACCTTACCAGGGATAAGTTGTGGTAATTTATGGGCTGGTAAAGCTGCTGTCTTCGGAATAAGACTAAAAAGTCTAGGAATTTCATGATCATTTATTGTTTCTGCGATAATATCTAAATATGCTTGAGAACTTACTTGAAATAAATCTGTGTGGTCTTTTGAAAGTGCAAAACTTCCAACTCTATCCATTCCAAGTAGAATAAATTGAGCCAGCAAACTTACAGCAATCCTTTTATCATATCTGTTGATTATTTTATCTGTATCAAATTGACGTTTTGTATTACCTTTGCTGCCTAAGAGTTCAATTTTCCATCCTGCTGGAAGCAAAACTCCGTCTTGTTCGTCTCTCCTTAATGCATAAATAAGTTTTTGCATTTCACTTCTTAATTCAGCTGCTTCGTCGGAATCAAGATCTAACTCTTCAGGAGCTTCAAGAATTGGAAGACCAATTAAATCTCTTTCAATTCCAATAGCTTCAATATCCTCTATATTTTTCTTAAAGAAATAAGGCCTATAAGCTGTTCTTAAAATACTACGGCCTTCAGGATTCCCTGCTTCATAACGTGTTCTAAAATGAAGAGATGTTTCAATAGGGATTGTATAGTATTTTGCAGATCCTGCATCATATTGAATAAGAGCCTTCACACTATCATTAACGTCATCCCACTCCCAATCTTCAAAGGAGGATTGCTTTCTTAAAACAATTTTTCTCCAACCAACAAGTCCATCATTGTATTTACTTTGAAAACGTTTCGAAGACGAATTTCCTTTTCTAACTTTATAAACAGATTCCATCCAAGCCCAACCAAAAGGTAGAAAAGAGATTGCATCACTAATAACTTCAGCCCATGTATGTTCCATATCTGTCATGCACTGACGTAAATGTTCTGCGGCCCAAAGCGATAATTGTGAATCATCAGCAGGTTTTACAAACCAAGAGACCCTTTTTAATGTTTGTTCGATTGCACTTAAAGATGCTCCCACGATCGGATCGTTTGAGCGCATTTCTTCGTATACTTTTATACCATCTTTTCCTCGTAAAACTGGAAGAAATTCTTCGTAGATTTGTGAACCATATCTTCTAATCCCTGAACGCCCTACTTGAGTAAAGAGAGTATGCTTCGATGTTTTTTTGTTTAAAGAAACGACATTTTGGCTTTGTTTCATTACATCAATCCAAAATTCTTAAATCTCATACTTCCTACTGAATTCTTAAAACGCGAACCTGTATGGTATTGAAGTTTTGAACTCATCGAGTATGCTGTAAAAGGAATTATTCTTTTTTCTTCTTCTTCAATATCTTCGAGTTTATCTGCTTCTTGAGATCTACCAATTTTTAAAATGTTGGGATCTACTAAATAAGATGGCATTTTAATTAATTCATCGTATAAACATAAGATTAAAGCGTCTGCGTCATTGCATGAGCGACCTAATTTAGCTCTTAAATCGTCTTTGGATTCAATCTGCAATCTTGCATCTGTTTGAGGCCAACCATATTCAATTAAAGTGAGTTCTTCATCAAGAAATTCAGACTCGAAATCAATTCTAATTTGATCAATAAAGAAACGCAAGTTCCAAAAAAGTTGAGCACGTAAATTCCTGAATTTTTCTTCACCAACGAGCGCATTCTTTCCATCTTTTTTCTTCTTCTTATATTCTATAGCTTTTTGTCCAACATGAATACCAACAATTCGACTCTTTTTCTTTGGTAAAAGTTCATGCAATTTATCAACAACACCCCCACCGATGCCAATAACATCAACATAAACTTTATAGGGGTTATAACGTTCTATATATGTTTTAACAACACGCGCAATAGCCATTAAATCAAGGTTGTCTTCAAGAACAAATCTTTTCGCAATCCTTAAACCTTTCCTAACATATACAACTGTTTGATCTGCACCGAAACGCGCAGGATCGACGCCAATATAAACTTTTCCTGTGTTTGGAACTTCTCGCGTATGTGCTTCAACTAGCTGTTCTGGAGTACAAAGAGCTTTAGATTCAGCAAGCGGCGGAATACCTTGAACTTTTACTCTGTAATAATCTGAGTTCTTACCATAAATTCTAATAACACGTTCAATAGCTGCTCTATCAACCCAAGGAGATTTATTAGCTACAACGGACGCATCAATAAATTGAACTTTCCAATCTTGCTGATATTTTTTATCTGTAATAATTCTATAAAAGAAACCACTTCTTCTCGTTGGGTTTGATGCTAAAATTGCGTGTGCGCCCGGGGTAGTAAGAGATCCCTCAATAGCGTACATTACTTGATCTGGAACCCCGCTATTTCCACACCAAACACTTTGCCCATTTCTACGAACCATAAGTAAATTATGCGGCGGAGCAGTTACACAATAAACATAGCCTTCATAATTCTCTTCTGTAATATGTTTTGATTCTACCCTTGCAGCAGATGAATGTAGTGCAGATACAACATATCCATCCATTGAAGATGTTGCATAATGATCTTTAATCCACTTTACTTGACCTTTAATTTTGCGCTTTTTTGTAGATGCGCCAAAACCAACTTTTAATAACAACTCATGCAAATCATCAGCTAATTGTTTGCTAGAAGTGTAAAAAATCATGCGGTTTTTAGCTTTTTTATTCGTTGAATAATTTATATAACCATCACCAGCTAAAAACGCTTGCAAAAAAGCTAAAATGACTTCGGGTGCAGAATCTTTTAATTCTTGAGGAACGTATTTTTCATTACATTTGCCAAAACGCGCCAAAGAACAAGCAAAATTAACATTATTTATAGCTATTGATTCTGCATATTCCCGAGGATTTAAGCCTAAAACCTTAGCACACTTTACAATACTTTTTCTGTTTGCTGCATTTTTCTTATTTTGTGCAATAAAAACTGAGTAAGGCTTATTTTTTACTTTGCTAATACTACCTTTAGATAAAAACCAACCAAGCAATTCTGCAAGGGCTAATTTCTCTTTAGTTACAGGTCGCCCATCACCTTTCCACAAAGATAAACGCGAAAACCAACGATTTTTATCTATAATATCCTTTGCTTGCTCAAATTTTGGAGGACCATATCGACCTTTTCCACTAGTCATCGCCCACATATTATGATTTGGAGTAACTAATAAGTTCAAGCTGCGAGTTTTAAAACGCACCATCTTACCAGAGTAATAATTTCTAATAAATTTTGTAGGTGCTACATAAAAAGATTCATCTGTTTTAGGATCTTTAGTATATACTCGATCAATTTCTTTTAAATCTTTGAAAAATTTCCAGCCTGAATCAGTAAGAACTTCAGTTTGTTCATCATAACAAGATTCATCACACAGGAACAAAATATTACCTTCATGCATTCCTTGTAAACCTTCAGCAGCAGCACTTACACCTGCCGCGTTAACTCTACTCGTTCTTGCAACAGCAAACCAACGTTTTTCTGCTTCGGGATCTCCTTTAAAGGTAATTCTTGTTTGAGTCCATTTGAATGTTTTTGATAAAAACTTACTTTTACCCATCCATTTCGCAATTTCAGCCCATAAAACATCATATAATTGATGCTGTGAGGGAGCAGTACAAGCGATTTTGCAAAACGGACGAGTAGAAAGAAAAAATAAGACTATGACTGCTAAAGATGCACTTTTACCAACGCCACTTCCAGCACTCCATGCGACAAAACGATGTTTTATAAAGTCGTTCCAAGCAGTTTTCTGCCAATCTGCACATTCGAATCCTATTTGCTCTTTTGCCCAAAGAACAGGATCATATGTATAACGTGCATACATATTTATAGCATCGTTTATTGTCGGTGCTGATTTTTTAGTAGGAATAATTAATTGGCTCATTATTAAATTAAATTAAATTAAATTAAAAAATATTCCTTATTTCATCTAAAATTTCTTTATCTTCTTTTTCAATTTCACCACTCATTTCGAGCTCTTCAAGAGATTCAAAAATTGCTCTCATTTTTTCAGTCTCTTGAAGAATTCGCATCCATCGGATTTCTGAACTATTTTCAGCAGCATCCATTTTTTCCAATGTATGCATAGCTTCAAGTCTGTTTGATTCTGTAGTTGTTGAAAGACGTAGAAGCGCATTTAGTGTTGCTGTTAGTGCTGCGTCGTTTTCTTCTCTTTTATCTTCATCTTCTTCATTTTCATTTTCATCTTCATCTTCATCTTCATCTTCTTCAGATTCAAATCTATCTTCTTCAGATTCAAGTTCAGATTCAGATTCAACTTCACTGTAACTAGTAATATCATCAAGCAGACTTAAATTTGTTGAGTTGTTTTGATTTTCTCTTTCTTTTTCTCTTTCTCCATCTTTAAATTCTTCTTCCTCTTCTAAGGATAAAGATGCTTCATATTCAGCTAATTGTTTTTTAGCATCTTCTTCGGTGAAATTTGGATCCATCAAAACTTCATCTAATTCAGATTCAGATTCATCATCTCCATCATCATCCTTAACTTCAACAACATCTACAACACCATCCTTAATTTCATTTAAAACCGGCCTTATATCAACAACTTTATTTTCTTCTTTAACCTCTTTAACAATATTTTTCCTTAAATCACTACCTTTCTCAAAAGCTTTCATAATTAACTCAGCAGTGCTTAAATTTTCACCTTGTTCCTCATCCTCAGTACTTAATTTTTTGGAATATTCTAAAACATCTTTAGCTGCAAGCCTTCTTAAATTCGGTGCTGCGCCTTCTTCACGAATTAAGTTTCCTAAAACGTCTAATGCATCAGGAACAAGCAAATTAACACGTGATTGAACATCTAAAGCTCCTTCTAAAGCTTTTGCATCTCTAAGAAGTTTTAATTGTTCATACTTTGCTTTAAAAAGTTTAGAATTACAAACAATAGAAATTGTATTCGGATGAATCAATAAATCACGCGCAATCTTAGCTTGAGAATACCCTAAAAGCAATCTCCGCATGATTTCGTGATGAATTGGTTTTAATTTTTTACGTTGTACTTGAGACATTTCTTCAGCCTTGTTATTTCTCTAAGACATAAACATAAAAACTTCTATCATCAGTACGACTTTGATTCGTTACAATTCTATTTGTTATTTTATATTTTGTGTTTGCGGTTCCGCCGGAAAGCCAAATTTTAGTTGTTGTATCTGTTTTTGCGTCTGAATCTTCAGTAATCCCAGATGCAACAGTCCATGTACTTGTGCTGATTGTTTCACTAGAAGCTAACCAATCAGACCAATCAATTTGATAATCTAATATTGCATCTGGATCTTTGTAAAATGTTTTCATTTTAACTAACTGATTAACTAACTAACTAAAATTAAGTTGAATTAAATTAAATTAAATTAACTTATTGTTATTGTAAAAATTCCACCAGTATGCGGAGTCCAGGTAATATCTCCATCTTGTAGACTTACTGGAGTTGTTCCACCATCTGAGGTGAAATCAATGAATGCAATACATTCATCATTTGATGCAGAATCATTATAAATAATTCCGTAATAAATATCTGTTGGACCAGCCGCATTTTTGCTCCAGCTTGCGGCAGGATCTCCTGTAGCATCAAAAGTAAAAACTCCAGAAGATTGCTCCCCTGTAATTGTTAAAGTTTCGCCCCCAGCAGTGTAGCCAGTTCCTGAAACTTCAGTGTAATCTGCCTTTACCGGAGTTGTGTCGTCAGCAGCAGGTACTTTAGTGTTGTTGATTAACATCAACTTTATTGTATCGCCGCCTGTTAAGATATTATGAACTTTTCCACAAAGATCATCTAAAAAATCATCAAAAACTAAGAGGGCTCCTTGTGCCATTTTAAAAAGCTCCTAAAAATTTATATTTATTTAATTAATTTTTATTTAATTAATTTTTATTTAATTTTTATTCAACTTATATACTTATTAACATTGGGTTTTATTTTTAATATTCTGTCTTCATTTTCTATGGCTAATATCCTATTTTCTTTCTTTACAACCAAAGTCCTAATTTCATTTAAGACCTTTAAGACACGATGATCTGGAGTCGGTCTTGTGTCTGCTGCATTTATTGTAGTTTCATATGTTTCTAAAAGTAATTCTATTAAATTACTAGATACATCAGTATCTATGAGTGCTTCTACAGTACTATTATAACCCAAAAGGTCAAGAGTTACAAGGGTAGAAACAACATTTAAAACGACCTCGACTAAAGAGTCGTAAGTTGTTAAATTTAAAGTACTTAAGTCGCTTACAACGTCGGTATCTATATCGGCTTGAACTTGGCTGAGATAATCATTTAGTGTTATCGTGCTTAGTGTGCTAACAACATCAGTATCTACATCAGCTTGAACAGTACTTAAATAACTTACTAAATCTAATTGTTCTAAAGTGCTAATTATATTTTTTGCTGCGTTAACAACACTAGTATAACTAACAAGAGATAGTTGTTCAAGAGTTGATGTAATATTTTTTTCTACATTTACAGAAGATAAAAAATCTTCAAGAGTTAAAATTGCAAGAGTAGATATTATATCTGTTCCTGCTTCTAAATAACCAAAAATATAATTTGCCTTTGGCCGTAGCCAGCAGTAGGGGTCGCGGTGGAGTTGGGAGATTTGGGAGGCGTTAAGATCTGTCAAGTAAATACAAGCCAATGCCATTGTGCCTTTACACGGTCCGGTTGCCCACTGAGAAGATCTACCCAAAATACCAAACGCCGCAACATCTAAATCTGTGGTGGAATGAACAGTTTGGTTTGTTGTATCATCAGCCTCAAATAAACCATCTACATATAATTCAATCAATGAAGTACCTTTAACAATAGTAAATAAATTATGATATTTACCGTCCAACACATCAGTTGTGCCTACAGCTGGCGCAAAAATGTTATTACGATAGAATGCTCTGGCATGTTTAGTGGATGCATCAATGTTTATTGACGCATATAAATCTAATTCTGAAAAATCTGAAATAGTTAAAATATTTTGGTTGTCGGAAGTATATGTACTTTTATATCTGGCAAACAATGTAAAATGTTGATTTCCGCTACCTATCGCGGTTGGAATATTTGAAGATGTTAATCTGACCTCACCGCTAAGATTAAAATAATAACCTTCTGCAATCCATGAGCCGCCCGATTGGATCTCACCTCCGGATAAATCACCAAAAATTTTAGCGTTTGATCCTGTCGCTCCAAGACTCGGCACCCACGCATAATCCGGCCACAAATCCGGACACGCGCTTTCGCCTTTGTGTCGCGCCCTCGTCGGCCAAATCAATCGTCTTGGATGTTTGCTAAACGGATACGGTCTCATACGATCTCAAATCAAAACTAAATCAATATTGAAACTTACTCGGTTTAATTCTTAACTCCCATGTACTATCAAAAGTTTGCCCACTAACATTTTTCAACACAAATCTATTTCCATGCGGTCTCAAAGGCACAGCAGAAATACATAAAACTTCATCAACTGTTAAAGAAGGATTTACACTTGTGAAAGATCCTACATAAAATAAATCTTGCGGATCATCATCAGTACCTAATCCTGCATCTCCACCTTCCGGGAATGTTTCGCTTGCTTCACCATCTCCGGGAAGAACCCATAACTGCGCAATCTCATCATCAACACTTGGCGGACCGGAATCATATTGCACCTGCAAATATACATCACATTCTAAATCTCTCTCTGTAGAATTATCATAATCTCCAGCAGCGCGTGTATCAGTAGCAAGAGTTGCATCATCATCAATGACTGTAGTTAATGCTGTATCGGATAAAAATTTGTATTCACCCATCTTTTCTCACCTCACAGTTATAATTGCAACGCAAAAATATCAACAGCATTGTCTACTGCTGTTTGGATATCTGAGTCTGATGCAGTAAGAATATTTTCTACAGTAGATGCTTTCTTTGCTGCTAGTGCTACTTTAAGCATTTGGTTCGCAATAGTCTTTGGATTTGTGAATGCTTGCACTGCCCATTTTTGGCGTTGTGCGTGATTAGTTGTTGCAGCATCTTCTGACAAAATCGCGTAAGCTGTAATAATACACGCCGATTCGACTTTATTTTTTAGTTCTGCATTAGTGAAAAGCTGTCTGAGTTCGTTTAATGTTGCCATTTTGGTTTTTTACCTTATATTTGCTGATTTAAAACTAGTAAAAAGAATTTTTTGTGAAATTGCGAAGTTATATTGATGTTTCATCCGTTAATTCCTCCGCTCATTCCGGGATGGATTAAGAGACCGCCGCTTCCGTATTTATCTCCCAACTTTATCCGGTAAATCTGCAAAACGCTTCGGAGCAGAGCGTTTTAGAGCTGAAAAATATTGTTCTAACGAAAAAGAAATTTCATCCAGTTTTCGCTGTGTTAAATCAACTTTAGACATTTCCAAATAATCTTCATCGGAAGGATCAGGAATATTTGTGAGATCTTTAAAATCTGGAATATCTACTTTACAAATTCTACGAATTAAGTTAATTAAACCTTGCGGAGATTCACCACAATGAGGGATAAGTTCTCCTCTAAAATCCATTTTAGATTTTGGCCAATTCGGATAAACTCTCCGCATTCTTTCAAGAACTTTTACCCACCATTTTGAAGGTACGTAAAGTGTCCAATATCCATTCGCACTACAACCAACAGGGGTATCCCCAGGGTTTCCATCTTCATCAGGAATATATTCTATATAGTCTTCTACAGGAATTTCTGCAACCTTATCGGCGTTATCTCTTAATAATTTATCTAACTCCATTCCAGTTCCGCGAAAAAGGACTCTTTTATTATTTCCTGGGGGAGCATACATTAAAATTACAGGGTCTGTTTGATGGAGCAGCCATTTATATTGTGAGTAAGATAAATATCTAACTGCACCATCATCAGCGGCTTGCACCCAAAATGTGTTGTCTTCAAAGCGTCTTGGGATAATTACTGAGCTCATTTCTTTTTCTCCCTTTAGTTTAAATTTAAATTTAGTTTAAATCTGTAAGAATATTACTACAATTAAATTGCTCTCAAGCTCTAGACTTTTAAAATAAAATTTGAGAGAAGTAACAAAGAAAATATAATTGATTGTAGTAATATTCTTTAAATCTTTAAATCTCTAATCTCCTAATCAACCAAAATATATTCGATATTTAATTTTCCACTGACTCCAGTACCGCCAGCAGCAAGAGTAACAACCAGATTCTCTGCTTGTGTACATTTTCTAACAATCGAGAATTCGTAAACTCCAGAAGCAACAAGATCAATATTAAAAACGACTGCGGTTTTATTTTTAACAGTTAGATTGCCTCCGGTAGGATCTCCGTCATATGAACAAATGACTCTTGTTAAGATTAAGGTTTTCCCGGTAACACCCGTTATAGTTATTACCGCCGCAGTATTTGCTGCTGGGGCATGGACTAAAGCTGTAGTGCTTACTGGAATGTTTGTTATGTCTGTAAGTTGTATGCTCATGGTTTTAATTCTTTAAATTCTTTTAATTTTTTAAATTCTTAATTTTTAAATAGAGAAAACAAAAAATAAACTACTCCTTCTCCTTTTAACTTTAACTTTAACTTTAACTTTAACTAGTCTATATTATAACATAAGCCCCGGACGAATTTCGTACTAAATCAGCTGGGGGCACCCCTGCTAACTCCTTTAGAATCAACACTTTACTTCAACCTTGAAGAAAATTCAAAAAATTTTGCTGCTTACAAAGCTAACAAGTGTTAGCATAAAGATATAAAA
>Ga0180301_10002826_pt1 | contig 13659 bp, 9 predicted proteins | sample GuaBasSediGuay16_FD_121797 | JGI IMG/M metagenome (GOLD analysis project Ga0180301, IMG submission 121797) | Subseafloor sediment microbial communities from Guaymas Basin, Gulf of California, Mexico - Guay16, Core 4569-2, 12-15 cm | ecosystem: Environmental > Aquatic > Marine > Hydrothermal...
ACATGAAGCCGGTTCCGGAAAAAAAGGAGACCCGTCCGCCGGCACCGGAGGAAGAGGCTTTTTTCCGGAATGTGGTTATTAATCCGGAAGATGTCCGTATAACACTTCCTGAAGTATCTCAACAACTTCAAAAAGTAATGGGATTTGCAGAAAATGGAACATGGTACCAGCTGGGAGTCCGGGAAACAGGGATTTATGAAATCAGCGGTCAATACCTGGAAGAAAACGGCCTGGTTCTCTCCGGACTGGATAAAAACAGAATTCACATGTATGTCAGCGCCACGCGTGGCCGTCCATATACCCTTGTCCTGCCTGAAAGCCCATATATCCGTGAAATTCCTCTACTCATCACAGGAAATACGGAAGAGCCCATGCAACGACAGGATAAAATTCTCTTTTTCGGGGAAAGTGTTTCCGGGTGGTATTCCCTGTCTGAAGACGGTCCCCAGTATGCTGCATTTGAAACAAATCCTTATGAAACGGTGAATCATTACTGGCTGTTTATTGCCGATATACCGGATCCAAATTCTGAAAGAATGTCCCCGATTCAGGAAAACACCGGCTCGAACGCCGTCAATGTTTCCTATGCCTGGGGACGGATGCATTATGAAAAGGATGAAGTCAATCTGATTCAGGGAGGAACGGACTGGTATGGCGAATCCTTCAGCGGTCCGGGCGCCCTGAGAACAATACAGCTCGCCCTGTTCAATCCGGCTCCTGAATACTACGAAAATGCTTATATCCGTATTGGCGTCGCCGGTGCATCAAAAACAGGCTTTTCGACACACCGTCATGATTTTGAATTCACTTTGAACAATGAAGTGATATGGGGTGTTATTACGGCTTACGATTATAATGATGCATCCAAGGTTTTTCAGATAAATTCAGGTATACTTCAGGAAAACAATACCCTGCTGATTGAGTACACCGGCAACGGTGATAATACCAAAGCATTTCTTGATTTTGTAGACATCATATATCCCATGAAGCTGGATGCCACTGATGATTTTTTACGTATCTGGCATCCGGTTGCCAATACTCCATTGAAATTTTCCGTTTCCGGGTTCTCCGGAAACCTGGTGTATGTGTTCGATGTGTCCGATCCCCTGAATCCCCGGTATCAGATAAAAAATCAATCCTCTTTCACAGTAGCCCATGAACGGACCTCTCTGGAAGCCGATTATCTGCTGCTTTCCGAATCGCACTTTAAAGAGCCCCTTTTTATGAGTGTTTCTGATATAAGTCCTTTGCTTCCGGAATCTTTTGAACAAACGGATATGGTGATTGTTACACACAAAGATTTTTTACCGGCAGCGGAGCGACTGAAAGAATACCGGGAAAACCATCCCACGTATCCCCTTTCTGTAAGTATTTACACCATGGATGAAATTTATGCCGGATACAGTGGTGGGAATCAGGATCCCCATGCCATCCGGAACCTGCTTTATGATATGACTCAAAGAGCACCTCAGCCTTCTCCCTTTTATCTGGTTCTTTTGGGGGATGGGGATTATGATTACAGGAATATTTCGGGCAAATCCAAAATATTCGTTCCCCAATATGCCATATCCGCCGGATCAATCATTCATACCCGGAATACGGATGATCCCTTTGTCTACCTCAGCAGCGTATCCGATGAAAGTCCTGATATGGCTGTCGGTAGAATTCCGGTGAATTCCCCGGAGGAGGCTCAAAACTACGTCCAAAAAATCATAGACTATGAAACCCGGAAAACGCCGGGTGAATGGCAGATGCGGGCAACCCTTGTGGCTGATGATCCGACCAATCCCTGGCCAAACGAACCGGAATTTATCAAAGATACAGAGTATAAGATTTTGCCTGTTTTGCCGAAAGCCATGAAATTTCACAAAATCTATCTGACTGAATTCCCCGAACTTTATGAGCCCACGATTGGGTCTATGGGACGGGTGGGTGCCCGGGAAGCCATCCTGGAAGCTTTTCAACAAGGGACGGTCCTCATGAATTACATCGGGCATGGTTCCCCCTTTGTCTGGGCCCAGGAATATGTTTTTACGAAGGACCGGGATCTGAACCAGGTACGGACAAACGGCATGTATCCCTTTATTGTGGCAGCTACTTGCGACTGGGGCCGCTCGGATTACATTGGAATCCAGAGTATGGCCGAAGAGATGGTTAACCTCACAGATAACGGAGCAATCGGTGCAATCGCCAGCACCCGCGGTGTAATAAACCTGGATAATGTGGATTTCACCCGGAAAATGTACAACGCTCTCTTTCCGGATGCCCAAAACAGTACCCGCTGTGTCACTGTGGGAAATGCATATCTTCAGGGTAAAATTCAGGCCTGGAGTAATTTGAATGTGTCCAAATTCCAGTATTTCGGAGATCCGGCCCTTATGCTGGCTATTCCCCAAATGGGTGGGGAAATCCACGTGGAAAACCAGGATACATTGAAAGCACTGAGCCTGGTCAGCGTGAAAGGATCTGTCCTTGACCTGCAGCAGGAGAAAATTACTGATGAAGGGTTAACCGGCTGGATAGAACTTGTAGATTCGGATAAACAGATTGCCCGGGATTACCGGTATTTATCCGGGGGGACTTACCGGACCGGAACCTTGTATTACACACTTCCCGGTTTCCGGCTTTTCACCGGTGCCATTAGCATTGAAGACGGGGAGTTCAATGCGCGTTTCATGATTCCCAAGGATATCCGGTATGAGGGAAATAACGGAAAAATCCGCCTGCGCTATGCATCTCCGGATTATCGTATCGAAGGCGCCGCTTTTATCGATAGCCTGATTCTGGCCGGCTGTTCCGATACGGTATCATCAGACTTTGCCGGACCGGAAATTACTCTTCTGACCCGGGGAGAAAGTTTCGCTTCATCCTTAATCCTCGTCAGCGATACGGCGAATCTGATCATTCGTATCAAAGATCCTTCCGGTATCAATATTACCGATGCGACGGGACATGCCATATTAATGCGGATGCAGGGAACGGAAACCAATCTGACTCAAAAGTTTATCTATGATAAAGATTCCTGGCAGGAGGGAAGCATTATCCTGCCGGTAAGGGACTGGTTCAGTGAAGGTGAACAGACCCTCGAAATCTCAGCTTTTGACAATTTTAATAATTTTTCCGGTGAAACATTTTATTTGCTGGTTGTTTCAAGCGGTGAGAGTATTCTCACCGATGTCATGAATTTTCCCAATCCTTTCAGGGAATCCACCCAGTTCACCTTTCACAATATGCAGGCCGGGGAGGCAGAGATAAAAATTTACACCCTGTCCGGTTCGCTGCTGCAATCTCTTCATGGGGGATTTGTTGAGAAAGGGTTTAACCGGATTCCTTGGGATGGCCGGGATCACTATGGTGAGTGGCCGGCTGCCGGTATTTATATGTATACACTGTCCCTGAAACATGATGCCGGAGAGTCTTCCTGCCGGGGAAAACTGGTGATTTTACCATGAGTGTTTCAAAATTGCCTGCCATTGTCCTTGCGGCCGCATCCCCACGGCGAAAAGATATTTTAGAAGAGTTGGGTTTTTCCGTCCGGGTTTTTCCATCCGGTTTCCGGGAGGAAATACTGGAAGAAAAAAATCCGGTCCGTTTTGCCATGGCGGCTGCCTATGCCAAGGGAAAGGATGTATCACTCCGGTTTCCTAAGGAAGTGATCGTCTCAGCCGATACCGTTGTCACATACAAAGGACTTCTGTTGGGAAAACCTGCCAACCGGGACGAAGCCATCCGCATGCTGAAAACTCTCAGCGGAAAGACCCATACCGTCATAACAGGTTTATCCATTTTTTATCCCCTGAAAAAGAGGGAATATACCGGATATGAAAAGACGGATGTCACCTTCCGGGACCTGACAGAGGATGAAATAATACGCTACGTCGATGTAAACAAACCCTTTGACAAGGCAGGCGCCTATGGCATTCAGAATATTTCCATCCCCCTTGTTTCCCGGATCGATGGATCCTATTTCAATGTCGTTGGTTTTCCCGTTTCTCATTTTTATATTCACTGGCGTGAAATCACGACGGCTGAATGATATGTTAATGATACTTGTGGACAGTGATAAAGGCAGAACCACTCTTTGTTTTCATCGATTGCTTCGTCGTTAAAATAATCTGCCGGACAAGGAGGAATTGTGACAAATAATGGGAAATTGGATGAACTGATTAGTCAGGATAAGCTGGATCAGATGTCTTCATCAGACAAAAACTCGATTAATTCCGTGGCAATTATCGGTCAGGGCGTTATCGGTCGGGGACTCACCTGGGCCATTGCCTCCAAGGGCATTAGTGTGCTTGCCGTGGAAAAAAATGAGGAGGAAGCTCATAAAGCCCGGGAATTGATGTTTGCCGAAATGCGGGACGAAATCAACCGCTGGCGTATGACGGAAGGCGAAAAGAAAGCGATTACGTCCCGAACACAGTTCACCGGTGATTTTGATGCGGTGTCTTCCGTTGATCTCGTCATTGAGGCCGTTCCGGAAAACCTCAAGCTGAAACAGGAAATCTTTCAGAAACTGGATTCCAATGTATCCCCCAAAGTCATTTTCGTGACCAGTACATCCACGTTGTCGATTACCGAACTTGCCAACGCTACGAAACGTCCCGATAAGGTGGTGGGACTCCATTTTGTCAATCCTGTACCTAAAATTCCTCTTACTGAAGTAGTACGCGGGCTCCACACTTCGGATACAACATACAAGAAAATTCACGATTTTGTGGAACAGCTGGGTAAAACGGCTGTGGAAGTCTATGAATATCCCGGTTTTGTGACCACCCGGGTTATCATGCCCATGATCAATGAAGCCATGCATGTGGTGATGGAAGGGGTTGCCACTATAACGGGTGTAGATACCGCCATAAAACTGGGGTATAAACTCCGTAAAGGTCCCCTGGAACTGGCCGATAGCATGGGACTCGATTCCGTTCTTTTCTGTATGGATGTTCTGTTTCATGAATTGGGGGATTTGAAATTCCGGCCTTGTCCCATCCTGAAAAAGTTGGTACGGGCAGGTCATTACGGACTTAAAACCGGTAAAGGATTTTATGTCTATGACGAATCAGGTAAACTTATAAAAGAAAATAAACTCTGAAAGGCAGAGTTCTTATGAAAGTACTTGTTATTAACTCCGGAAGTTCTTCCATTAAATACCAGCTCATTGATACAAAGGCTGGTATATCTCTCGCCAAAGGACTGGTGGATCGGATCGGACTGAGCAACAGCTCATTAAAACAAAGCCGCGAAGATGGTCATAAAATTAATCTCTTCGGGGAGATTTTCGAACACTCTCAGGCGCTGGAATATATTCTGGCGGCTCTGACCAGCGAAAAACACGGAGTGATTAAATCCCTGGATGAAATTGATGCTGTCGGACACCGGCTGGTCCACGGTGGTGAGCATTTCAAGGCCAGCATACTTATCACCGATGAGGTGATGGATGTTCTGAATGAGTGCATCGATCTTGCCCCCCTTCACAATCCCCCCAATATCAAGGGTGTCCTGGCAGCCAGGGCTCACCTGGGGAACACGCCCATGGTGGGTGTATTCGATACGGCTTTTCATTCAACGATGCCCGATTATGCCTATATTTACGGGATCCCTTATGAACTTTATAAGCGGTACGGTATCCGCCGTTACGGTTTTCACGGGACATCACATCGTTACGTATCCCAGGAATTTGCCCGGATGTACAATAAAGATATCTCATCCCTGAAGCTTATTTCCTGTCACCTGGGAAACGGCGCCTCGGTAGCGGCTGTTCAATACGGTAAATCCATTGATACATCCATGGGCTTTACTCCCCTTGAAGGGCTTGTAATGGGGACCCGCTCCGGTGACGTGGATCCGGGGGTCATCCTGCAAATTGCCGCGAAAGAGGATCTGGATGTCAGTGATCTCAATAATCTGCTGAATAAACACGGCGGCATGCTGGGGATTTCCGGCTTGTCAAGCGATATGCGCGACATTGAAGAAGCTATGAAAAAAGGCGATGAACGGGCAATCCTGGCGATGAATGTTTACAATTACCGACTAAAAAAGTATATTGCTGCTTATGCCGGAGCCATGGGAGGTGTGGACGGCATCATTTTTACCGGAGGTATCGGTGAAAACGGTCCCCTTACCCGGAAAGGAGCCCTGGAAGGACTTGAATTCATGGGTATTCGCCTGGATGAATCCCTGAATGAATCCATGATCCGGGGAAAGCAGGGTGAAATCAATTCTCCCGATGCACCCGTGAAAGTGACTGTGATACCCACAAACGAAGAACTGGTCATAGCCCTGGATACGGAAGCTATCGTATCGAAACGCTTTACAGAATGATCACTTTTCCTTAAATTTCCACGCTGAGTCGGAAATATTACAAGGTATTGTTGTCTGTGTGATGCTCAGCTTGCCTGAGCATTCTTATATAGGAGGATAAAAAAAAGATTATGCAAACCCGGGAGCAGCTTTCAGAGCGTTTTGAAACACTGAAGGATAAAATCGGGGAAGTTGCCGGATATATCGACCTGGAAAGAAAAAATGAGCGGATCAAAGAGCTCAGGGATAAAACGATGGATCCGGATTTTTGGCAGGATAACCTGAGAGCCCAAAAAATAACCAAAGAAATTTCCGACCTGGAATACGAAATCAAACGGTGGAATACCATCCTTGAACTCCGGGAAGATGCGGATCTCCATTTCATGATGGCAGACGAGGATCCGGACCTTTTAGAGGAGCTTCCTGCAATCCTGGATAAACTGGAGGATGAAATTACCTCGCTGGAAACCGAAAAACTCCTGTCGGGCGAACACGATAAAAAGAATGCCATTTTTGTAATTCATCCCGGGGCGGGAGGGACCGAGTCTCAGGATTGGGCGGATATGCTGTTTCGCATGTATACGCGCTGGTTTGAAAAACGGGGATTTGAATATACGGTTCTTAATTATCAGCCCGGTGACGAAGCCGGAATCAAAGAGGCGGTAATAGAAGTCAAGGGTCCCTATGCCTATGGATATCTTTCTGCTGAAACCGGAGTGCACAGATTGGTCCGTATTTCTCCCTTCGATTCCAATGCCCGGCGGCATACAAGTTTTGCTTCTGTGTTTGTCTACCCCGAAGTGGACGACGAAATAGATGTTGACATCAATCCCAAAGATTTACGTATCGACACCTATCGCGCCAGCGGTGCGGGCGGACAGCATGTGAACAAAACCGATTCGGCCATCCGGATTACCCATATCCCCACGGGTATTGTTTCAACCTGCCAGAATGAACGGTCCCAGCATAAAAACAAAGAAATGGCCATGAAAATCCTCAAATCCCGCCTGTATCAACTGAAAAAGGAGGAAGAGAAAAGTAAAAAAGCCGATCTGGAAAAAGATAAAATGGAAATCGGCTGGGGCAGCCAGATTCGATCGTATGTTTTTCAGCCTTATACCCTGGTTAAAGACAACCGGACCAAATACGAAACCGGGAACATTCAGGCAGTGATGGACGGGGATCTGGACGGGTTTGTCAATGCCTGGCTGGCCTATTCTCACAGTCAACGGGATGATTAGACAGGAGCAATTTAAATGAGTAGTAATGAGCATCAGAAAAAACATTCCACTCTCCAGGATATTTTAACTCTGAGAAAAGAAAAAATCCGTCAATTGCGGGAAATGGGTGTAAATCCCTATCCCTATGCCTTTGACGTAAGCCATAAATCAGCTGATATTGTTGAACAGTTTGAATCCCTTGAGAATCAACAAGTCTCGGTTGCCGGCCGGATTATGTCTGTCCGGATCATGGGAAAAGCCAGCTTTGCCCATATTATGGATGCCAAAGGGAAAATTCAACTCTATCTCTCCCAACGGGACATCGGCGATGAATCCTATACCGTATTTAAAATGCTGGATATCGGTGATTTTATCGGTGTGAAAGGTGTGGTAATGAAAACCCGGACCGGAGAGGTAACGGTTAAAGGGGACAACCTGACGCTTTTAAGTAAAAATATCCGTCCCCTGCCCATTGTGAAGGAAAAAGACGGTGTGCTTCACGATGCCTTCAGTGACAAGGAACTCCGGTACCGGAAACGCTATCTGGATCTGATTGTCAATCCGGCGGTCCGGGAGGTTTTTATCCAGAGGGCAAATATCATGCGTTGGACCCGGGAGTTTTTTGACGCACGGGGCTATCTGGAAGTAGAAACGCCGGTTCTTCAGCCCATCTACGGGGGAGCAAGCGCCCGCCCCTTTATAACACACCACAATGCACTGGATACGGATTTTTACCTGAGAATTGCTGACGAACTCTATTTGAAACGCTTAATTATCGGTGGCTTTGAAAAGGTCTATGAAATTGCTAAAAATTTCCGGAATGAGGGGATGGACCGGACCCATAACCCGGAATTTACGGCGATAGAATTTTATGAAGCGTATGTGGACTATGAATATATGATGGATCTGGTGGAGGATTACATCCGGACCATTGCAGAGAAATCCGGCAGATTGACTCTAAAGTATGGTGATGAAACTCTGGATTTCAGCCGTCCCTTTGCCCGGAAAGCCATGTTTGATCTCTTTGAAGAATCCCTCGGGCAGGATATTCGTGACTATGATGTTCCCGAACTGAAAGTACTCTGTAAGGAACGGGATGTGGACTTTGATCCGGCCTGGAATTACGGGCAGTTGATCGATGAATTATTCAGTGAATTTGTGGAACCGCGGCTGATAAATCCCACTTTTGTGATTGATTATCCCAAAGCCATTTCACCTTTGGCCAAAACCAGGCGTGACGGGAATACACGGTTTGTGGAGCGTTTTGAACTCTATATCGGCGGATACGAATATGCCAACGCCTTTTCAGAGCTGAATGATCCGGAGGATCAGCGGGAACGGCTGGAAAGTCAAGCAAAACTCAGGGAATTGGGTGATCTGGAAGCACAAGTGGTGGATGAAGATTTTCTGCAGGCTGTCGAAACAGGGATGCCTCCGACCGGAGGAGTGGGCATCGGTCTGGACAGGCTCGTGATGCTCATGACCGGCCAGACCTCCATTAAGGATGTCATTCTCTTTCCGGCCATGCGACCGGAAAATCCCTAAAAACCAAAACGGATAAACCATTTGAAATTTGAATTTTTTTTGGCGTATCGAAGCCTTATTCGTTCACGGGGCAATCGCTTTATCCCCTTTATCCGTACCCTGGCGGTTACGGGGATGGTAATCGGTACGGCGGCCCTTACGATCACGGCCGGTATCCTCAATGGTTTTGAAGAAAATATGATTGAAAAAATTACGGGATTTGATGCCCATCTGCGGATATCTAATCTCCGTGATTCTTTTTTCCGGAGTGATACATCCCTCGCACAAAATCTCTTAACCATTCCACATATACAGATTGTTGCACCTTATCTGGATGAAGAAATTATCATCCGGTATCAGGACCGGTCCGAGGGCATTTTATTCGAATGCATGGAAGAGGAAGATTTTCGCCGCATCCTCATGCCGTCCAAAAAACCATGGGCCGGGAGTGTCGATTTCTCCGGAGACGGAATTTATCTTGGAAAAGGCGTTTCGGATATCCTGGGTGTGTCACTCGGCGATACTGTGGACCTGCTTCTCATCAAAGGATTGCCCTCCCCCACAAATCCGGCACGAATACAAACGGCGCTTGTTACCGGGATTTTTTCCACGGGGATCTCTGAGTATGATAAATCTCTGGCCTACGGCGGACTGGATTTAGGGCAGTCTTTTCTGACAGTGCCCGGTCGGATTTCCGGCTATCAGATACTGCTGGATGATACAAAGGTTACGGAATGGGTCAGTAATGCCATTGTGGATAAACTGCCCTATCCCTATTACAGTGTCAGCTGGAAGGACCGGCACTATACTCTTTTCAGATGGCTTGAAACACAAAAACTCCCCATTATCCTGATCTTTGGATTAATTGCCCTGGTGGCGGCTGTGAATATCATTTCCACTCTGGTAATGATCGTCCTGGTGAAGGAAAAGGAGATTGCGGTATTGAAATCTATGGGGATGGCATCCCGGCGTATAAAGAAACTTTTTCTGATGGACGGACTGATTATCTCATTAACGGGGTCTATACTGGGGGTACTTTTATCCCTTTTTATTGAATGGGGACAGATGACTTTTGGGTGGTTCACTATTTCGTCCGATGTCTACTTCATTGATCGTGTGCCTGTTTCCATCAATCCCCTTATTGCTCTGATTGTCATGGGCACTGCCATTGTTTTGGCCCTTGTTTCATCTTTTTATCCGGCGGCGAAAGCATCAGCCGTGAAACCGGTAGAAATATTGCGATATGAATAAGCAATCCCTGAAAACAGATTTTCTCATTGCCTTTCGTTATTTCAGAACCCGCCGAAAGGTGGGGATGGCTTCTGCTACCTCCCTGATCACACTGGTAGGAGTAGCCGTCGGAACCATGGCGATTCTCGTGTCCATGAGCGTTTTGAATGGTTTTAAGGGAGTGATTACCCAGAGGACCCGTGATATGGAACCGGATCTGAAAATTCATGTCCGGAGCCTGACGGCTGAAGAACAAGAGGAATTGTTGAAAGATCTGGAACATCAGTTTCCTGAAGACACTTTTATGCCGGTGATGAACCGGAAAGTGATCGCTTCCGGAACGAAACAGCGCCTTATTCAATTGAAAGGAATCCACCCGAAAACTTTCGATACCATGATGAGAATGAGTCCTTACCTCGCTTATAAAGGTTTTTTGACGGATGATATTACCCGAACCGATTTTCCTGAAATTATTCTGGGAAGCGGCCTGGCTTATGACCTGGGCGTGACGATTGGAGATACGGTGACACTCATCAGTCCCATCGATATCGAAAGTTTTTCCGCCCCGATTTTAAAAGCTGTTTTGAAAAACACTTTTGACGTGAATGTCTTTAATTATGATGATATGCTTGGACTGATCCATCTTCAGGATATGCAATATTTTCTTGATGATCCCGGATGGCATGAGATATATGTCCGCTCTGAAGATCCGGATGCCTGGGAGAAGATTTCTGCTCTGTTACCGGATAACATTCCCTGCATTCCCTGGCAGGAGGAACACCGTGAACTCTTTGCCGCCATGGAAATGGAGAAAAAAGGGACGTTCCTTGTCCTGAATCTGATTATTCTCCTGGCAGGATTCAATCTTGTCAGCTCCCTGATCATGCTTCTGCTGGAGAAAAAGTGGGAAATCGGCATTTTAAAAAGTATGGGACTCCAGGATAAAGATGCCTTCAGGATCTATTTTATATTGTCCTGGATTACCGGAGGTATTGGCATGCTGATCGGCCTTTTGGGTTCCCTGCCCCTTTTGCTTTGGCAACAGTTCCGTCCCTTTATTAAACTACCCCAGGATGTATATTTCATCACCTATCTCCCCGTCCGGGTTATGCTGCCGGATGTGATTTTAACTATTCTGGTGCTGATTGCCATCATATCACTTGCCGGACTCCTGCCTGCGCGGCAGTCCGTCAAATTAAAACCCCTGGATTCAATTAAAGTAAAGATGTAGCCTATGACGGAAAAACACATATTGAATGCCTATGGCATTCGGAAAACCTACCGATCCGGATCAGATACCCTTCTCATTCTGGATGATGTATCCTTAAAGCTTTACCCCGGCGATTTCGTCTCCCTCATGGGAGTGTCCGGTTCGGGGAAATCCACATTCTTAAATATACTGGGAACGATGGACGCGCCGGATACGGGACATGTTTTGATTCACGGGATCGATACGGTTCGTTTGAAGGAATCCGAACTGGCGGAATTTAGACGGAAACATATCGGGTTTGTTTTTCAGTTCCACTATCTCCTGCCTGAATTTTCCATTTGTGAAAATGTGGCCATGCCCCTTATGATTGCCGGAGAATCACGGACACATGCTTTGAAAAAGGCGCTTGAACTTATGGATTACCTGGGTATTGTCGAAAGGCGGGATCATTTTCCGGCGGAAATTTCCGGAGGTGAAAAGCAACGGGCAGCCATTTGCAGGGCATTGATCGCCCGACCGGATATCATTTTTGCCGATGAACCTACAGGCAATCTGGACCGGGAAACCGGAAATCAGGTACTGAACCTTTTTCAAAAAATCAACCGGGATTTTAAGCAGTGTTTCTTTTTAGTAACCCACGATGAATCCATCGGTGCCATTGCTTCAAGGCAATACCTGTTGAAAGATGCAACCCTGATTGAAAAAAAAGGAGAATTGGTTTCATGCTTATGAATTCTTATATGCCGGTCCGCCTTTTCTGGGGTCGGAACTGTCTGAAAGAAAATACATATTCCATAAGTGAACTGGGACAAAAAGCCCTGATTGTCACTGGTCGCCATTCTGCTGAAAAGAGCGGGGCACTGGAGGATATGAAAACAGTGCTGAAAAAGTCCGGTGTTTCCTTTATCCATTTCAATGAGGTGACTGAAAATCCTCTGGTTAAAACGGTTCAGAAAGCAGTGGATCTGTGCATACGGGAAAAATGTGATTTTATTGTTGGCATCGGCGGAGGGAGCCCGGTGGATGCAGCCAAAGCTGTGGCTGTGGCGGTTTTCAATAAAATGAAAGCACGTGACGTGTATGATGTCCGGCGTATTCAGGGAGCTTTACCTCTGGTGACAGTGCCCCTGACCTCCGGGACCGGTACGGAAGCCACACCCTTCAGCGTGCTGACTGATGAAGAAAACGGTAAAAAGGCCGGATTTGGTCACGATGCCGTGTTTCCCCGTGTTTCTTTTTGCGATCCTGCTTACACCATAACTGTACCGCCTGTCGTCACACGGGATACAGGACTGGATGCCCTGAGTCACCTGTTAGAAGGCGTTTTTTCCACCAAAAGAAATGTGATCTTATATCCCCTGATTCGTCAGGGCGTTTTGGATATTATGCAATGGCTTGATAAAGCCATTGAGGATGGAAACAATCTGGAAGCCAGATCCCGTTTGATGATGGCTTCTCTTTGGGGCGGAATTGTTATCGCTCAGACCGGCACAACACTTCAGCATGCCATCGGCTATCCTCTGACAGTCCGTTACGGTGTAAGCCATGGACGGGCAAACGGATTGGTTCTCTCTGCCATATACCGACTTTATTATCCGGCTGTGAAAGATGCATTACACCGGGTGTTCGGCTCCGATACCATTTCTCTTGGTGACAGGCTCAATGACTGGCTGTCTCTCTTTGAATTGACGGAATCCCTTTCCATATCAGAAGAAAGTATCCCGGACATGGCCAGAGAAGTCATGGGTGCGCGGAACATGGCAAATAATCCCCTTTCTGTCAATCAGTCGGATATCGAAGCACTCTACCGGACCCTTTTCTAAGAGTAACGACAAATTGACATATATTATAGTCAAAATGGCAATTTAGTCTTGTGGCACGGGAATTGTTGCTATAAGATTGAATGGAAAAATGTGAAAACTAAAAACAGGAGATAGATATGGGTAAAATGATTGGAATTGACCTTGGGACCACAAATTCATGTGTTGCAATCATGGAAGGTGGCGAGCCGAAAGTATTGGTAAATGCTGAGGGCGGACGGACCACCCCTTCAGTGGTTGCGTTTAAGAAAAATGGTGAAAGGCTGGTGGGTGCTTCAGCCAAACGGCAGGCGATTACAAACCCGGCAAACACCATCTTTTCCATAAAACGTTTCATGGGGCGACGGTACCAGGA
>Ga0180301_10002828_pt1 | contig 13652 bp, 14 predicted proteins | sample GuaBasSediGuay16_FD_121797 | JGI IMG/M metagenome (GOLD analysis project Ga0180301, IMG submission 121797) | Subseafloor sediment microbial communities from Guaymas Basin, Gulf of California, Mexico - Guay16, Core 4569-2, 12-15 cm | ecosystem: Environmental > Aquatic > Marine > Hydrothermal...
ATCTAAAAGAGAGGAATTATTGGCTTGGGGTAATATCTGCCAGTGTTTTAAAATTTATTTTCCTGTTCAGCACCACTTCGATAGTTATCGACTTGCTTCTTAAGAAGGAGATAGCTTCAAAGGTGGCAATAATGCTGGGCTGGCCCCAACTTATTACTGCTTTGGTTGGTGGCCTAATTGCATATCTGTTTTTGAGAGGTATTAAGAGGGTTTGAAATACAGATAAAAATGATTGTAAAAATAGATGGTAGAGAAATAAAAATAGATGGAGAGCTGACAGTTTATGAACTCCTCTGGCGCGAGGGTAAAAAATTCTGGCTTCCTTTCGAATGCCCGGAGATCGAATGGGTCCATAACGAGGAATGCCCTCTGCTTCATATAGCTGAAGTTGATGATAGAGTTTACCCGGTTAAATCCTTAAGGAAAAAAGTTGTAAGGGATGGGATGGTAATAAACACACAATCACCACTCGTAGAAAAGACACTTAAAGAGCGGCTCGAATGCCTGAGGGACAATCAGGAATGCATGATAGTGCGGCAGATGCAGGAGTTTGTAGCAATTGAGGCAGCGGAAGGTGGGCTCATAAATTTGGATGAGAGGAAAAAATGGAATTTTGAGCCTTGGATATCTGATCCCTCTCTTGTTCATGATCCAAATAGGTGCGTGAGATGTAAATCCTGTATTGATACGTGTAGAGATATTCAGGGTGTTGAGGCGCTTACATTTGATGAAGAATTAGGGGTTCTGATAGATGATGTAAAGTGCACCAGGTGCGGACAGTGTATTCATGCCTGCCCGACGGGCTATCAGGAAAAAAGCCACATGGTTTTCAGGGAGTGGGCGGATTGCAGTATGTGTCCCTTTTCCAGGCCATTGGGTGCGATGCGCGAGATTGACGATACCAGAGAGGTGTGGGATGCCCTGAAAGACCCCAGGAAGTTTGTTGTAGTTCAGTTCGCCCCCGCACTGAGAGCCACTCTTGGCGAGGAATTTGGTATGGAACCCGGAACCCTCGTCATGAATAAGATATATGCCGCTTTACGAAGAATAGGATTCGATAGGGTATGGGACACCAACTTTGCAGCTGATCTAACGATCGTAGAGGAAGGGAATGAACTTATAAAAAGGATAAGGGAGAAGGGGGTTTTGCCACAGTTTACCTCCTGCTCACCCGCATGGGTAAAATTCTGTGAAACCTTTTATCCCGATCTTATTCCACATATCTCATCGGCAAAGTCTCCACAGCAGATGTTTGGTGCTGTTGCAAAAACCTACGCTGCAGAAAAACTTGGCATAGATCCGAGGGATATGGTGGTTGTATCTATCATGCCCTGCACCGCAAAGAAGTTTGAAGCCAAGAGACCTGAGATGTGCGATGCCTTCAAGTATTGGCTGGAAAAAAAGAAGGTCAAAGAAGAGGAGAGATTCCCAGATGTGGACATAGTACTTACAGACCGGGAACTGGGTAAACTGCTCAAGATGGCGGGAATAAATCTTGCAGAGATGCCCGATGAGAACCCAGATCCATTGCTCGGTCAATATACTGGAGCAGCAACGATCTTCGGTAGAACGGGCGGGGTGATGGAAGCAGCACTGCGAACAGCCTATGAAGTCATTACGGGTAAAACCCTTGAATCACTGGAATTTGAGGAACTTGGAACGCTCGAAGGAATTAAAAAGGCAGTTATACCGATAAACGGCCTTGATGTGAAAGTAGCTGTGGCTCACGGTCTTGAAAACGCCAAACTTATTTGTGAATCTGTCAGGAATGGTGGTGAATTTGCAGATTATCATTTCATTGAATTTATGGCATGTCCTGGAGGGTGTATTGGTGGCGGAGGACAGTCTATAATGACCAATAAATTCATGATCAGGGAGCGAACAGATGCTTTAAACCGGGATGATAAAACGCGGGAGATAAGAAAGTCACATGAAAACCCGGAAATAAAAATGATATATGAGGATTTTCTGAAAGAACCGCTAAGTGAACTTTCTCATCATCTGCTACATACATCTTATGATGATAGGTCTAAGGAGTTAAAATGAAGGTCTTTATTTGTGATTGTAACGGCGAGATAGATATCCCCCAGAATCTTGATTTTGGTGATGGAGTAGTGGTAAAAACCTCTTCCAAATTGTGTTCCGAGGAAGGAAAAGAATTGATTGCCAATTCGATAAAGAAAAATGAAAAGATCGTGATTGCGGGATGTACCCCTAGAATTGCAGAGAAATTTTTTGCCGAATTTAACCCGGAATATGTGAATATCAGGGAGCATGTTGCTTATCCGGGCCATGCTGATGGAAAGATAAGAGATTTGATTAAAGGTGCGGTTGAGAAGGTAAGAATCTCTGATGAAACATCCACTGGGGGATTTGAAATCAAGAATAAATCCGCACTGATTATCGGCGGGGGGGTCGCAGGATTAGAGACTGCAAGACAGGTAGCGTCTGCTGGATTTAAAACATATCTGATTGAAAAGGAACCTTTCCTAGGTGGAACGATCGCGAAATTAGATCGCTTATATCCTGAAGGAATGCCAAATTCCCATACACTCTATCCATTGATCAATGAAGTCGTGAGAGACAAGAACATTGAAATTCTGGTCAATTCCGAACTGAAGGAAATTTCCGGTGAGATTGGAAATTACAGGGCAACGATAAGAACCAGAGGCAAAGTCATAGAAGATTGTGACCTCTGTGGGAAGTGCAAGGAAGTCTGCCCGGTAACTGTGGATGATGATGGAATTGAAAGAAAGGCCATCTACTACAGGGCTACACATCCCGACAGCTATGGAATTGATTTTGAAAACTGCACAGGATGCGGCAAATGTGCTAAGGTCTGTGATAAGATAAAATTGGATGAAACGGAAATTGAGCTGGACGTGGGCTCGATTATTCTAGCTACCGGGATGAAGGAATATGATGCAAGGATGATAAAGGAGTACGGTTATGGGAAATATAAGAATGTTTTTACAAAGCTGGAATTTGAGAGGAAATTTGCTAACAGGCTGATAAATCCAAAGAAGGTTGTGATTGTACTCTGTGCTGGCTCCAGAGATGAAAATCATCTGCCTTACTGCTCAAGGGTTTGCTGTCTTTTAGGCCTGAAGGAGGCAAAACTGATAAAAGATACCGATCCAGAGGTTGATGTTTACGTTACCTACATCGACCTGAGGAGTTACGGCGACTTTGAGAACCTCTATACTACTGTGAGAGAAACCTGCGGGGTTAATTTCATCCAGGGAAGACCTTCAGAGATTGTTGAAAAAGGAGACAAGCTCCTTATCAGGACGGAGGATATACTTCTTGGAAAGACCATAGAACTTGATACCGATTGTGTTGTATTAATAACTGGCTCAGTTCCGGATTATGAACTACTGGAGAAATTAGGAATTCCCTCAGATGGGGAATTTCCCGTCGATTATGTGAACTCTTCACTTTCCGTAGATTCAAATCCAAGGGGAATTTTTGTCTGCGGGGCCGCTGCCTTTCCAAAGCCAGTGGCAGAGAGCATATCCGAGGCCAGGGATGTAGCTGTAACTGTAATAAATCTGTTGAATAAGGAAAGGGTAGATATGAAGACACCTGTTGCAGATATAAACGGTGATATCTGTAGTGAAGTTGGCTGCAAAATCTGTTTGGATATATGCCCATCTGGCGCGATTTATTCTGACGGGGGTATAAAAGTAGATCCTTCCATGTGCATGGGATGTGGCGTATGTACTGCAGCCTGCGCTTCGGGAGCAAATCAATTAATAGGTTATGATGACAAGGGGCTTCTCGCTCAGATTGAAAATACAGTGAAAGAGGGTGATATTCTCGCCTTCCTGTGCAAGTGGAGTTCCTATAATGCCGCAGACAAGGCGGGTTATGAGAAACTGAAATATCCGGAGAATACAAAAATAATCAGAATTCCATGTACTGGAAGGGTTGATGCACAGATTATATTGAAGGCATTTAGTTGTGGAGTTAAAGGTATTCTGATCGCGGGATGCCCACCGGATGGCTGCCACTATGTATCTGGAAATTTAAGGGCAAAAAAGAGAATTTTGGCGACGAAGGAGTTGGTAGAACAGTTAGGTATAGCTCCCGATTCATTAAGAATTGAATGGATTGGAACAGAAGAATCGAAGAAATTGGTTGATATTCTTAACGAGATGGATAAAGGGGGAAATCAATAGATATATTCTAGACGATGAATCTAAAAGAAAAGATTTTAGCAGATCCTGAAGGTAAATCCTTGGTGAATTGTTTCAGTTGCGGTATGTGCACCGGTGGTTGTCCCGTTGCAAGAATATCAGATTATAACCCAAGGAGGATAATCCATAAGGTGATGCTGAATATGGAACCAGAGGATATATGGTTATGTGCGAACTGTTACACCTGCGAGGAGAGATGTCCGACAAAGACGAATGTCGCCGATCTGATCAATCTGATACGGAGGATAACCATCAAAAAAGACGGAATGCCAGAGTTCATAAAACCCCTCGTTGAAAACCTAAAAACCACAGGGTATACTGTCCAGATCGGAGAACTTGAGAATAAAAGAAGGGAAAGGATGAATTTACCAGCTGTAGAGACTACGGATGAAATAAAAAAGATAATCCAAAAAACAACGCTAAAATGAAGAAATATGCGTATTACCTTGGTTGCACCATCCCATTCAGGGAATCCAATTACGATCTTTCAACACGAAAGGTAATGGATAACCTTGATGTTGAACTGGTGGATCTCGAGGGTGCCGGGTGTTGTGGACTCTACTATGAACAGATCAATGAACTCACCCATCTTGCGATGTCTGCCAGAGTAATTTCAATGGCGGAGTCATTAGGTCTGGATTTGATGGTTCTGTGCAATGGTTGTAATGGCTCATTAGTTAAGGCGAGAAACAAACTTGTGGAAAATTCTGAGCTGAGGGATAAAGTGAATGAAATTCTTGCAGATATTGACAGGGAATTCAGGGGGACATCCGAGATTAAACATGTGATCAGAATTCTTTATGAAGATATCGGTATTGATGAAATTAAAAAGACAGTAAAGAATCCATTAAATGTAAAAGTAGCCGCCCACTATGGCTGTCATCTTCTCAAGCCGTCGGAGCAGATCAAGTTTGACGATCCCCGGGAACCAAAGAGTTTGGATGAATTAATTGAGGTGACGGGTGCTAAATCAGTTGACTATTTCGACAAAAATCTGTGTTGTGGTGGTTTCGTTCTCGGCGCGGATAAAGATATTGCGTATAACATGACTGGGCAGAAGTTACAGAATGTGAAGGATGTCGGGGCGGATTTGATGATTACCGCGTGTCCATTTTGCCATGTTATGTATGATGCGAATCAAAGGGCGATAGAAAACGAACTGCAGAAAAAATTTGGAATTCCAGTGCTCCATTATCCACAACTCTTGGGGCTGGCAATGGGTTTCAATGCCAGAGATTTAGCTCTGGAGCAGAACAGGGTGAGAGTAAATCCGGGTATTTTCGACTCATAGTGGCAGTAAAAGGTTTGTTGGAGAACAATGAATAGAGATGTCGAGCTTAAGGAGTTGATCCATAGGTCCAGAGAGATATCCTACAAAAATTTCGGGCAGAGTATCAATTTCTACTATACATCCAACCACTTCCCAGCTATTTCAGTAACGGGATCTTATTGCGCCCTGAACTGTAAACATTGTGGCAGAATACTGATAGAGAGACTTACTCCCGCGACAACCCCAAGGGAATTAGTGAAGACGTGCCTGAAATTTCATGAGCAGGGCTCAACTGGGGCATTAATCACCGGAGGATGCACAAGAGAGGGAAAGGTTCCCCTCTATCACTTTTTAGATGCCATTAAAGAGATAAAAGAAAAAACAGACCTAATTCTTATTGCGCATACAGGCATTGTAAACTATGACGAAGCAAAAGGTCTAAAGGAAGCCGGGATAGAAGGTGTTTGTGTAGATATTGTGGGTTCCGAAAAAACAACCCGGGAGATTTATGGCACTGGGTTCCACCCAAGGGATTATGAAAAAACCCTCAAGGCATTTGAAAAAGCGAAGATCGAGAATATATCACCTCACGTTTGTGTGGGTTTGCATTATGGAAAATTAATGCATGAATTAAATGCCCTGAAAATAATCTCCAGTATAAATCCCACAAACGTTGTCATAATCGGTTTAACAAATCTCAAGGGGACCCCGATGGAGAATGTAAGAATAAATCCAATGGACCTAATCAAGATTTTATGTCTGGCCAGGATTAAGTTCCCAAAGAGTCATATATCCCTAGGTTGCGCCAGGGGAAAGGGTGAACTAAGGGCAGAGATAGACAAACTTGCAGTACTCTCGGGGGTTAATAATGTGGCTGTTCCAACATCAATGGCTTACAAAGAGGCCAAAAGACTTAACCTAGAAATTAAAGAATTTAAGGCATGCTGTGCATTATTGCCAGAGCAATTAAGATGAAATGGAGATTCATCGATTTAGATCAGACAGATAATGTTCTCGCTGCAACAATATTTGATTCCATAATGAAAGCAATTGGCAAGGGAATGGTAGATAATACAATCCTCTTCTGGAGACCTTCTAAGCCTGCCATATATATCGGATACCATCAGCTGGTATATGAAGACATCCACGTTGACACGTGTAAGGAAAAGGGCATCCCCATAATTCGACGAATTCTCGGTGGTGGAACTGGCTACTCTGATAAAGATCAGATAATCTACAACATTATCTTCAGGGAGGATACCCCAAAAATCCCTCATGGACCGAGGAACGTTTATAAATTCATCCTGGGAGGTGTGGTAGAAGCCCTTCATAACTTGGGTATAAATGATGTCAGCATAGATGAAAAAAGATTTGGCGTCTATGCCAATGGAAAGAAGATCTCGGGAAGCGGTCAACTAACATCCCAAGGCGTTGTAAATGTCGGTGGTAGTTTTCTGATAGATTTCAACTTCAAAGCCATGAGTGAATTGCTTAGGGATCCGGTTAAGAATCTAAAAGAAGGAATAAAGAAACCAGAAGATGGAATGACGTGCCTAAAAAAGGAGATTGAAGGAATTACGATCGATAAAGCAAAAACAGCTCTGAGGAAGGGGTTTGAAAAGATACTTGGTAGGGCATATAATGGAACCTTAAGTGAATATGAATTAAAACTCGCCGAAAAACTGAGGAAAAAGTACATGGAAGAGGAATGGATATTCAGGGCAGATATAAGGAAGAAAAGGAAAAGAAGCTGAAGAAAAGATGAATGCAGATATTGTCATTATAGGTGCGGGCCCAGCCGGTTCTACCGTTGCGAGAATTACAGCATCTGAAGGTTTGAAGGTGATAGTATTGGAAAAAGAGAAAGAGATTGGAAAATCGCCATGTGCGGGGTATGTAAGCTGTATAGACTTTCCCGATATCGATCGGAAGGTTATTCAAACCAAAATAAACAGGATGAGAACCTACCTCCCATCTGGAAGATATCAAGACTTCCTTATAAATGGATTCAATGTTAATAGAAATTTATTTGACAGGGAATTGGCCTTAAATGCGGTGAGATGTGGGGCAGAATTTCATATAAACTCTGAAGTTACTAACCTGATTGAAAAAGAAGGCGAATATTCCGGGGTCAGAACTAAGGATGGCAGGGAAATAAGAGCAAAGGTAATAGTTGGGGCCGATGGCGCCTCCTCAACTATCTCACGGCTTCTGGGATTCAAGAATGATGTTGCAATTGCAGTACAATATGAAGTCTCTAATTGCAAGGTAGATCCAGAAATCAATGAAATTTATTTTGATGTAGAGTATGCCCCCGGCTGTTATGCATGGATATTTCCAACCAGTGGGGATAGTGCAAGGGTTGGTTTAGCAGTACGGTCTTATTTGGTGGACAGGGAAATTCTGTCTGAAAGACAGAATTTTGTGCCGCGGGATAAAGTAAATACTTTATCCTCCGGTAAAAGGGTAATAAAATATCTGGATAGTTTTATTAATGAACATCCAATCGCTTCAAAGAAATTCAGAAAAAGTTTAAAGACGAAGTTGATTGCTGGGATCATACCCGTTGGGGGTTTACACAAAAGAATTTGTAAAGATAACATCTTCCTGGTTGGAGATTCTGCCGGCATGACGGATCCGATAACGGGTGCTGGCATAAGTTATGCCATAACTGCTGGGAGGATTGCTGCCAGAGCTGTGGTAAAAGCAATAAAGGAGGATGACATCTCAATTCTAAAGGAGTATGAAAAAGGATTCGGGAGAATAATGGGTAGACATTATGAGATGGCATTAAAGAAAAGAAAACTGATGGATTCCCTCACAGATAATAAATCCTTAGAGCGAAATCTGCCAAAGGTGTGGGTTACCTTCGAGGAGTATTGGAGTTAGATTTTTAATAGCTAAAAAATATAATGATTAATCATGATTAATTTTGAGGTTTTAATATGGACAGATTAGAGGGAATGAAAGAAGGACTGCACAAGGCAAGGAGTGGATTGATTAGAGCCTTTGTAAAGGTTGATGATAATAAGATAAGGGATATTATAATATCAGGTGACTTTATATTGACACCTGAGTACTACATAGATGAGATGGAGAAATCCCTGGTGGGGGTAGAAGCTAGCAGGGATAAGATATTGGAAATACTAAAGAAATTTTACGACGAAAATAATTTTCAATCCCCAGAGACCCACCCGGAGGACTTTACTGAGGCTATAATGAAAGCGATAGGGGGTGAATAAAATGGATGAATTGAGGTTTATCGATTTTGGTTTTACCGATGTGTATAAAATAATGGCTGCCAACGAAGCCATGTTCAGAATTGCTGAAAGAACCGGGGAGAATGTAGGTTTCCTGTGGATTCCAGATAAATCGATCAATATGGGTTATTCCCAGTTGATTGAAAGGGAACTGAATCTTAAAAGATGCAAGGATCTTGGCTATCAGATAACCAGAAGGATCAGTGGCGGAGGGATGGCATTTGCATCCGAGAAATCGCAGGTTCAGTACGGATTTATCGGTAATCTGGAAGACCCGCAGGTTCCACTGGATATGATTGAGTCCTTCAGAAAGATATGTCACATAATAATTCATGCCCTGGAGAAATATGGCCTGAGGGGTGAATTCAAGCCGATAAATGATGTTCTGTGTAATGGAAAAAAGATCTCAGGATCGGCACAGACGAGGGGCAACAGGGTTTTGTTACAGCATGGAACAATACTTGTAAATTTTAATATAAGAGAAATGCTCTTATGCTGCAATATTCCCCTGGAGAAGATATCCGATAAGGGAATTAAATCTGTGGAAGAAAGGCTGACCGATTTGAATAGAGAATTGGGAAGAGAAGTTCCATTAGATGATGTGAATAAGGCAATGCGCTATGGATTTGAGAAGACCTTCAATTGTACTCTGAGAGATGATGAAATGACAGAGGAAGAGAAAAAACTGACAGATAAACTATTGCCAAAATACCACGATGAAGACTGGATTTTCAGATACACAAGAGGTAAAACAAGGTCTGTAGGAGCGTATGAAGCAAGTGAGGAGATTAAGGAATTTGGAAAAAAAGAATGAAAGAACAGATACGTGTCTCAATTGGCACCCTTCGTGTCCTTGGAATGGAATTACTTGTAACAGATGCTGACCCAACCACAGCCTATCTCCAGACCTACCATCCAGGAAAATGTCTTGCGAATTGTAAATTCTGTGCCCAGGCAAGAGATTCCTTGGCTAAAAATGAGAACATTGCTCGAGGTGTGTATCCTGCGAGAGATACAAAAGAGGTTATTTCGAGATTATCAAAGGCGTATGAGCATGGGTTACTGAAGAGGGCATGCATACAGACAATGAACTATCCCTGTATGTTCTCTGATCTAATCTATCTGATTAGTGAGATAAAAAAAATTTCTGAGATTCCCATCTCCGTATCGATATATCCGTTTCCACGGGAGAGATTTGTTGAGCTAAAAGAGAGGGATATCGATAAACTCGTAATACCATTGGATGCGGTAACAGAAAAAATCTTTGATGAGATAAAAGGTAAAAAGGCAAATTGTCCCTATAGATGGCAGGGGCACATGAAGGCCCTGAATGATGCAGTAGACCTCTTTGGCAAATACAGTGTTGGAACCCATCTAATTCTTGGCTTGGGGGAAACAGAAGAGGAAGCGGTTGGAACAATTCAGATGTTACGAGATATGGGTGTCTATTCTGCCCTTTTTGCCTACACTCCCATCCTACATGCTCAGTTACAGAGAGACGCACCAGAAATTGGTCACTACAGGAGGATACAGATCGCTCATTATCTCATAGAAAAAGGGCTTTCAAGTTTTAACAAGATGAAATTCGAACATGGTAAAATTGTTGATTTTGGCGTTGATCAGAAAATTCTTGATAAAGCAATTAACTCCGGAGAACCATTTCTCACAAAAGGGTGCCCAAACTGTAATAGACCTTATTCAACCGAAGCTCCAGGGGGTTTGATCTATAACTATCCCAGGACACTTACTGATGATGAAATCGGGGTTGTAAGATCTCAGTTAGAGGAGAGATATCATGAACGGGATAACATTGCAAAAGGCAGAAGAACTCTTTAAGGAAAGTGCAGATAAACTGCAGGAAATGGCAATGGAATTAAGATATAGAAACTTTGGAAGAGAGATCATATTTTATAGAAAACCTTTCACCCCAATCTCAATAACGAAAACCCTTTGTGAGTTATCATGTAAGCATTGCAATACTCATTACCTGGAACATATGCATCAGGTCGATAATTCTAAGGATTTAATAAAACTTGCAAAACTACTCTCGAAGTCTGATATAAAGGGCATCGTACTCAGTGGGGGAAGCAAAAAAGATGGTTCTGTTCCAATCTACAACTTTAAGGATGCCGTAAAAAAGATAAAGGAAGAAACCTCTCTGATAATAAATGCCCATACTGGCATATTGAAAGAGGAACAGGCTCTCATTGTGTCAGAATTCCTAGATTCTGCATTAACCGATGTTATAGGCGATAGAAAAACCATAAAGGAAATTCTGGGTTTAGATTATGGTCTGGAGGATTATCAAAGAACCTTGCGATATCTGAGAACTTTTGGTGTGAAAAATATTTCCCCCCACATCATCGTGGGGTTGTACTACGGGAAAATCAGGGGAGAGTTAAATGCCCTCAACATTCTGGGAGAGATAGATCCAGATACTATTGTGATTGTTGTATTTATTCCAACTAAAGGGACTGAAATGGGGAATATAGATCCACCAGATATTGAGGATGTCTCAAGAATCATATCCATAGCCAGACTGATGTATCCAGAGAAAAATATCTCCTTAAGCTGCGTTAGACCTGGAGGCAGATACCGTTTAAAATTGGATAGAGAAGCAATTCTCTCTGGAATAAATAAAATAGCAGTGCCATCAAAAAGTGCATATGAAACCTCGAAAGAGCTGGGTTTGGATATTACAGAAATAAGAAGATCCAGATGTTGCTCGTGGTAAGGATGGATATAATAGCTAAATCAAATGATGTTGAAATTTATGCAGAAAAGGAATGGGAATTTTCCTTCTTTGCAAGTCCCTATCACGCACACAGAGAATTTGGAGCAGTGGACATATACCAGGGTAGAGATTTTGGGGATATTGCGATATCTCCAGTTAACGGAAGAGTTTTCAAGATAATGAAGTTTGAGTCGCCATCACTAGGAAAAGCACTTCCAGAATACCTGATCCTGATAAAGAATGGGAGTTATCTCGTGAGGATAATGCACATCGAGCCATCGGTCAGGGAAGGCGACAAGATTCATGTGGGAGACGAAATCGGCAAATTCATAAATAATGGCTACTTCTACTTCTGGTCAGATGCTAACATACATGTTGAGGTTAGGGATTTAAATAATTATCTAAGGGCTAGGGGAGGTTATGAGCTAATGCCCACCTTTACAAACAAAATCGATGGGAAAACCTCAGTATCAGAACTGGAAGGAGTCGTGGTAAATGTAAGTAAACGCAACATCACCATTAAATTGAATAAAAATAATGTCGTGAAAATCTGGAATGAATATGCATTAATGGATTGTGCGACACCTCTCGGCTATGGAGGCATCTTGGGAAAATTCAAACTCGGAGATGAGATTTATTTTAATGGAATCAAAATAGGTAAGATAGATAATGTTGGAAATTATATGAGTACATTCAAAACAGAAAAATTGATGGTATTTGCAAATGACATAGAGTTTAACGGGATTTCATTTATATTTGGTCGTAGGGTGATGAGACTTTTACCTAAGAGATACGGAAGACCTGTGTTGAGAAAAGGAGATAGAGTCAAGATAAAATTAGAAGGTAAGAAAAATGAAACTAGACAACTTTGAATTTCCAGATGATTTAATGTATATGAGGGGGCACATCTGGGTAAAAATAGTGGGGGATGAAGCAAAACTTGGAATAACCTCTCTTGGAAGTTCTCTAGCTAAGGAGATCGTGCATGTGGATCTGCCAGAAAACGATGAAGAATTTGAATCACTTGAGCCTATGGCTTCGTTTGAAACCATTAAATCCGTCACCGAGATCTCTGCGCCATTCGATTGTAAAGTTATGGGGGTGAATGAAAAACTCTTAGATGACCCCTCTCTGATAAATACTGATCCATATGGAGACGGATGGATTATTAAACTACGGATCCTGAGAAGAGATAATAATAACCTTATGGATGTAAAAGAGGCAGTAAAATATTATGAAAAAATTTTGGATAAAGAGAAGGAAAGATACAAAGGAATTTATGAGTAAATTTATAAGAATCCAGTGATACGCAAACCAACAGTAAAATAGGATAATCCGATGAATAGAATTATAATACTCCCCAGATAGGATACATATTTCCGAAAGTTCTTTTTGGTTTTTTTCTCTAAAAATCCCGTGGATGAACCCATAATACCAGCTGCTAATGATGTAGAAATAACATTGCCAACTCCAAACGCAGAAACAACCAGAAATGCAAACAAGGGATCCGAGGATAACGCGCCCATACCCCAGATTCCTAAAATTAGCAGTGAGAATTCCAAGGAGCATGGTATACTGAATATAAATCCACGCGCAATTGCTCCTATGTGGCGTACATTAAAATTTAAACTGAATAATGGTTTTGCAAAATTAATCAATTTGGATGCTATAAGATAATCGATGTTCATTACTCCAAAGAGTTCGGCTGCAAATGCTATAAGTGTCCCGCCAGTAATTAAGTAGGCTATCCCATATAGCGAGGGGGATGAAGATTGAACTTCCTGTATGAAATTTACAGATACTGCAGCAATTATACCCAAGATGAGAAACATCAATAACCTTGATAGATTGAAGAGAAAACCAAAGATAAACCCTCTCCTTGCGCTTCCTTCCGCACCGCCATAAATCGCTAAAGGGAGGACACACTGTATGCATACCAGGCCAAACATTCCACCAGCAACAAAACTCCAGAACACGGAGTATTTTGCATTTTGCGTCGTTTGAAATATAAAATCAAATATATCTATCATTTTTATTCACTATTTTCCCTTGGTTTTTCAGCTTTGGATGCCGATTTAGATTCCCCCCGCCCTCAGCTCTTTCTTCTCCGTAGTTTTTTCAATAGCTCCTCCGAGTTTTTCTATCCATTTTTCGAGGTCATCAAAACAGCTCACAACCAATGATTATAA
>Ga0180301_10002829_pt1 | contig 13650 bp, 14 predicted proteins | sample GuaBasSediGuay16_FD_121797 | JGI IMG/M metagenome (GOLD analysis project Ga0180301, IMG submission 121797) | Subseafloor sediment microbial communities from Guaymas Basin, Gulf of California, Mexico - Guay16, Core 4569-2, 12-15 cm | ecosystem: Environmental > Aquatic > Marine > Hydrothermal...
CAATATAGCATTTGGCTTAAAAATAAGAAAGATACCTAAGGAGGAAATTAATAAGAGAGTAAAGGAGATGCTTAAATTAGTTAGACTAGAAGGCTATGAGAAAAGAAAGCCTCATCAACTAAGCGGAGGTGAAGCACAAAGAATAGCTATTGCTAGAGCTCTAGTTATTGATCCCAAAGTATTATTGTTTGACGAGCCATTAGGACACTTAGATGCTAAGTTGAGAGAGGAATTGAAATTCGAAATCCGTAGAATACAAAAGGAAACAGGAAAAACCGCGATATATGTGACGCATGATCAAGGAGAGGCTTTCGCAATAGCAGACTACATATACGTACTTCACAATGGAAGTATTGAGCAAAAAGGAACACCTATAGAGCTATATGCTAATCCTCTCTCACCATTCATAGCTGACTTTATAGGGTCAAGTAACTTCATCGAGGGAGTTATAGAGGACATTGATAAAAGTAAATACCTTGCGAAGATAAGTGCAGGATCTCTTGTTTTAAAAGCTCATGTCAGAGGAGATCTTAAGCCCCGTAGCAAAGTGATAGTATCTGTTAGGCCTGAGGACATTAGTGTGGCGAGAAGTATTGAGGAACTTAAACTACTTAAAGAAAAACATCTCAATGTAATTAAGGGGACACTTATTAGGAAAATATTTGTGGGACCATACCTTAGGCTTGAAATTGACATAGGCTATAAAGAGCCCATAAAGGTTGACATATATGGTGAGAGAAGATTTAAGTACATGAATCTTGATACGGGTTCAAGAATATATGTTGCCTTCGATAGGGCAATAGTTTTTAAGAAGTAAACAGAACTATACTAATTACATAACTATTTAGTATAGCTTTATTAATCCTTACTAAGTGACAGCTGAAGTTCTTTGGAGCGTATATGCATTTTTCCATGTTCATTGGCTCATTATTTAACAATATGGCTTTTACCCTCCAACTACTAGGGGTTACAACATAGATTACTGATGGCGATGTGAAACCGAATGTAAGATTGTAAGTAATAAAGCTCTCACCATAACACGGGGTAACAATACCTGAATATGCTATAGTGACTCCATTAGCGTATTCAGGCCACTCAGTAACATTCACTAAATAATATCTTAATACATCTTTTACAATAATTAAGTCAGAAATGTTCTTATCAACAATATATGTTCCATAATTTCGTAATGGCCACCATACATTGTCTCTTGGTGTAACAAGTTTAATAAATACTTGTAATTCTAAATAATCTTTCATTAAGTTGAAATTACGTATATGTGGGGCAATGAAAATTTTATATTTTAACTTATGTGGAGCTTTAATGAACCAATGCCATATTTTAACATATGTTTTATTGATAAAAAATATCTCTATGGCTTCGCTTTTCAGAATAGGCATTATAGTGCATCCTAGGGAGAAATAGAAAGTTTCATTAATTACAGTAACATCGTCTGTAATAATTATGTTTCCCTCTAGCTCTTTTGCCTCCTTCGTCTGGTCACGTACCTTTGCTTTAATTATGGCTTTTTCGCCTGAAGAAGACATGTTATATATTTTAAAATATTTTGAAGGATTAATTATCGCTTTTAACTTTGAATAATTCAATGAGTCATTAATTACTATTTTAATTTCATCATTTACTGATAAACATGTGTCTTTCGATTCTACAGTAATGTAGTGGCTTGCTTCTTTCCAGTATCCTATAGGTATGTTTGCTAAAGTTATTGATGTAAAAAGAAACATCGAAATAATCAAAACTATAATTTTAATATTTCTTGAAGTACTTTCTGGCATGTAATCACCTAAGTAAAAATGTTAGAAGGAAAAGCCACCTAGATACTTTGTTCCAAGGGTCTTCAAATATAGCAGCATTACACCAAATGTAGCTAGTTGCAATATTGATGCTTCCGCAGCTACCCTACCTAAGAGGCCCCACCATCTAATGTCAGAATATAGCTTCACAGCTAAGAGGTCTATACTTGGTCCTGTGATGAAAAGTGGGAGTAAATAGTTATTTATACTCCACACGAACGTTAGAAGAAAGCCACTGAAAATTCCTGGCCCTATAAGGGGCAATACAACTCTAATTATTGTTTGAAATGGTGTTGCACCAAGGGTTTTTGCCGCTTCTTCATATGTTGGATCAAGACTCTTTATAGATACTAAAAGAGGCAATAACATCATAGGATAACTTGTTGATGCTAGTCCGAGTACCGTACCATGCAATGTACCATAGAGCTTGTAGTATCTAAAATAAACTGCTGATAATCCGACTCCTGCAACCACGTCAGGTGTAAACATAGGTGCAACAAGTATTGCGACAAGTAGTTTTTTAAACTTAAAATCATATTTGCTAAGAATATACGCTGGCGGAAACGCTATAATGAAATCTAAAAGTGAAACGAGAAAACCCACCATTAGAGAGTTGCCTAGCGCTTTCCAATAATCTTCAGTAATTTCCGAGAAAAACTTTAACCCAACAAACTCTATACCTGTGGGTTTTCTTAATGTAATTGCTCTATAAAATATGAAGACGAAGGGCGAGATTATAATGAACATTATCAATATTATGTAAATTATTTTGGCCAATATATGCAAGTTTATTTTTTCAAGCTTAAACTTAATCATTACTTAAACACCTTCGTTATCTTAAATGTAAGGTATGATGTAAATATAGTCATTAAAGTAAGTATTACAGCTAATGCAGCTGCAATACCGTAATTATGGATTTGCAAAGTTAAGTGAACTATTTTCACAGTGATAACATTGCCTGCCTCAAGCCCTCCGAGAAGTAATGGTATTAAGTAACCGCCTAAGTTCCATCCGAAACACGCTAGGAAACCAGCTATTGCGCCTGGTAATGTAAGAGGCAAAATTACCTTAAAGAACATTTTAACAGGTGTAGCTCCAAGAGTTAAAGCAGCCTCCTCTAAGGTAGGGCTTATTTCTTGTAGACTTGATGAAATGTAAAGAACCATGAATGGTAAAGTAAATATAGAGAATCCTAGTATTACAGCGTAATGCGTATAGAGAATTTGCTTATATGTTATTCCAAATATGTTGTAGAATATGTCGAATAATCCCCCCGGAAGAAACATATTCCATAAACCATACGATATATATAAATCGCCAAAGTATGGGAATACTAGGGAGGCCCTAATGATGTTTTGAAACGGTATCTTTTTTCTTACAAGCAAATATGCTAAAGGATAACCGAGTAATAGATCTAGGAGAGCAGCAGAAAATGGGAGAATAATAGAGTTTCTTATGCTCTGAACATACATTGAAAATACTTCTTCATAATTTTTAAAACCAACAAATACTGACGATCCTAAAATGAAAGTATCCTTTAATGTTAAGCTTATGATAAATATGTGAATTATTGGAATTACCCAGAATAACGTTATATATACTATTGTCGGAACTAGTGCTAAATACATTACTACTCTATAAATCCAGCTTTTGGTTACCTTAAACGGCAACACTTCCCTTCCCTATATGATTGACTTACCGACTATACTAACTATGTGGCTAAGTATTTATGTTTAAAGTAAAAGGAGTTGTTAGAAAAATATTTTATAAGTTTATTTCGCCATTTCTAGGTTAAGCCAGCGTATTGTTTGTACAAATTAGACCATTCTTCAGTATGCTCCTCTATGTACTCGTAATCTGGGAAGACATACCATTCGTACATTTTATCTAATGGGTATGGGTATATCTTTGAATATATCGGCTTAATCCAGTCTGGTAGTAAGTCGAAGTTAGTGTCGTTTAGCAAGTTCTGATGTAACATCAGGAAGTCTTCCTTAGATTCTCTGTATTCTGGGTAATCCAGTGCGAACCAGAACTCTGGACTCATCAGAAAGTCTATGAATATCTGTGCTAATACTGGATGTTTTGCGTTCTTCGGTATCCAAGCGATACCGGGTATGAATACGCTGCCTTGTGGTTGTGCAACTCTCTCTATTGGATAGCCTTTTGCAGCCTCAACTGGCGCTAAGTACCACCACCAAGCAACAGCCCAGGCTTCTCCGCGCTCTAAATACTCTATTATTTCTGCTTCCGAAACAGTGTATCTTAGTACATTAGGATGTATTTTCTCAGCAGCAAATTTTATTACTTCCGTCATTTCTTGCGGGCTCTTGTAGTTCTTACCCATAGCTAGAGCTAAGTTTACCAGGAAGTTGGCGAAATGAACGGTTCCAGGTGTTGGCAATATGACATGTCCTTTCAATCTAGGATCGGCTAAGTCCGCATAGTCTTCAATCCATCCGGCTTTCTCGGTATTGACAAGTAGACCTGCGGTGTCTATTGCTTGGAAAACTACGCTATATGGCTGGAACTGTAGAAAGAAAGAATGCACGTATTTAAGGTTAGGCATCAGCGGATTTCCCACATATATTGCTGCTTCAATGGCGTTGGCTTTCTTTGCTCTGAAGAAGTATGGGGCTTCAATGGCTACAACATCGTATGGTGCTGGCTGTCCAGCTTTCACAGCCTGTAATACTGATGAAACAATAACTTCTGGTTCTTGAGTACCTATCCACTTAACCTCTATATCGACACCCCAACGTTCCTTAACATAATTCTTGAATGCTGGCACATGGTATGTTTCAACTAAGCCACCATATGTCCAATCAGCTACAATAATCGTACCTTCCTTCTTTATTTCCTCTTTAATTTCATTTTCACTCATCCATTTGTCTAAAATAGGTACATAGTATAGCTTCTCAGCTTTGGGCGTTACGGTCTGAGTTGGTGAAGTTTGGGCAGGCTGCATAGGTCTTGTCCAACCTGCTATGGCTAATATTAACACCAGCACAACCAATATCAACAAAATTGATTCAAGCTTGGTAAGGGCCTTAATGGCCATAAGACGTCCACCTAATTGTATTAATATTTTTTCCAGTTATATAAAAATTATCATAGGGATCCCTTGCTGTGTATTAAATTAATGCCTTTAATGATGACATATTTAAATAGTTTCTTCTAATTATGTATTTGACAAGTTTATGTTCATTCGAGTACAAGAAGAAATATCGTTCATTCGAAAAGCATTATTACTTAGCTATAATTTTAACCTCAACTTAACTATATATTAGATAGCATTGCTTAAGATATTATAGAACAGACGGTTGGAGATGACTTAAGAGTGGGTGGTATTTTCGGCTGTATATGTAAAAATACTATTAAGGAGAACACCATTATTGAAGGTCTAAAGAGACTACTGTACCGAGGGCATGATGGGGCTGGTGTTGCATTTCTAAGCAAGGAAGGAAAGATTATAATTAGAAAAGCGGCAGGACATTTAGAACAAGTCGCAAGGAAGGTTGATTTAGCTCATATACCATCAAAAGTGGCTCTCAGCCATACCAGATATGCTAGTAGAGGATGGCCCGTAGATGAAAATACTCATCCACTTACAGACTGCTATAATAGGGTTGCTGTTGTTGGTGATGGAATAATAGAAAACTTCGAAGAGATAAGAGAAGAACTTGTAGAAAAAGGACATAAATTTAAATCAAGAACGGATATTGAAGTGTTTGCTCATTTACTTGAAGAAACCTTGAGAAACAATGAACCTCTTAAGGCATTAGCTTTAGCAAGTAGGAAACTACGTGGTATTTACTCAATAGCGTTTCTCCTAGAGAAGAAAAACAAAATATATGTGCTAAATAAAGGACAACCTATGGTTATAGGTGTACGTGGGGATAAAGAATGTGTTTTTATTTCGAGTGACATACCAAGCCTACATGGATTTGCTGATGAAGCATTGATTCTCGAGGAAAATATGGCTGCTGAAGTAGGCCTTGATGGAATAAGGGTAATTAATATTGAATCCTTAGCGGAAGTTAAGGAGATTCGAAGGAAAAGGGTGAAATACGCTATTGGAGTCATAGATAAAGCAGGCTATCCGCATTTCATGTTGAAAGAGATCTACGAAGCCCCCGAAGCTATTATTAGAACAACTGCCACTCTTATGGAAAAGTACCTTAGGCTTGCATCAATGATAATTTACGGGGCAAAGAACGTTTATATAATAGGTAATGGTACAAGTCTTTATGCAGGTTTAGTTGCGTCATATTATTTTACAGATTTAGCTAATCTAAACGTTAATGTAGTTAGTGCTGCTGAATTCCCCTACTATGCGTTAGAAAATGTATCTACTGGTACAGTAATATTAGCTATTAGTCAAAGTGGTGAAACAAGAGACGTTATTAACAGTATTAAGTTAGCTAAGCAACGTGGTGCCGTAATAGTTGGTGTAACCAACGTTGTTGGTTCAAGGTTAACGCTAGAATCAAATGTATACCTACCTGTGGGTGCAGGCCCTGAAATTGCTGTACCAGCAACGAAAACTTTCGTATCTACACTAACAACGCTTGCTATTTTAGCAGCATATACGGGTCTTTACACGGGAACGGTAAATTCTAAAGCGATACCACAATTAATTAATGAATTAAGAGGGTTCGCCAAAGAACTAAGCACTAAGATGGAAATATTTGATAGAAGAGCTAGAGAAGTTGCCAATAAACTTTCTAAATGGAATAGCTTATATGTGGTAAGTAGCGGTGTAAACTATCCAATAGCATTAGAGGCAGCACTTAAGCTTAAAGAAGCAGCACTAATTCATGCCGAAGGAGTACAATTAGGAGAGTTAAAACATGGACCCATGGTCCTTATTTCCAATGGTTATCCAATAATATTTATAAAGCCTTTTGAAACCTCAGCCATAGAGCTTTACAATCGTACGGTTAAAGAAGCTCTTAATAAAGGTGCTTTCATAATCACCATAACTCACGATGGAAAAGGTTATGGAGAACTCATAGAAACAATTAACGTTAACAACAGAATATTAGCGCCAATAGCGTCGATTATTCCTTTACAGTTAATAGCATATAGAATAGGATGTATTAAAAATTTGCCGATCGATGCTCCTCCAGGACTAGCGAAAGCCATAACAACATAAAATAAAGGCGTTATTCTTATTATTTCTTCTTAATCATTATTAGACTTATTGTCCTTAACGCTACATAACGTTGAATCATTATCTCCCGTACCTATAACAGCCTGAAACGGTAACTGTCCTAATAATTCTAGCTAACATAACAGCTAATTTTATAGTTAAAGCTAGAGTCGTTCGACATGTACTGTATTCGATATTTAGAAAAGAGTTTGGACAGCCCGTTTACGCCTTTAAGCATAGTGACATTAGCAACAGAAAACACTACACTTAAGTCTCCGACAGCAATACCCATATTTGCTCTAACTAATGCTTCAACATCATTTATTCTGCCATTAACCATTGCTACATTTCTGTAGGTTATTCTTTTAACTAGCTCCATTTTAAAAGGATCCATGCCGACTAGTACTCCTTCAATATGGACGTTAGTTACAAGAACTGTTGAAAAACTCGTAGAGAAGAGTATGGAACCTTAAGTATGGGCAAGTGCAAATGTTCCAGAAGGCATAGAGAGAAATAAGAAATATGCGGATAAAATAATGCCTGGCACTAATAAAACCAATATAGAGGGTTTAGATAAAAAAGTAGCTACTAAACTTTTCCAAATATTTTGGAATTTAATATATGGTGCATTAAGAATCTAACGTCTTTGGATCTAATAAACATAAACTATGTAATTAGGAAATCTATTGTAAACTTTATTCGAAGTGAACTATAATCTAATGTAATAGGTGGAATGTGTTTTTGTCTCGAAATGGTAGTTTAGTTTTCAGGCATGCAAAGGTTTACACGCCACACGAGGTAATAAATGACGACTATATTGTTGTAAGGAATGATATTATAATTGATCTTGGAAGAGAACCTGTAAAGGAAGAGTTCGGATTTAGGGAATTTAACCTTAAAGGATACATAGTAGGTCCTAGATTTATAGATACACATATTCATGGCATTTATGGATATGACACCATGAATGGGGAGCCCAAATCACTCATAAAGATATTTAAGGTATTGCCAAAATATGGTGTGACAGGTTTTATTCCAACCACAGTTTCTGCTCTCCATGATCTCATTCTTAAAGTGTTAAGAGCTTATCATAGTGCTGCTGAGAGCCAGTCTCAAGGAATTGGTACTAGGTTTCTAAGTCTTCATCTAGAGGGACCTTATGTAAGTCCGGTTAAAGCTGGTGCTCAAAATAAAAAGTATATTAGAAAGCCAGATGTTAGCGAGCTAAGTGAGTATTTAAAGGCTTCTAATAATCAGATAAGGGAAATCACTATTGCGCTTGAAGTTGAGAAATCACTGGAGCTTATAAAATACGCTGTTTCAAGAAATATGATTGTTCAAATTGGGCATACTAACGATACTTACGACCAAGCCATGTTAGGTATGGTAGCGAGTGCTTCTAAAGCCACTCACTTATACAATGGAATGAGAAAAATACATCATGAAGAGCCGGATGTGGTCATCGCATTACTAATATCACTCAGTACGTACTTAGAGTTGATCACAGACTTTATCCATGTAATGCCTGGAATGATAAAATTCACAATAGATTTTGCAGGAATACAAGGAATGGTTTTGATAACCGATGTTATATCCGCAACAGGATTACCCGATGGAGTGTATGAACTTGGCGGTTTAAAGATTAAAATTGAGAAAGATATTTCTAGATTAATAGAGACAAGAGGCTTAGCTGGTAGCACGCTTACCTTACTTTAGATAGAGCATTTAAGAATATTATTAAACTGTGGTACAGCATAAGAGACGCCTTTATCATGGCAAGCACAAATCTATCTAAAGCTATTGGGGCCATGTACAGGGAAAAAGGACTGCTAAAGCCAGGTCGTCAAGCTGACATCGTTGTTCTAGATAAGAATTTAAATGTAGTGATGACTATTGTTAGTGGAAAGATTGTTTACAGATCGTCTAATATTACTCCATAGCCTCAAGTGGAGGTTAACTATGCCATTAATATAACTAGAAAGCTTTAACTATTTTTACTAAACCCTTAGGTTTGTCTGGATTATGCCCTTTAAGTATGGTCCTATAAAATGCTACTAAATATAATGGTATAATGAACAATAGTGATGAGTAATATACATGGCCGGACCAGTTAATGTACAGCTGGTTTTTGTTCTTATAGTTTTCAATGTTTGTGACTAGTTTAACATTAAAACCTTTATTAATTAATTCGTTATAGAGCTTAATCACTTTATCGGCACTTTTATCGCTTGGTGTAAGGATAAACAAGGCTGCCTCCTTGCTTTTGCTGGCAAGAGCCACTGGTCCATGTCTAAACTCTAGTGCATGTAATGCTTCAGTGAATGAGTGTGTCATTTCCTTGAATTTCAAAGATGCTTCGAAAGCCGCTGGCATAGTTATTGATGTACCTAAGAATATGAATGCATTCTTTTCCAAAGTTTCTTTTGCTAACTTATAATATTGCTGTTTATTATTTAGTATTTCCTCTACGGCTACTGGTAACTTAGTGGATTCTTCTACTATATCCTCTACCCGTTCATGATAATCGGAGATTTTATATAAGGACAATAACAATCCTGCTAATTGCATTGTAACAAATGATTTAGTCATAACGTAACTTTCTTCGTAACATTTCTCTGCGAGAATAGAGTAGTCTGTTAACTTTAGAATAGGGCTATCTCTCGTGCAAGTGATACCTATAGTTATATATCCTTTTTCCTTAGCTTGGCGCATAGCACTTAAAATTTCAGCTGTCGACCCTGACCTTGAAAACGCTATTACTGCCCTTCTTGATTTGTATCGGTTATTTAAGTGGTAAAAAATGAACTCTGATGCTGGAGCTACAATTGTTTTTACAGTGGAATGAATGAGTAACGGAAGCGCAGAACCCATAGCTACGTAGTGACTTGATCCACAACCTATGTAGTATAGCTCATTAACTCCTTTATTATTTAGCTCATTGACTATTTCTCTTATTCTCCTAATATTACCAATAACTTCTCTAATACTCTCTGGTATTTCATTAATTTCTTTAAACGTTTTATAGTTAAATAGCTCTTCATCAGGCAATTTTGAAAACCTCTAACTTTATATGCCTTAGTTAGTTGTTGAATAGTTTTACGCTCAATCAAGACGGTAAGAACTATTTAGTGAAAATAGATATTTAAAACAGTTTAGCAGAGCTACTGAACCAATTATGTATATTTTATAACTTTAATTTACGTCTATACTAGCTAAGCTTTTATTTATTGAGCGATTTAATCACCTTATTAAGTTTAGCAGTTGATCCTTCAAGGCCAAATGCTTTCGTATACTTCCTTATCGCCTTTATGATTTCATCGATAATTACTTTATGACCGTTAACGCCTATGCTCTCTGCATGCTTATAGAGTTTCTTTCTCATCTCATTAACTTTTCTATTTGACCAAATATATCTTGAACATATACCTATTACCCATTCCCTATAATTACTCGGTAGACTTTCAAGTTTATCAATGCCTCTTGGAACGTACTTCTTCCATCTACCATCCTTCTTCACTAAATCAACTATAGTATTTAATATTGAATAAAACTCATCCTTACCTTGCGTTTCCCTTTTCTCCAATAATTTAACAAGTTTTTTAATACCACGATATTCTACATCCGCGAATTCAGGACCTACGTTAGCTCCTCCAATGCCTATCTTTCTATAACTTTCAGGATTTCTGACATAATCTGTTGAGTGTCCTTTAACGTATAAACTATATTTCTTAGCTATTTCAACTAATTTTATACCTACATTAATATCTAACATGTTCTTTGGTGTAATACATGTTCCTAAATCGCCTACAACAAATAAGAGCGATGCTTCCTTAAGACCTCTTTCTATTAGTCCTTTTCTTATCATTTTAAGGAGAATGTTAACTCTTTCGGGGTCGCTAACTCCCCATCTATCGCTTCCTACTTCATAGTCTACTCTGGGTAAGCCTTTGCTTATACGTATAGACTCTGCGTATTCAATTAAATCAAGCGTTCTTTTAGCAATAACTTCTTCATTTAAGGGTCTTTTCGAATGAATATCTACTGTCGTATCAATATGTAATAAATCATATCCTGAAGTTATTGCCGCTTCAATAGATTTCATAACATGTTCCATAGCTTCCTCAAGATCAAGACCTTGACGTACATGAGCGTCTTTGAGCCATGGTCCGCCATGGTCAAGGGCAATTATTACTGGGCCTTTGTAATTTAGTTTAAAGGCTTTTTCAGACACTATTTCAACAAATTTTCGCGGTGTCCAGCCAGTGTATCCGCCGTCTATATCTACTTGGTTTAAGGAAGCAATAAACATTATAGGGGAATGATACCTTTTAGCAACGAGAAGAGCTGATTCAACTACTGAAATCGATGTAGGAGATGCACCCAGTAGTGTAATTGGTGTTCTTAAGGATTTGTAAAATGCGTCTAAGATAAATCTTGTAATTGGCACATCTTTTTCCAACGCTGTTTCCCTAATAATGCTTTTATCATATTTCTTAATAGACATAAAATAACCCCTGTTCTTCGATAATATGTAAACTAATTTAATACTGATAACTTTGTCTTAAGTAGCTTACTTAAATACTTCGACAGTTTAAATTAATTTTAATTCCAAAGATTTCCAATAGTGACTCATCTCTGATGATCACACATGATCATCTTTAATTGAAGGTGTGGGGTAAGTTTTATTGTGTTGAAGGGTGAAAAATTATTGGTGCTTCGGTTGTCTAAGGATGCGCCTTGGCGTATTTTGATCGTTTATGTTTCTGCTTCTTTTCTTGTTCCATTTATGTCTTCATCGATAACTATTGCTTTGTGGAGTATTAGCGATAGTTTCAATGTTGATGTAGCTGTTGTTTAATTGGATTGCGAACGGTTTTCTCGTTTCTTTAGCGGCTTCAATATTGCCTGTTGGTAGAATTGCTGACTGGATTGGTAGGGGGAGATTTTTTGTTTATGGTTTAGCGCTGTTTTCTTTAGCATCTTTTCTATCAGCTATTACACCGTCATTTCCGTTGCTTGTATTGTTTAGGATTCAGCAGGGTATTGGTGGAGCATGCATTTCTGCCACATCGATCGCCATATTATCAACGGTATTTCCTCCGAACGTTAGAGGTAGGGTTATCGGTTTCAATACAGCATCGATATATGCAGGCTTAACCTTAGGCCCTATATTGGGAGGATTATTTGTAGACTATCTTGGATGGAAATGGCCTTTCCTATTTACTGCTTTAATCTCCACTATAGGCTTTATTTTCTCAAGAACAATTTTTAGATGTAGGTAAAGTAGCCACACCATTGCCAAGCCCATATAGGCTAGGGCTTTTAGCATTCTCTATTGCTTCCATAGTTTATGGTGCTTCATGTATCAATGAGCCCTACGGAATCGTATTAACACTATCTGGCATAGTAGCTCTAATAGTGCTATTATATTTTGAATCCCTAGTTGACATAGGCATTATTGGTCGTAAACTACTTAGGAACAGATTTTACATGGGTGCTTCGTTAACAAACCTCTTAACCTATAGTGCAACATATGCTTTAGCAATACTGGTAAGCCTATACTTACAGAAGATTAGAGTGTTTACTGGTCGCGAAACCGGATTACTACTGTCTTCTCGCTCAATAGTTCAAGCAGCGCTATCTCCTATTGCAGGGTTTATAGCTGATAAGTATAGGCCATCGATTATTGCATCTATTGGACTATGCATAATAGTGCTAGGCATATATTGTCTAGTTCCATTAGAAACATTCACATTAATTACAGAGATATTATATGCGCTTCTCATTTTAGGGGTTGGCTTTGCATTATTTACAACACCAAATACAACTTCAGCATTAAACGCTTCTCCAAGGAAACTTTATGGAACGGCAAGTGCTTTCCTAGGTAGTATGAGGTTTCTAGGACAGGCAATTAGCACGTCAATAGCTATAGCAGAAACGAAGAACATACCAAACATGATCGACGCAATAGACGCAACCTTATGGATATATCTACTCATAGCAATACTTGCAACGGTATCCACATCAATTATTAGAGGTAAGAGATAACAGAAATACCTTAAAATAATATAACAGCTTCATTTTACTCCATCCTACCATAAAATCCGAACTTGTTAAGATTAAGCATTGAACATTTTCTAAACTAATGCTAGTATTTCTGAAGAAAACTTAATGTTCTTCCCTTAATTCTAATTTTAAGCCATGTTCTTTTATCCGTTCAAAATCTTTATCTTTCGTTACTAGGACTAAATCGTTTACGATAGCTGTTGCTGCTATAAGCAAGTCAGCATCTGGAATTAATTGTCCTTTTTGTTTCAATGTGTTGTAAAGGTCGCAATATTTCAATATCACTTTATTGTCGATATTCAATAGGTCGAAGCTTTCTTCAAGCAACTGTTTTACCTTAATTCTCTTCCTCGGAGAAATGCCTCTAAGTATCTCTATTAACGTAATTATAGAGATTGAACCTTCTTCATAAATACCCTTTCTAATACTATCTATCAAAACGCTTGTATCAATCAGCTTCATTTAAGCTTAAACCCCCTTCTAAACTCCACGCTTGACCTCACAATATCCTTTAAATCCTTTTCATCAAGCAAACGCCTAAGTTCTTCGAAAGCCCTTTTTGCCTTAGAAATTTTTGCTTCCCTATACAATTCTAGCAAAAACATACTCCAATCA
>Ga0180301_10002831_pt1 | contig 13647 bp, 9 predicted proteins | sample GuaBasSediGuay16_FD_121797 | JGI IMG/M metagenome (GOLD analysis project Ga0180301, IMG submission 121797) | Subseafloor sediment microbial communities from Guaymas Basin, Gulf of California, Mexico - Guay16, Core 4569-2, 12-15 cm | ecosystem: Environmental > Aquatic > Marine > Hydrothermal...
CACATGAGACCCACATTGCAGGGCAGATTCATCCAGACCGATACGCTTTAAATATTTCCGGACAATTCTCACGTGTACCGCTTCACCGTTGTGGGATGCACAGGCCAGGGCAATCCATTGATCCGGTAAATGAAATGCCTTATCCGTCCCGGTATCAAGAATCACTGTTGCCTGAAATGGTTTGGCGCTGGATCGCAAGTAAGTATATAAACCGGTTTCGGGTGTATGAAGTATTTCATTTTCCTCTTTATCCACAACGCTGATTTCGGCATGGTGAACACTTTCAATCCGCCCGCCGCGGAGAACCTCCGCCCTGGCTACAATATGTTCTGAACTTTTCATAACTCTCCCGGTGATATAAAATAAAAACCTTCTTTTTCAAGTTTTGGAATCATTTCCGCAAGTATTTTCAATGTGAGAGGCCTGTCATGCCCGATAGCCACCACAACCCCTTTTTTTTCTGCAATCCGGGCCATTTTACCGATCTGTCGGCGGATATTGTTTTCGGTATTTTCGTGATCAATGAAGATATCCCGCTGATAAACCCGGATGTTATGAGCCCTCATCACCCCCGGGACAACGGTCTTGTTCACGGTATAAGAATCCAAAAAAAAGAGAGCTGTTTTTTCCAGAACATCGGCAATTTTATGTATCATCCCTGAAGAACCTGTTACCCGGGAGCCCATGTGGTTGTTCATCCCAATGGCCATGGGAAGCTCGGCAATGGCTTTCAAAATCCGATATTCAACCTCATGCCGGTCCATACCGTCCATAATCATATAGGCTTCTTCCCCGCCATGGTATTCCAGAGGTTCCATAGGCATGTGAATCATAACCGGGTGTCCCCGCCGTTGTGCCAGTCTGCCCAGGTTTTTTGAGTGAGTATGCCCCGGAATCACGGAAAAAGTCACCGGAGCCCTGAGATTGAGAAATCCTTTTTCCGTTGCGCCATAGGCATACCCGAAATCATCAATAATCAGACATATACGGCCTTTCACCGTATCTATGGCCGGCCGGAGGATAATGCGTCCCTCCGGGTTCCCTTTCTGATCCCGGATTGTGAGAGCAATGCGTGTTTTCTGAGAATCCAGCCGTGCAGAACAGGCTTTCAGGTGATCCCCGCAAAAGAGTCCAAAACGATACAAATCCTCCCGGAAGACTTTTCCTTTCGGATATTCATACTCAAGGGACCAGACGGAATCGTCGGGAGAGATATCCATCTTTACCGGACGTAAATACCGAACCGAATCCTGTAAAAATAAAACGGTCTGATCCATAAAATCATGGACACTTGTTTTTTCTTCTTCCTCCGGTTTTACATGCAGCATCAGCAGCGTTGTGAACACAAGTATAGCAAGGACTTTCAGGATGCGTCGTTCCAGGCGCTTATCCCGGTACCAGACAGTCTCATTTGATCTTTTACTAAAAACTGGATTCATCATGCCATTTCACAATACGCCACTGGTCATCCCAGGGACTCCGGGCGAAATTAAAAATTGCCGAACCGATAATGACCAGATTATCCCCCAGGTTCAACTGAAAGGATTTTGCAATTTCGGCATAGTTTGAACTGTCAAACCATGTTTTTTGCGTTTTGAACAGCGTATCACCCTTCATATAGCTGAAAGAGCTGTCCAGGGTGGAATTCCAGATCAGGTCTATGGGCCGGAATGCTCTGAAAAGTCCGCCCGTCGCACGGAGTTCCACATCCCGGGGCCAGGACTCATAATGTCCCCCGCCACCCTCATCGTCCGGTTCATAGTAAACAAAGACAAACTGACTGTCAATAAGAGTGGAATAAACCAGGCTGTCCCTGTAAATATAGGCATAGCGGAAATTATCAAGCACATGGGCAGGGCGGCTCATAACAGGATTATACAAGAGACCGGATTTGCCAATATCTCCTGTTTCCGGTGCAAAAATATTATGACATGAGACAGCTGTCATAAAAAAACATAAAAAAGTCGTTGTGATAATAGCCTTTTTCATCAGAATAGTGCTTTCAGATCGGTCCAGTCCGGTTCACCCGTACTGATATCCTCCCAAAAATAGATCAGCCAGTAATTCCGGCTGTCCCGAACCATTTTAAATACCCCTTTTCCTTCATACCGACGGGGAGGCCCCTGGCGGTTATGGTGCACATCAAGGGTATAGGTGAACTGATATTCCACTGAATCGAGAGATTCTACAAAGGGTTCATCCTCGGTGATAGTCACGCTTAACTGGGAATCCGGCGGACAGGCAGCCAGAAGGGATTGAAACCAGATTTGCTCATCGGCGGAGCTCCACGTATCAAATTTCCCCGGATATTTTACAGATGATACGGCGGAAGGCTGAAACCGAAACGCCGGCAGATTGTAGTTGTGGGTATCGCTCAGGCATTTCATATAGGTTTCGAACTCTCGATGCAGAAAAGCCTGTTTCAAATTTTCAATCACAAGGGGAGGGGTTGTGGCCGGTGTCCAGTGAGATTCAGTGGGGCGGTCCGGCGGTTCCGGATCCCGCACGCCCAAAAGTTCCCCACAGGACATCAATCCCGCAATCAAAGAAAGAAGCAAAAAGGGGAATATGTATACATGTAATCGTTTCACTGTTAAAATTTACAGATTCTCCTGTCCGTATTACAGAGACATTTTAACGGATCAGTCCCCTTCCGGCATATAAGCAATACTCAAAACCACGGGACAGGCAATCTGATCCTGCATAAAAAACCGTCCCACCCCAAAGCGAAACTGTTGATAACGAAGATTTCCGCCGATATGCCAGCTATTGTTCAACCCTGAATAGGAAAATCCTGCGGAAAAGACCCCATTCGTGTCATAACGGATTAAACCTGTGCCATATACAGCGGCTTCGTCGTCGAGATGAATGGAAAGACCGGCCTGAAGTCCTTTCATACCGGCGGAAAAACCGGTATACACATCCAGGGGCAGGTGGGTTGCCGATTTATATAAATCCTGCATTTTTCCAAGATTCCGGACGCCGGCCGTCAGCAGGCCGAATTCATTGACACGCCAGGCCGTGGCAAGATTCAGTGCACTTCCAAGGGCAGACGCGTGGTACAGGCGTTCGAACACCAGCTGGGCTGTGGTTCCCACCCGCAAATCCTGCGAAATTATCCATTCCCTGCCCACGAAAAGTGTCCCGTTATAATACCCTGTTTCTCCAATGGGTTCCTCCTGTGCCATATCCGTCCGGATTTCAATTCCCTCAGTTTTTAAAAAAGATGCGCCTCCAAAAAACTTGCGGTTTCCACCCATCACCCGGGAATAGGGCGTATCAAACATCCAGAATCCGTGCATGCCGTGCCAGGAGACGGGACTTTCGGGAAGAAAAACCGGCTGCGAGACGGCATTGGGAAGCCCCCCCGGAGATGCGACATACCATCCGTTCACCGGATCTTCCGGGAGAGAGAGCACTGTCAGGCCGGATCCGGCATGGAGGAGAGTTGCCAAACAAAAAGCAGAAAGGGCAATGATTCGTTTAAAATGTAAATATCCATGAAAATGCATGGCTGATTCCTTCATTATATCGTCCAAAGAGAAAGGCGTAATCTATCTGCGTTTCAATATGTCTCCATACCGGATAACGGGTGCTCAGGCCCAGGACAGGCATCCGGTTATCCACGCCGCCCCTGACAGCCAGGTGGTTTCCGGCACGGACTTCCATCCCTGCATGAAAGGTAGGAAAAATATCAAAACTTCCACGGTAAGCGGCTGTGATGAACACATGATTATTAAATTGAAACGCGCCTGATACCTGATACAGCGTGGGATAGGTATCGGTCCGCTGAGAACCGAATTCATAAATATCTTTTGTATTCCAGTTTATTTTACTGTTAATGTCCTTTACGGAAAATCCCAGGGAAAGAAAATCAAAAGGAGCATAAAAAGCTCCCACATCCAACCCGAAACCGGTTGCCGTTACATCCGGGAGTTGATCTATAAAGATTTTGGTATTAATTCCGATGCTCAGGCTTTCCCATATCCGGTTGGCAAACCCCACAAAAAGGGCATCCTGGGAAGTTTGCAGTTCACCTGTGATCTCATTGGCAAAATTCCGTTCCTGAATATTACCTACCCCGGCATGGACCCAGGCAATGGCCAGGCCGGCCGTCGGAGGGACGGGAATCGTTATATCAATCATGTGAAGTGAACGGTCCAGGCTTAAAAACTGAAATGAAGAACCGAAATTGCGTTCGGTCAGGTGGCCCAAAAGGGCCGGATTTTCCGTAAAGGCCTCCGGAGATTCCTTCAACGCACCCACGGCATTCCCCAAGGCTGCCGCACGGGCAGACAAGGGCATTCTGAGATAAGATCCCGCATATCCCCCTGCTTCCTGCAAGGGCGCGGCAGACAAAGATAACGTCAGAATGCAAACCCACATAAGCCCATGTAATATGACGGATTTCCTTATCATCATCACTCCAGAATAATCACTTTTGTCCATGCCACCCGTTCCGTTCCCCGGCCATGAAAAACCGCACGAACAAAATATGTCCCGTTTGCCACCATGTTGTTCAGGCCGTTTTTTCCGTTCCATGTAAAATCCTTCTCCCCGGGAAAGATGTCGGCTTCCCGAAGAATAGTTTTCACGCGGGTCATTCCAAAATCAAACACATCCAGCGACAGGGTTCCTTCTTCCGGAATTAACACATGAAACCGTACATGACCTTCCCCTTCAAAAACATTCATTCTGCCGGGTGAAAAGGGGTTCGGATAGGCAGAAACTTTAAAATCCCCGGGCGGACCAATATGCGCAACCTTTCGTATTATTCGCCAGTTAAGGCCGTTGTCCTCGGTCATGGCAAGTCCATCACCTGTACCAACCCATAAGCGTTCCAGAGGATCAACCGCAGCAGCGTATATTTCATCTGAATAAAGCCGGTCACCTGTTGCATAATCTTTGGGATAGTGTATGGGGACCCAGTTCCAGCCATCGCCTGACACCCACAATCCTGTGGCCGTGGCGGCAAAAATCTGATTTTTCCAGGTAGAGACATTATAGAGCCGTTTATCACGGAGGGTATTTTCCCAGTGAAGGGCGCCGAATGTTCCTTTGACAGTATAGCTAAGGCTTTGGAATTCTCCGGCACCCACGGCCGGCAGGGCCGCAGCATAGAGGGTTCCGTCTTTTCCCAAATGAAGGGCTACAATAAAATTGCCGCTTAAATCGGAGTTTTGTGCGGTATACCGCCGCCATGTTTTACCGGAGTCGGTGGAAAGATTCACGCCGCCGGCGGTCCCTATCACGACGGTATCTTTTCTCGCCACAACGGAAAAGGCGCGGTGATTATAATTGCCGGTTATGCCCAGATCGGGTCGATCTACGGGACTCAATTGGAAATTCCGGGGGCTCTCTTCATTCAGGACATCCATGTTGTCCGGAGGCAAAACCACCCGCTTCCAGGTCTTGCCCAAGTCCCGGCTGACCCGTGTACCCCCGGCAAAACTTGTTGCCCACAGCAGTGTATCTCCGGCGGTATTCACGTGAACGGCCATGTCGTAAGTCAGGTTATCAATGGGAACCGTTGTGGGCAGGGCTTTCAGCGTATCACCGTACAAGAGAACAAACCCGGAATCGGGATGATCTGTCATTTGGGGATACTGTATCCAGCTGAGTCCGCCGTCGGGACTATAACTGATACCATTGCCTGTCGCAGCGCTTTCTTCCACACCGACACTGTCAAAAGCCGTTGCCACCCAAAGGTGCTGTCCGAGTGACGTCATGGATGTAACCCCGCCATAGCGGACAGCCATAGGATTGTTATAATAGCTGTAAAATGTTTCACCGGCATTGGTTGTAACAGACAGGCCATAGCCCGTTGCAAAGAAATAGGTGGAATCGTCCATAAAAAGGATTCCACTGATTCCATTTGAACCCAATCCTTTATAAACCAGGGAATCATTCAGTGAAAAATGCCCGGCAACCGTCCAGGGAGCGGCCATGACCCCGGTAATCCATAGCAGCAAAAGAATCACTCCCTGCCATATTCTTGCTTTTCTCCTCATTCGCTCACCAATGTAACTTCAATAGAATCAGCACTTAACACCTGATTGCCGTAGCTATCTTCCACCAGGGCCCGGTAGAAATATGTTCCCAACTCATCTTCCGTTGAAAAACCCGCATTGATAGTGTACCATCCGTCTCCGGCGGAAAAATCCTCATGAAGTCCGTCATCACAGGCCAGGGGGTGTGACTGTACAGTCGTGTTTCCACCGGGATCACGGCGTTGCAGGCTCACCCTTGTGATGTCCTCCAATCCGTTTCCATCATCCACCTGGATATAAAACAGCAGGCTGTCCCCCTCTGAGCCGACTGAAGGCCTTACTATTTCTGCCGGAGAAGAAAGAAAGTAATTCAGAATCTGGGGGACATAGTTTTTGTAGACCGTGATAGTATCTTTCACATAGGAACTGGTATTGCCGGCATAATCCAGGGCGTAATAGCGGAAAATATTGTCTGTAAGCCGGTTATTCCACGAGATAATGAGAGCTGTAGCAAAAACCCCGTCTCCGGAAACCCGGTCCGCTCCGATGCCGGCATCGTTCAGCACGAAAAAGGGACTGGAAGTCCACCGGGTTGTATCGTCATCATCGCGGACATCAAAGAACACGGCCACAATATCCTTTAAGCCGTCCGGATCCATTACTTCTGCTTCAACAATCAGCGTATCTTCCTCTCCCGGATCCGGCCGCATTATCGTATCCGGAGCCCAAACGGACAGGATAACCGGCGGTTCATTTGCCCGTAACGAGGCCAGAGCGCTGACGGTATCGGAGGTATCATCCTCTGCCACCGCCCAGAAAAAGGCCAGCAAATCCCCGCTTAAAGTATCGGAGACCGTCGAATCCAGGGTGATGCCATAGTAACTGTCTCCGGCAATCTGATCACCCGTTTCACCCGTGTCATATAGACGTGTAGAAATCCAGACCGAATCCCTGTCCGGCCTGAACACTTCGGAATACACGTTGATATCTTCTGAAGAATTTCCATATTCAACCCGGACATGAAGATGCAATTGTCCCGGGGACGCCTGGTAATTCACAAGGGCGGCGCTCAGCACCGGGCCATCATTGTCTTCGTTCCCGCCGGGGGAAAGAGGAATTTCGGGACCGCACCGCATGACCAGAAACAGAAGAAGCGGCATCACATATTTCACATATCGGGAGATTATCATAGCACATTTCGGGTTGCACAGATGGCAAGCCATTCGCCGTCCGTTTGTTTATCGGTCACCCTGTATCCCGCTTCAGATAAAAGACGTTTCAGTTCCTTTTCGTCTTCAATCAACAGTCCGGCTAAAATCAGATGATCCGCTTTTCTGTTGGCAGACAGGGTGGAAAATTTTTCAAGAAGGGGGAATATAACGGGTTTTTGAATATTTATCATAGCCCAATCGCAGGCATAGGTATTCAACTTAAAAACATCGCATACATCCCAGCGGATGGGAGGATTGCCGTTCAGTTCAATATTTTCACGGATATTCGTTTCTATCTGGGGATCCACATCACAGGCAACCACGGGGGATGCTCCCAACAGAGATGCTGCAATAGACAGGATGCCCGATCCGCATCCCAGATCCAGAACCGACTGACCTTGCTTTATATATCTTTGAAGCATCATTAAACTTAATCGCGTGGATTCATGGGTTCCCGTACCGAAAGCAGAACCCGGATTAATGCAGACTACCGATTCTCCCGGGGGAATTTTATCCATGTGCCAGGGGGGCGTAACCCACAAATGTCCAATTTTCCGGGGTTTGAAACCATCAATCCAAGTCAGATTCCAATCCTGATCGGGGACAAATTCTCGTTCAACCTGAACGCCCGGAAAATGGTCTGTCAGGCTTTTCATAAGCTCATCACTGCTTTCCCACGAGTCCCAGATAACAATAGCCGCCGGATTGATTTCCACGGCCTGCAGACGGCCGGTTTCCAGAAAATCCCGCTCCAGGGCTTCATGGATCCAAGTATGGGGCGGCAGACTGATTTTTGCAAAACCTTTTTTCGTCATGTTTTATTCCTGTGCATAGAGCCACATTAAAAGAACGTCCCCAATACATTGCAGACTTTCCGGAGCGCATTTATCCGCAGTATCTTCGTGAGTATGCCAGTAATTCGTTCGTGCGTCAGGGTACTGAAAATCAATGATATCCACGGTTGGAATCCCTCCTTCTGAAAGAGGAACATGGTCGTCATAGACCCTCGGGCCGGGTTTTTGGATGAATACATCCGCATATCCTGCTTTTTTAGCGGCATCCCATATCACCTGTGCAAGTCCGGGTGCAAAACGGAGGGAATACAGCTCATAGAAAATCTGAAGATCTGTATCACCAATCATATCGATCAAAATTCCTTTTTGGGGGATTGGTTCCAGGGGATTCCGGCTATAAAAGCGGCTTCCCTGACAAAATTCTTCCGGGTAATCGGGCCGCCCCATATCCTCCCCGTCCCAAAAGGCAATATCCACACCAACAGGCGGGGGAGATTGTGCAAGGATTTCTGCAATATGGAGCAGAACGGCAACACCGCTGGCTCCGTCGTTGGCGCCTGGAATGGGTTCGTTCCGGCGTATACGGTCTAAATCGGCCACCGGCCGTGTATCAAAATGTGCTGAAAGCATGATTCTTTCAGGATTTCCCGGCTGGAAGCGGTATATCACATTTGTAAGGGAAACGTCATTCGGCCCGTGGGGGTTAAATCCGGTAAACTCTTGTACCACAACCGTATCCGCCCATTTCTCACCTTTTTCCACAAGCCACTGAATGCATGCGGCATGTCCCGGGCTACCCGGATTCCGCGGTCCCATATCTGTTTGGGTGGTGAGGTATGAAAAGGCTTTATTTCCGTTAAAAGAGGGTGTAACGGCCGGAAGCAGCTGGCAAGTGAGCAAAAACACGATCAGGGATTGTACATATTGTCTCATCCTCGGATCCTTATATTGACTTTAATTCCAAAATCCCGGGAAATCCGCGTGGGCATTTTGCTCTTCGTTTCACTGTACATAAACCAGGCGGCTCCGTTAATATTCCGTGAAAACTGATAACTGAGTTCCGGTTGAAAAACCCAGCTTTGTCGCCGGTCCATCTCGGCAAATTTCTCCCCTTCACCTCTCCGCTGCAGGGTTTTCTGGTTACTGTATGTAATCGTGGCTGAAACATCCATGGAGTTCTGGAGATTCACACGCTCCATAAAGGGAAGGGGAATAGATAATCCACCCTTGCGGTTATAGGCAAAAGTTAAAGAAGCATTATCGGTAAAGGTTCTTTTGGTATCTGCTTCTGTATTCCGGATGTCCAAACTCCGGGTCCACCGGGTAGTGGAACGCAGTCCGTTTTTCAATGCAACTGTCAGACCGATAAGTGGTTGATAATCATGAGTATAGGTTGAACTTTTTTCTTCGTTATTCTGATATTGAACCATCTCCTTACCTGAATACCGGTGTTCAAGTGTAACATTGGTTGTGTACTTGCTCAGAAATTTCATGGTATTCAGGCCGGTCCACCGCACAGACCATCCCGGCAAAGGGATACCGGACCGCCCCTCGTCACCCAGGGGGAAATAGTTTCGTGTAAATGTTTCTGTCAGATTGACCCCGGCTTCATTAACCGTGGACGACAGGGCAAAATCAAAAGTTGTTGAGATTCGTTTCGTCAACTGATACCCGCTTTGGAGATTCAAATTCCTTGTAATATTCAACCCCCGGTAATTCTGTCCTACCTGATCCAGGGCAATGGAATCGCCAGGCGTATCAGAAAATCCGTAGCGATAAGCCCAGTTTGGGGACTTCTGCTCCGTGCTGTCACCAAGCACTAATCCGTTATGACTCAACCTTCGGGTCTCAGAGGCCCGGATGGATATGGGTGAAAGTTTTTTGACAAAACCGAAGAAAAGTTTTTTGGGCGAAAGGTTGAGGATTTTCTTCTCTTCTTCCGGCTCCTGACGCCCGGTATCCTGCGTTTCCTGTGATCTGGTTGTTCGTTGAGGGCGTCTCCGAGCGGTACTTTTGGCCGATGTGGGGGATTTTCCTTTTTCAGAAAAGATTGAACGGAGATTCAAATTCAGGCTCCCGCTGAGAGAACGGGTATTTCCCACATTGGCATAATTTCGGGACAGGGGCTCGTTTTGTGTAAATGTGGAACCATAGGTAAAACTTGGCTTCAACCAGGATGTGAATTCCGGGGAAAAGGTTGCATTCAGTCCCTCTGTAATGTTCGTTACTTCACCGGGGGCGAATTCTTTCAAAACATCCAGTTTCTGAGTCAGGTAATCGAGGTAGTTTGCATCAGCCGTTCGGTTGTATTTTAATGCGATTTTATCCGTAGGGTTATAATTCAATGTGAACTGCCGTTTCATGATCCAGGTATGATTGGGCACCGTTTCGCCGGACCACGGAGTATTTTTTGAAATATTCTCCGTCGTGCTTATGTCATATTTTATCAGAGAAGGTTTCCAGTATAGGCGACTCTCATTAAAATGCTTTCCGATCAGGGGAAGCCAGGCCAGGTATGGGATACCTTTGCCTTTCTGTAGCTGGGCACTGTATGTCACCCTTCCCTTGTATGTCTGGGCTCTCTTTTCCTGTGTGAAGCGGTCCTTACTGAAGTTATCCGTCATGGTAAAGCTGAGGGATGTCCGGTCAACGGTCCACCGCGTGAGAAAAAAGTCGGATTTGGAATTTTTATTGAAAGATGTCTGAAGGCTTTTTCGGACAGAAGATACAATTAAACTATCGGGGGCATCTGTCAGGAGAATATCACTTCCGGGAGAATATTTGGGAACCCGTTCCACCTCGGACAGCGAGAGTGTCAGGGGGATTCTCAGATTCCATTTTTTAGGCAGCAATTCATGGGTATTAAAAGTATACACTACATCAAAACGCCGTGAATCCTCCAAATTTTGCGTTCCCCTTTCAAAGGGATTTTTCTGGTCCACCTCGTGGAATTCGGCTTCCTGATAAGTGGAATTTACCCGAATAGTTGAAATATTCCCCAGACTCAGATTGGCACTTCCACGGAAAGCAAGTCCTTTTTCCCGTTTCGGATCGCTAACCCGGAGTTCATTAATCCAAATATCTCCTGTGTAATAATCAGGCGAGTCATTGATCACCCCGATAATGAATTGGTCAATACGCGCCAGTGAGGGATCACCCACGACACGGTAAATCCGGCCTGTAGGATTTTGATTTTCATCCAGTTCGTGAAATTCCCGGACTTGTCCATCGGCTGAAATATGATAAGAGAGCGTATCGGGAATCGTGGCCTGATTCAACAGTTTCAGTTGCGTTAAGGTTTTAAAATCCACATTTATCGTATTTCTCTCATCCCATCCGGCATATACCGGTGTCACAATTTCATAATAATCCGTCTCGGATGTCGTACGCCCAAGGCGAAGATAGAAATCCACCTGTTTTTCATCCACGGGATGGCGGTCATCCCCATGAATAAACATTTTAATCCGGTTATAGAGGATATAATTTTCACTTTGATACAATTGTTTACGGGCAGCCGTCATGTGTTTAGGGGGCAAATCTATGTGTTTGAGGGCAAGAGATTGTTCTTTGGAACGGATATTGTAAATTCTGTCCAGTTTCCCCTGAACACCATCCGGGGAATAATATTCAGGGTTATCGTCGGTATTCACGACCGTAATGGAGAAAACATCATCATCCTTTTTAAACTGCGTGGAATCCATGATAGCGGCAACGCCCTTTTCCTGCCATTCATTTCCTACAAGGCCGATAGAAGCAATTTGCACGGTATCCTGTGATGTAACACCGGCAAAGATCAGGCGGACAAACTCAATTTCCGTCATGCTCGGATTGTTCACGGTTTCCAGTGTGTCTGCGAGGGGAATCCGGTATAAACGCCAACCGGTTTTGGGACTTCCGGGAAGGTCAGTAAAGCGGGTTTCGGTCACATAATAGGGGGAACCGGGATCTTCAAGATCCAGCTCATAAATAAAATAATCATTTGAAACATCCAGGCGGCCGTTGTTGTTAATATCTTCCGTATCCGGAATATGCCCCGATTCATCTTCATTTCCTTCGGTCCCGTTTATCCAGCGGTATTCCTCCTTGCCCGGTTCAAACTTGTAATTATCCATCCTGGGGTCCCAGCCAAGAAGGGCTTCCTCTTCATCCGTCAATCCGTTCAAACCAACATTTTCACCGTCATCAATAATGCCGTTCCCTACAACAAATCCGGCTTCCGGTTTATCTTCCGTATCCAGCTTCCCGTTTTGTACCGGTTTCCCATCTGTCACATTCGGTGTAATCTTCAGGTCCTCAGAAATTTTTCCCAGGTCAATTCGTAACACACCTTTTCTGCCTTTTACCCAGATTTCAATATACTTGCTCTGGGATTGGTCAAAAGCACCGGAATAAAGGGATTTCATCATCCCCCCCCAGGAATTTTCAGGAACCCAGGGTGACTCATCGGTGATCAGAGAATCGCCGGTAACATTTTCAATGTAAGGGTCAAGAACCATGGTGAGAACGCGTGTTACATCATTTTGCTTGTTGGCACTCACTTCCCGGTTGGGCCAAATACTGTTGGTGGGTACATCGTTATAGGGATTGTACCAGAAAAGGAAACCGGTGTTTGGATATCGGAGCCGGAAAAAGTCATCCACCGGCGGACTTGCCATCCGCCATCCCCGGCGTTCAACCCCCAGCGAGGTGACCCGTTTTGAGCCTTCAAAATCATCAATATTGGCGACTCCGTTCACATCACCGGTTTCTTTATTGGAGATGGTATTGGGGTTGGGGATGATCTGGGCAATTTCTCCCGACAGGTGGATATAACTGTTTCCGCTCGTGTTGATTAAGGGCAACCTGTTTAGTCCCCGGGTTAACCAGTCCAGATCTTTCCGGTATTCCCCGTTGATATCCCATATCAGATTCCGGTACGGCTCTTCACCGACCCGGACCTGGTCATCAATTGAGGACTTGTTGAAATACATAAAGGTCCCGCCCAGGAAATTCTGCCTTTTATCCCCAAAGCGGTACTCGGCGCGTGTCCCGGCGATGATTTTCTTATCCAGTTGAAACACCTGGCGGGAATTATAGGATATATCCAGTTCTGCATTGGGATTTCGGGCGACATCACCTTTCAGAACAATCCGCCCGGTGAAATAATCAATTTCATAGTCAATACCCCGCACCAGTTTCACCTGGTTAGCCGTGATTTCCTCACTGCCTTCAATAATCATAAAATCTTTCAATTCAATAACTTCGCTGCGATTGCTGTATTTTACCTCAATAAAAAATTTGTGTTCAGTGGCATGGGCGTTGTTGTTTGTGGTGGTATCATACAGAGCTGTGGAGGAAAAATCAGCGGGAAGGTTGGGGTTATATTTTCCGTCAAAACATTCCGGATCCCCGGAGCAGGCAGCTTCTTCAGATGTGAAGGGCCGGATATAGGGGATCATCAGTTCTCCCTCTGTGAGATTGATAAAATTGGCGTTCAAATCCACCTGATCATCATACTGACCGAACACACCGTTTTCATCCTGCCGGTCCAATCCGAACATCCGGATATAGGGTGTGCCGTCTGCATGCCGTTCCTGTGGAGCATTTCCGCCGTCATAATAAATTTTCAGCTCAAAGCCTTCTTCTTCAATATTCCGGGTCCCCAGATAATAG
>Ga0180301_10002832_pt1 | contig 13643 bp, 15 predicted proteins | sample GuaBasSediGuay16_FD_121797 | JGI IMG/M metagenome (GOLD analysis project Ga0180301, IMG submission 121797) | Subseafloor sediment microbial communities from Guaymas Basin, Gulf of California, Mexico - Guay16, Core 4569-2, 12-15 cm | ecosystem: Environmental > Aquatic > Marine > Hydrothermal...
AAAACGAAGCTCTTTATTCCTCCAAATTTCCTAACTCTCCATGAGACAGTAGAGTCCATTGCTACGAAGTGGAAATTGTCTATTGTCATTTTCTCTCCCTGCGCAAGCTCCAATTTCTCTATGGCACCATAGCTATTGACCCATACTCCTCCTGCCCCCTCAACCTTAAACCACACTAAAGAGCCTTCAGCAAGAAGACCCTTAAACCCTCTCCAAGCAACCCTTAAGTCAACATTGCCGTGATGTGCTAGGTATGAGGTGTCTTGTATAATTAGCTCTTTGCCCTGCAAAGGCACGTATACTATGTCTCCGGGAATTCCTGGTGCAAACCATAATTCGGCGTTTCTCCTAGCTATGAAAGTGTTTACGAAAACGCTTTCACCGGCAAACATTGCTCTAGCGAAGGCTTTTAGCAAACCTCCACCGGTATGTGTTTTTATTTCAATATCGCCCTTGTGAAGGACATAGGCGCCAGCTTCGGCGGTAACAGCTTCGCCAGGTTCAAGGAACACTTTTAATATGGAGTATGATGGGCTCTAATATACTTTCCACTTCATTTAAAACACCTAAAATTTTTACTTAATACTTTTATTCATACATTTAAGAACTTACCGTATTAATTACTTAGAGACCACATGTACTTAGGAAACACATAATATTCACTAGCTACAGATAGTTCTGAGGAAGTAAAAACGGTAATGAGGTGTGTTTGACAATAGTTTTAGACGAGAAAGATAAAATGATAATAGATATGCTTATGAAAAACTCTAGAACACCTATAACTGAAATAGCTAGAAAGCTTGGAATAACGGATGTTGCTGTAAAGAAGAGGCTCGAAAAGCTTGAAAGGGAAGGCGTAATATTAGGATATACTATTAAAATTAATCCTTCAAAACTTGGCTATGAAAGTATTGCAATAGTAGGTTTAGATGTTGAACCAGAGCACCTACTTAAGGCAATAGATGAAATTAAAGCCAGAGATTATGTGAAATACTTAGCCTTAACCACAGGAGATCATATGTTAATAGCTGAAATATGGGCTAAAAACAATAATGATTTAATATCTAAATTAAACGAGATAAACAGCATAGTTGGTATAAAGAATGTGAGACCAGCAATAGTTCTTGAAATACTAAAGAACTAATGGAAGTATGAATAAAGGTGTGGCTGCTGAGATAAACATCATTGCCCAAATAGTCTTGCTCCAGGCGAAAACTTTAGAGCCGTCAAGAGGTGGGAACGGTATTAGGTTAAATAAAGCTAGCCATAAATTGATAGTTTTCATGTAAATTAGCGTTATTAATGTGAAATAAGCGAATATGCTAGGAAATTCTGTCGGGAAAATTTCAAGAACAACTAGAGCAATGTATCCTAATATAATATTTGCTAAAGGCCCTGAGGCAGCTATTTTCCCGTAATCTCTTCTATCAATTATTCCAAAAGGGAATTTTGGAAAAACAACTACGGCGCCTGGAGCTGCGAAAACAACTCTCCCCAAAGTAACTACTGATAATACGAGAGCTAACATGAGCCCCGTAGGCCACACTTGGTATTTAGCATAGTATCCCAGTCTCTTAGCAACGTATCTATGAAGAATTTCATGAGATATGAAAGCAAAAGCAACAGCTACTATAACAGCTAATACCTTAAGGTAATTAAGCGAGATTATTTCTCTCACAGAGAACGCTATAGCTACAATTAGTGCTGAAATAAGTAGTTGCCCAAATTCCCCACCGAACACTCTTCCAATTCTCCTATCATAATATTGTGAAACACCATAGTACACTATTTACACCTCTGCAGCCTTATTGTCCCAAACGCTTCCATTTTAACCCAAATACAGTAAGTTATATATTTAAACTTGTAGATTGAATCAGTTGTTGGTGTTTTCGAGCAATGAGTATTAAGTTTCTTCTTAAGATCCTATTGACTCTGGTGCTTCTGGACTTCATAGTTCTCATAATCCTTGAAAAGTATTTGAGGAGAGGATTTCTGGAAATAAGCTTTAACGTAGATATTTACTCTTTTGAATTCTCCATAAAGTTAACGACATGGGTTTTCTTAGCGATTTTTGCTGCATTAGCATTATTAGCGTTTTTCTTGATTAGGAAAGTTAAAAAATAATTCTGTGTAGTAGAGAAGATAGGTGCGTAGGCAAATGAGAAAGAAGATTCTTGCGACATTCTCCATTGTGGGCTATGATCCCGAAACTAAAGATTTAGGTGTTGCTGTTGCTTCAAAGTTCATCGCTGTAGGAGCTATTGTTCCATGGGCTAAAGCCGGTGTTGGAGCAATAGCTACACAAGCCCTAGCTAATGTTTCATATGGTCCTAGAGGATTAGAACTACTTTCTAAGGGCTATGGTGCTAAGAAAGTTGTTGAAATACTTGTCTCTAACGATCCATTGAGAGATGAAAGGCAGGTAGGTATTGTTGATTTTAAAGGTGAAGCAGCGGCATTTACGGGTAGAAAATGTTTTGAATATGCAGGACATATTGTTGGCGACGGATATGCTGTTCAAGGAAACATACTTACGGGACCTGAAGTTCTTGAGGAAATGGCTAAAGCTTTTGAAACAACAAAGGGGGAGCTTGTAGATAAACTTCTCGCGGCTCTTGAAGCTGGAGATAGAGCTGGAGGAGATAGGAGAGGTAAGCAATCAGCAGCAATTCTTGTGGTTAGGGAGAAAGGAGGATATGGCGGCTACACTGATAGATATGTTGACTTAAGAGTTGACGACCATAAAGAACCGGTTCTTGAACTCAAGAGGCTATTTAAGATTTGGGAACTAACTTTACTTACGCGCGAAGAACCTGACGACATAGTATCTAAGGATGAAGTTGCTGCTGAAGTACAAAAGGCCCTTAGAAAACTGGGTTTCTATAGAGGAGAGATCACAGGCAAATGGGATGATGTTACGGAAAAAGCTTTTACCGATTGGGTTATGATAAATAATTTCGAAAATAAACTTAGAAAAGATAGGTACATTTGGGGTACGATATATAGGTTCCTCATTGAAACGTCAGGTTCAAGTGAGAAATAATGTTTTTAGAAATAGTATTGGCTATACTTTCACTATATTTAGCATTTATAGTTCAGTACTTGACAGTTGCTTTTAGAACGTATCAGGTTTCGGAAATCCATATACCCTTAAGTCTTAGAGAGCTTGTTAGAAGCGTTTGTAATGGAGCAAACGTTGAATATAGACTATGGAAGGTAACGGACAGTAACGTTATGATTATGGCTGCATTCTATATGCCTCCCCTAAATCCCGTAATAGTTTTTGATGGAAAAGTTCTTATGGAAAATGTTGAAACAGCAAAAGTATTCTTAGCCCATGAGCTAGGCCATATAAAGAGGAGGTCTCAGCTTAAGCTATTTCTATTTTCAGTAATGCTCATAACACTCACATTTCACATTAGCTACATTAACGAGATAGCCAGTTTAGCTGTTTTCCTTGTACTCATAATAGCACTGCTGATGCTGTATAGGTATGAGGAATTTAAGGCTGATGAATATGCTGCTTCAATAGTTGGTTATGAGAAGGTACTTAGTGTTTACTCCAATCTTGCTTCGAAACAGGGTCAAATGAAGGTTAAGCTATGTAGTAATCCTGCGTTAATTGTTGTTTCCATACTTAAAAAGCTAGGTATCTATCCATCTATAACTGATAGGATTAAGAACTTATACTATATGAGTAAGTTAGTAGCATAAAACACTGTTTACTTTAATTTACTTTAATGGTACAAACATGCTGCTTCTTGTCGCCCTAAGTCCTGGTTCTCCGTGTTTAACTATCTTTGTTGTTGGTGAGAATTCTCCTAAATAGTGACCTATCATCCACGGAGTTATTTGTACAGGTATGAATTCCTTCCCATTATATACGGCTATTGTTACTCCAACCATTTCCGGGAGAACTATCATGTCCCTTACATGGGTTTTTATAGGTTTCTTAATGCCTAGCTTCTTATATTTCCTTATTTTCTCGAGGAGTATTCTTTGTTTAGGCTTAATTCCTCTTAAAAGGCTTCTTCTAGCTCTTGCGGGTAAGAGTTTTATTAGCTCATCGAGAGGCATGTTTAGGAGTTCTTCAAGAGTCTTGCCTCTATATCTGAACTTCTGCCATTCCGGAGGCATTTCAGTGATTGTCGCCATTTTATCAACCATTAGCCTACGCTCTTAGCTATACGCACTAAAGTTAGTATCTAAACTTAGCTTTTAAAGCTTTTCATTATGAAGTATCTTAGCTAAAGCTACTATTTTATTAGCGACTTCAGTAGCTGTTTTTCCGAAAACATTTATCATGGGTTCTTTACCCCAATCACCAGTATGATATATTATGTCAGGTACCTTCCCTGAGGCTTTCGATATAGCGTACTCTACACCCCACGGTATTGAGGCTCCCTCTTTACTCTTAATTTCCGGTGGTTCAAGTCTTCTATCATAAAAAGATATTGTCATTCCTAACTTCTTTGCCGCCTCTATTATTCTCTCATCAAATTTTATGTTGGCTGCCGCCCTTACTGATGGATCATATTTCATTACTGTAAGCACCGCTCTTGCCGTGTGCTTTGAAGCACCAAATGTTGGAGGACCGCTTGGCTTAATCGTTTCGCCATATCTAACTATTCTTCCTGGAATTCCGGCTACGTCATTTACAGATCTAGCATAATGTGGTGGTAAGGCCATAACTATGTTCATTTGAACTTCAGGTATTAAATGGGCAACATATTTACCGTTGGCTATTAGTATTTCTAGTGCCTCCTGCAAATTCTCGATTATACGGAATTTTTCAGCAGGAATATCTACCCATGCCGAGGGGTTAACTGGACAGTGGCCATGACCTACTTTTAGCCCGTAAATTATCGCTTTTGTTATAAATTCTTTAGCGACCTTAATTGCTTCCAATATGTCTTTTCCCTTAGCTATTTCTGCTGCAATAGCTGCTGAGAAGCTACAACCGGTGCCATGTGTACATGCGTTTTCTATTCTCGGTGCTGAAAGTTCTCTGTAACTACCATTGTAGTATATTACGTCTATGCTTTGAGTACCTCCTAAATGCCCTCCTTTAACTACTGCTGCTTTAGCTCCTAGCTCTTCAACAATGTATTTTGCTGCTTTCCTTGCGTCTTCAATACCTGTGATTTTCATTCCAGTGATTCTTTCTGCTTCGAACTTATTCGGAGTAATTACTGTTGCTAAGGGTATCATGTATTTTATTAGCGTATTCATTGCCTCCGGTCTAAGCAGAGGTGCGCCGCTTTTAGCTATCATTACCGGATCGACTACTAAGGGGAATCCGTATTTTCTAACGGTTTTAGCTACTGCTTCTATTATTGAGGAGTTACTTAGCATACCTGTTTTAGCAGCGTTGACACCTATGTCGTCGGCTACTGCTTCTATTTGCTTAGCTACAATTTCCGCCGGAATATCATGTATTGCTCTTACCTCCAAAGTGTTCTGTGCTGTAACCGAGGTTATAGCTGCCATACCGTAAACTCCCAATGCAGCGAAGGTTTTGAGATCAGCTTCTATTCCTGCTCCACCGCCGGAATCACTACCTGCTATGGTTAATGCCTTAGGTATTTCATGTTTCATAACGGTAGCTACCTCTTCAACCTTATATGCCTAGTTCTTCATGTATAGGTTTTAGTGCTTCAAGAGAGATTTCAATTAGCTTATTAAGGTCTATTCCTAAGTGTTCTAAAGCTTCCAATATTCTATCTCTCCTTACTCTTCTAGCGAAATCCTTCTGCTTAAACTTCTTACGAACACTCTTAACTTTAACTTCCTCAAGTTTTTTGGAGGGCATTACTAGTGCTGTTGCAATAACTAATCCTGACATTTGATCTGCTGCTATAAGAGCGTAGGCCAGTTTCGAAGAAGGTTTAACTCCTGTACGTTCATTATGTGAAAGTATAGCTTTAATTGCTTCCTCAGGCATTTTATCTTTAAGAAATTCAGCAGTTAACTTAGCGTGCATTTCCATGCTGTCTCTCGTTTTATCATAATCTAGATCATGAAGTAAACCTACAAGACCCCATAACTCCTCATTTTCCCCAAAAAACCTAGCGAGGCCCCTCATTATAGCTTCTACAGCTAAAACATGTTTTCTAATTTTTTCGTCGGAAATCCATTCTTTAACAAGCTTTAAAGCTTCATCGCGTGTTATCATAGTGTTCAGCCCCAAGTGTACAGCATTATTGCTTATGCTGAGAACTAAAATAGGACTACTAAATTAAAATGTTCCTAATGACAACATTATTTAGAAACTTAAATAGTCTGTAAAATAAAATAATATTAAGGGGGTGAAATTCTAGTGTCTGAGAAATTCTTAAGCGTTAAGGAAATACTTCATGAAATAGATAAGCTTCTAGACAAGGAGGCGACGGTCATAACTAGAGCACTTTCGGAAATAGATGACCCCTTATATAGAGCGACACTTACCGATATTCTCTCATGCATATACACAAATAAGAGCCAATTAGCAGGGTTAAAAGCCGTTTATTTAATGGGTGCACCTAAACCTTCGAAGGAGGATAAGGAAAGATACGGGAAAGCATTAGCACAATCTGTTAAGTACTTCAGAGAGGCAACCAGGCTTCTAAAGAAGCTAGCTGAAATAGAGGGTGAACCTAGAATTAAAAGGTATATTGATATTATGGTTGATTTATGGAGTCACTCAGTTAAAGTCGGGAGAAAAGCCGCAAGGAAAAGGTAGAGGTTTTCATGTAAATCTCTAATCTATTTTTCTTTGAGCCTTCGAGTTCTTAGATAGTAAAGACCTATAATTACTAAAGCAGCAAGTTGAAGTACTGCTGAAAACATTGTTGCCTTATTTACCCCTAAAGAATCAGCTATAGGTCCTGCAATGACCACCAAGCTTCCAGCGATACTTACAGCAGTACCGTAGGTTCCTATAGCTGTAGCTCTAAGCTCTGGAGGTAGAGCTTTTGAGGTTGCTGTTACGGCTGCCGTATCGTATAGTGGGTAAATTGGGATTATCCAGAGCAATGCCATAACCCAGCCTTTAGCTAAAGCTAATCCGTAAAGTAGTAGGGTGTAGCTTATGAGAGTTACTATGAAGGATCTTGTTTCACCTAAAGTGTCGACAATTCCTCCAGCAATAGGTCTAAATAGAGCTCCTAGAAAAGCTGTTATACCTCCAAAAAATATTCCATAGAAAACCTCGTTCCTCCCTAATTCATTGTACAGTTTTATTGATAGAATATTGTAGGAAAATTCTAAGCCAAAATAACTTATAATAACAGCTAAGAGGAAAGCTATGATGATTTTGTTTCTCACGATATTTTTGAATACGCTAATACCATGTTCTCTTTTAAAACTTTGCCCGTAAGCTTCAGGATACATTATGTAAAATAGGGTAAACGCTAAAGCCATAAATAGAGCAGTCATAATGGATACGAGCTTCATACCGCCCATACTAAAAAGGAACCCCATTGAAATGCTTCCAAGACCCCACCCTATAGAGCCACCCATAGCATAAATACTGTACTTTCTGCTTCCTACTTCTTCAATATCTGAAACAACTGCAGCAACAACTGAAGGCCAAGCTATTGTTGAAGCCAAGCTTGCAATGAAAGCTAAGATCAAAACCCAAGGTATTCCTGTGAAACCTATCATCATGAATGCTGGAACACTTAGAAACCCGAGAAGAATTATTTTCCTCCTACCTAAAACGTCGCCTAAATAGCCCCAGAATGTTGATAATAGTGCGGGTAGGAATTCAAGTGATGTAAGCAATGCTATATCAGTAAATGTTCCACCAAGAACTTCCTTAACGTATATTCTTGACGCTGTAAAGTAGAGACCCCAAGCTAAAGTGTAAAATACATTGCCTATGGTGTATGTTTTAAGCCATTTCCCGCGGCTATCATACATTTCCACTTCATACCTTTACACGTTAAGGATTTATTGACAATTAAAGCTTTACGTTAATTGCTTAAAGAATGAAACTTAGTACTTTAACTAAATCTTGCGCTTCCTTTATATGTACAACTTTAGCTCCAAGAAATTCTAGCTCTTGAGCCAGAGTTTTGTCGTAAACGGGAGGCGTTATTACAATTAGTTCAGTACCGCTTTTCAAAAGTTCCCTAGCTTTCTCGGAAGGCTTTTCCGTAAGGACTGTTTGTTTAAGATCAGAGATTAAAACTACAGTCTTACTTCTTAACCTCCTAGCTTCATTGAGTGCTTCAGAAATGTTTGTCCAACCACCAAATTTAAGGTTAAATAGGAATTTAACCATTTTTTCAGGAAACCTTATAGTCGACTTTTCCACTCTAACCGTATACTCCCTAAATACGAGAACATTGTCTACAATTTTAACGAACGCTGAAGCCAATAGTATAGCATTTTCAGCGTACGTTCTCATACTACCGCTAATATCGATAAGTAATGTTACCTTTCTCTCCCTCCTTCTTCTACGATAAACTATAGGGCTGCTTTTTCTTCTTAGAATATTGTATATGCTATCCCTTACAATAATATTTGATGATCTTAAGGATGTTTTAACGTACTTCTTAGATAGTATTGACGACCGTATCTTCGATCTTAGCTTCTGAGCAACTTTAGAGGCAATACTTAGTATTTTTTCCTTTACCTTGGGATTTAATGATGCATCATAAAGTTCCTTTAAAACGTAAAGTGTTTCTATTGTAGGTGAAGCAGTTATTTTAGACGGTAAAACAGGCTTATCTGAGGTAGCGACAGTAATTAACATATTTAGTGTTTCAGCTTTTCCAAGGATTTTCTTTTCAATATTTGACTTTCTCTTCTTCGATATCCTAGCATATTCACTCATTAAGCTATTGTAGTCTGAAAGCATCCCATAGGCCATGTCCAAGTATCCTTTATTATCTTCCAAATGGGCCTTTCTAAAATATTCGAAAGCCTTAGCTAGCTTGGAAACAGCCTTTACGAGCACTATTTCGCTTCTGCTTAGCTCCTTACATTTACATTTCTCAAGAACAGTTAATGCTTCAGGCTTCAGTCCGTCAATCAATGCTTCAATATCTTCTCTCTTAAGCTTTAGTTTTAAGGCTTTAGAAGCTATTATCTTCTGCGCTTCAATATCTTCTATGTTCGCTATCGAAGCTATGACTACCTTTCTGTGTTTCTTCAAAAGTTTCTCGGCGGCTCTAGGTTTGCCTTTAACTATTGCCTCAATTATTTCTGGTGTTAAGGCATTAGCTTTCTCCAGAACGTCAACTAATATTTCCTCGTCAACATCCTTTAATTCTCCACTATTTCTTAATATACGGTCTGCAATTATCTTTGATATTTTTCTTAGCAAAGATTTCCTCTTTTTTAAATACGCTATTTTGGAGAGATTAACTAGTTTATTCATTGAGATTCTTGATAAATCCGCTTTATAAGTGATTGCTGTTTCGATAGTGTTTAAGTAGAAGTCTTTCTCATCGTAAATCTTACTTATAGATGTTTTCTCAAGTTTCCTATAGGCTAAAGTATTGGCTAGTTCTTCAATGTTCCTAACACTTCTGAGTAAGCTTATATTTTTGCTAAGGAGTTTTTCAACAGATTTCTCATCCAATACCTCATAGAATCCATGCTTCCTATTCTTAACTATAACGCCTATTTTGGAGAGTGTTTCGAAAACCTTTTCTCTACCACTTCTTTTACGAATGATTTTCCTCATTTTTGCAAAAGATACTTTTTCTCCAAATCTTAACCCTAAATCTTTAAGGTAAGCTTCTATTTCTCTCGAAACCTTTGTTTTAACCATGGAGTATGGTACGAGATTTTCTCTAACAATTTCTTCGAAAATGTTTTCAAAGTTATTGTGTTTTAAAAGTGAGGCTTTAAGCAAATCCATTAGTTCATTATATCCTAATATGTACTTATGTTCCTCGGTACTAATTTTACCTAGTAATGCACAGTAGTTTTCAATAAGTCTAGTTGCAGCTTCAAGTTCGCTCGTGCCTATAGTGAGTCCTTCGGTTCTTAAATCTCTGGCTAGCTTAACTAGGAAACTTAGCAAGTCCTCTTTTGTAAACACTACTTCTCCTTTAATAATCTTCATTTTCTATCTTTTCCCACCAAAATACTTTGTTAGAACATCTTCAACTATATCTTCATCTTCTATTCTTTTCAGAAGAACTGAGAAACCAGCATCATACATTTCTTCGGCTGTTACTTTTTCTTTCTCTCTAAGATTAGCTAATTCAACAGCTATTTGAGCCCAGGCAACTGTGTCTGCTGGTCCAGGTTTATGTGTTGCTCTTTCTCTAAGCTCATTTACTGAAGCAATCATTTTCGCAATGTTTTCCCCGCTTAGTTTCCAGTAGTTTTCTCCGAGTCTTATTTTCAGTATCTCTTTTTCAACATCTTCGTCGGGATAGGTGAATTTCACTCTAACAACTCTTCTTAAAAACGCATCACTTAGTTCGTTTTGAGCTATGTCTTCAGGGTTGCTTGTGAATATTACTTGGAAACCGTCACCTTTTGCTTTAAAGATTCTTTTGAGTTCTGGAACAACTATTCTGCGTTTATCGACAATGTCTAGTAGCATGTTTTGGAATTCTTCACTACTTCTCCTTATTTCATCTACTAATACCCCGGTATCGAGAATTAATGCTGCCAGAAGAGGTCTGGGTATGAAGCTTTCCTCTGTAAACCCCATTTTCATCGCCATTAGTGGATGGAAGTCTCCTATAACTCTGTATTCATCGTAGTTTTCGCTACATGGAAGTATAAACGCGTTCTTTCCTGACCATAGCGATAGTATTGCATATCCAACCTCTGTTTTCCCTGTTCCGGGAGGACCCTCATATAGTACTGGTCTACTACTTAGAAACGCTGAAATCGTTATTGCAACTATTCTTTCGGGAACTATGAGCTTAAATTTATCGCGAAGAAGCTTAATCATCAAGCTAACTGATCTAACAGGTTCAGACCTACCTACCACTGGGGAATATGTTTCATAAACTTTCTTCTCGATTATATCTACTTTATCGCTCATAGCTTATCCTATCCCTTTTAAACATAAGTTACCGTAGACTATTCTCTAAAGTAATCTAATTAATAAAGGTTCATGAAAACCTTTAATGAGAACTCTAGATTAAGCTTTCCAACCTATCCATAGCTTCCTCGAGTAGGTCAACTATTTTCTCGATATCGTCGGCTATTTTCTCGTTCTCCTCCTGAACCTCCCTTAAAACATCTACAGCATACTCTATGTTCTCAATTGCTTCCCTAATTTTATCCTTTACATTCAACATTTAACACCTAAATTTAACCTATAATGCTTCTAAGTGAAAAAGCTATTTGTGTTGTTGTTCTAAGATGTCTTCTTAAAACAGATATTTGGGGCCTATAGATTACTATTTCATCTTCCCTCTGAGGCTTTATCCCTAATATTTTAGAAACAACCTCTACCTCTACCCTACCTCTTACGATTGCTGCTCCTTCTCCATAGTCAGGGTTAAGCTCTATTGTTATTGGGAGTTTTAGCTTATCCCATTTATCTTCGCTTACAAGCGATTTTAAAAATTCGAGCTCGCTTCGTTTAAACATGTGTATTGATCCGTCTCTTGTAGTGACGTGAGGGTATTTTTCATTTAGAGCTTCTTTTAGAGATTTCTTTTTATATGGGAGATGTTTGTTCGCTAATCTGAGTAGTTCTTCTTTGAGTAGTTCTTCGAATGCTTTTTCGTAATCTATCATTCTCCACGCCTTCTAGATAGGATAACCTTTACTCTTTTCAGTCTCGCTCTTTCCTCTCTTTCTCTTTCTTCGAATTTCATAGATAAGTACTTTATTGTAACTTCTATTCTTGGTATAAGTATGTGCTCTAAAACGTTAACTCTTCTTCTCATTTTCTTAATTTCCATTCCAAGCTTCTCTAAGGTTTTTTCTGCTTCTCCAAGCTCTATTGAGAGCTTTAACAGTTCTTCAAATCTTTTAGCTGCTTCATCGATGTAAAGTGTAGTGTCTGCTAGAGAGTATCCTCTTTCAGCTAATGTTTTCTCTATTTTCTCCGTCTCTATGAGGGGTACTTTTACACCCATGATGTTGTTTATTCCGAAAACCGCAGCAACCTTTCTTTCAACAGCTAATGCTTCTTTCTCTAAACCTTTTCTTCCATGGTATCCATAAGCTAATGTTAATGCGAAATACGCTTCTTCAGCTTTCTTATGTAGCTCCTCCCTAAGCTTCACTGTTTTACGTGTTATGTCTAAGAATTCGGCTACAAGAATTGTTAGTCTTTCCCTGAGAATTCTATGGATTCTCCTAGCTAACACTAGTCTCCGCTTAAGCCTTATTAGCTCTATCTTAGTTGGTCTAACCTTTAACACTTTTACTGAGCTCATCAGATTCACTCTCGCTATTCTGTAGCGCTAAAAACGGTTATAGTCTATTAAAATGGGGTTATTATTTTATGCTGCTTCCTTTCTCCTATATTTTGGATGATACTTCCTGATATATTCCTCCCTGACGAGCTTAAGTTCTTCCTCAGGTATTATTGATAGTAGATCCCATGCTATGTCAAGTGTTTCCTCAATAGTTCTTCTTTCATATTCTCCTTGCTTAATGAATCTTGCTTCAAACTCGTCCGCGAATTTAAGATACTTCTTGTCTCTCTCGCTTAGCGCTTCAGTACCTACGATAACTGAGAGTTCTCTTAGGTGCTGTCCTTCAGCATATGCTGCATATAGTTGCATGAAAACATCTCTATGGTCTTCTCTAGTCTTACCTGGACCTATACCTTCCTTCATGAGTCTTGATAGTGATAGGAAGACGTCTATTGGTGGGTAAATTCCTTTTCTATGTAAGCCTCTTGATAGAACTATTTGTCCTTCAGTAATGTAACCTGTAAGGTCGGGTATTGGATGTGTTATGTCGTCATCGGGCATTGTTAATATGGGCATTATTGTTACGGAGCCTTTCTTACCCCATATCCTCCCGGCTCTTTCATACATTGTCGCTAGGTCAGTGTACATGTATCCTGGATATCCTCTCCTACCTGGAACTTCTTCTCTTGCTGCTGAAAGTTCTCTTAGAGCTTCACAGTAGTTTGTCATATCCGTTAGGATAACTAGTACGTGCATATCATGTTTCCATGCTAGAAACTCTGCTGTTGTAAGTGCAACTCTTGGTGCAGCTATTCTCTCTACTGTTGGGTCTGATGCCGTATTTATGAATACAACTGTTCTTTCTAAAGCACCTGTTTCCTCGAAGTTTCTAATGAAGAATCTTGCGTCATCAAATGTTACTCCTATTGCTGCGAAAACTATTGCGAAGCTTTCCTCCTTCCCCTTGACAGTTGCTTGCCTAACTATTTGTGCTGCGATTCTATTGTGAGGTAGTCCTGATCCGCTGAATATTGGGAGTTTCTGACCTCTAACTAGGGAGTTAAGACCGTCTATTGCTGAAATACCTGTTTCAATGAATTCCGAAGGAGGCTGTCTTGAAGCGGGATTTATTGGTGCACCGTTTATGTCGGCGTATTCTTCAGGTATTATTGGTGGTCCTCCATCTATGGGTCTTCCTAGTCCATCAAATGCTCTACCTAACATGTCAAGTGATAGTGGCGTTTTGAATGTTTCTCCCTTAAACCTTACAATGCTCTTTTTGAGGTCTACTTCTCTTACCCCTCCGAATAC
>Ga0180301_10002833_pt1 | contig 13637 bp, 8 predicted proteins | sample GuaBasSediGuay16_FD_121797 | JGI IMG/M metagenome (GOLD analysis project Ga0180301, IMG submission 121797) | Subseafloor sediment microbial communities from Guaymas Basin, Gulf of California, Mexico - Guay16, Core 4569-2, 12-15 cm | ecosystem: Environmental > Aquatic > Marine > Hydrothermal...
AGAGCAACAGCATAACCAGTATGACCACCACCACTAGCAGTAACAACAACCCTAACCAACCAACACACCCTCCCTCTATGTCCTTAAGGATTAGTTGACTACATTTAAGCGATAAGATTTACTCGCATGTCAAATATAAGTATTCGGCACTTCTACATACCATGTTAATTATGAATTATGTCTGGAGACAAGTGAAATAATCTTAATATCTCTTCTATCTATATTGCTTGTCACGTCCAAGCCGCATATTAAGAAGAACGAGAACCGATATCTCTATCACGAGGAATATGTAGGCCCATTGTATAAAATTGTGGAAGTATGAAACTTGAAATTCATAAAGGACTTGTCGGGATTTGAACTCGGGACCTCCGGCTCCGAAAGCTGGCTACAATACTGTTTTGTCCCATGTACCAAATATTGTTTTGAGACACTAACGATAGGAATTCATACCTATTACCTAGTATATGGGGCAAACCACTGAGCATATGACTAGCCTCAATTTTCAGTTTCCGCGCGAACAAGGTAGTTCAGGGTCTTGAGGTGTACAGTTTTACATTCAGCAATTAACGGTTCGGTTATGTAAATTTTCTTCATTTTATTGTATTGTTGTACTTGATGTGACCCGGAAAACGTTGTTGGACAGAAAGCGTTGTATCTGATAAGCACCTATTTTCCCATTTGAAGACTACATTACTCTTTCTCATTTATGTACTCGAAGATCTCTAGAGAAAAATTAATAGTAGTTGGCTTGTAAATGTGTTTGGTAATGTTTATGAGAAAGCAGATAACCTTAATTGTAACCATTAGTCTGCTTCTCATAGTGTTACTTTCGATAGTCTATGAGTATTTTGGATTATTATCTTCGGATGAAAGAGCATACATTAGTGCTATGTGCGGGTATAGTATAGAAAGACACATCGGGTTTTGGTTACCTGCAAGCATAGCCTATAAGGCTCTAAACACAATAGGAGTAAGGATATACAATATAGTGCTTTATACTTTCGGAGTTATCATACTTGTTTACTATTCGCGTGACATTAAGGAACCCGTCGTAAGGTTATTAGCGATTTCTTCATTTGTCCTAAATCCATTCATAATTTACTTTGTTCCCAGAATATTGAGCGAAGCAACTGGTTACACCCTAGTAATTCTATCATTTGCATTTGCTAGCAAGTATAGTTTTCTTAGTGGTCTTTTATGGGGCCTAGGTTTTATTAGTAAGTATTATCTAATTATAACGATGCCATTTATATTATCAGTAATTTATCGCTCAAGACCCCGCATCACGGAACTAATAGTTTTCATGCTAGGTGTTATATTACCAGTCTCTTTCATGTTTCTTTATAGCTACGTAACTACTGGTGATGCGTTATATGTTGTGATGAAAGCCGGTCCCGAATTGCGTAAACCCTTGACCGATAGGCATTTCATAATACCGTCACTTCTTTTATCATTAGTTTCTATCCTAGTAGTTAGCTTCCCCTTTACTAGGGAACTTATCACGTCTTTTTCGAGAGCTTGGAAAAGTGATAGAATCGTAGCTTTAGGTTTCATCCTAATGGCTATCTCTAACGCTACTTTAGGTTTTCTCCACATGACCGGCATGGAGAACATGTGGAGATATAAAGACCATATTCGTTTAGCTTCCCTTGCTGTACCAACATTCTCAATTATGGAAATAATCTTCCCGCCGAAGGACAAAGCTACTAAGTATTATATAGCGGCTGTTACGGTATTATCAATAATAACCGTTGTGTTATTACTTATCCTTAGGCTTAAGACTTACCATATAATATAAGTTATTATAATTTATAGTAAAGTGTTTTTGTCAGAATCCTCCCAAAGAAACTTTGCTTGAAGACCCTATTCACAAATTATTCTTGACAAGTTTTATGCTTAAATAGTCCTTGAACATCTTATTTACCAATTCCTCTTAGTATACAAATCCTTCTCCTAGTGCGAGCTCAAGTGCGAGCACACTAGTAGATTTGCCTGTTGTGATCCGCCAGTCAAATACTAGAGTAATTATTTTGTATTTTAAACAATAATCTTGAATTAGTAAAGGTTTACTGGTCTGTAAAAGTACGTATCTTCACTCCTGGCATCCGTATGCTTGAACGGGAACGCAGCCTTGACTTTAACCCTTAAAAGAGTAATATCTACTATTCTCCCATGAGTCTTTCCATCCTAAGGGAGTAATCTGGAAGTAAAATCTCGATACTCAGAATCTTTTGGAGTCTTCTGTTTAACATGGCTGACTAGACCTGTAGAACTCCTTAGTGCATGTGTGTTTCAGGAAACTTCAATCGTTAATAAAGATTACTCTATCAAGGCTTGGTTAAACGTACAAGTTAATTACTTGTTCTTCTCTTGTAAAGATTATACGGTACGAATATGCAACTTCATAACCGAACCCTATGATCTCATAGACAACTTTCATAACTTAGCTAGCCCGCCTAGAGGTTGCTAAGAGCAAATATGTGAACCTCATCAGTTCGTAACTAAACAGAGCAGCAGAGGCAATCCTAGATCTGGCGTTTGTAATTACAAGGTAGGGTGAGGCAACATAGTAATATTAGATCCCCTATAACCTATCTATGGTGGCTCCAGCTTGAAAATAGCGTCGGTGGTGGGAGCAAGACCTAATTTTGTTAAACTTGCAGCATTAACCCCTTATCTTTCAAGATATGACCATATAGTCATCCATACAGGTCAGCATTATGATTATGAGCTTTCAAAAGTATTCTTCAAACATTTGGAATTGCCTGAACCAAACTACTACCTAGGAGTTGGATCAGGAACTCATGGATACCAAGTTGGTGAGATTATTAAGCGGCTTGAAGAGGTGCTGTTGCTGGAGAAGCCAGATTTAGTGATAGTATATGGAGATACTAACTCTACGTTAGCAGGGGCTCTCTCGGCTGCCAAAGCGGGATTTCAAGTTGCACATGTCGAAGCCGGTTTAAGGAGTTATGACTTGAAAATGGCTGAGGAGATCAATAGGAGAGTAGTCGACCATATATCCACGTTTCTCTTCGCACCCACTAAAACTGCTGTAGAGAATCTGAAAAGAGAAAACGTAATGGGCAAGGTGTTTTTGACAGGAGATGTACACGTTGACGTTCTAAATAAGTCACTGCCTTTAGCTGAGAACTCGAGTATACTGGAAAATCTAGGTGTAGAGCCTAGAAAATATATTGTCGCAACAGTTCATCGAGCTGAAAACACAGATCGCCCAGAGAGGCTAACCAACATTGTAGAATTACTCCTACAAGTGTCAAAGATAGCTCACGTAGTTTTACCTCTCCATCCTAGAACACGTAAGGCTCTTCACAAATTCAACCTTTACTCTAAACTAGAAAGAGGCAACATTAGAATATTAAGGCCTCTCGGATACTTAGACTTCATAAAGTTGCTAAAGTACTCCATAGTTGCTATAACTGATTCTGGAGGGGTTCAGCGAGAAGCATTTCTCCTCAAAATACCATGCCTCCTACTTCGGGACCGGACAGAATGGGTAGAACTAGTGGAATTAGGCTGGGTTAGACTTGTAGATGTAGATCCAATCAAAACTGTTAAAGAACTAGAAAAACTCATCAAAAACCCACCGAAAAAAGTGCCTCCCGTTCTAGGGGAAGGCGATGCCGCAAAGAATATCGTTAAAATATTAGAGAAACATTTGAAGAGCAAAGTATAAATTTTAATACATAAAGATTACTGTCCATTATCTAGAGCTGGAGATGAAACGGTCATGTCAATGCCAAAACTTGATTTAGATTTACATATACTAGTTACTATGCAAATAGCACTTCAAGCATTAACTCGTAGGGATACTTGGCTAGAAAATTAGGTGTGAGGTCTAATTTTGACGAACGCACCTTTAATGTTTAGATTCCCATTCATCCTACGTATTTGGCGGAAACAGCTATCTTTATAGTAAAACTTCATCATTCAAAATAGGTAGAGTAGAAATGTCTAAGCCCACTATTACGATTCTTTCATATCACCTTTGGAGACATACAAGAGCATTAAAGTTAGCATATACATTAGCTAAATACGGATATAATGTCAAAGTATGGGGGTCTCGAACACCTATAAACAAGGGTCCCCGCATTATACGAAACATACTCAATTACCTTATAGCTTTTTTTGAAGTTGCAAGTATAAAATCGAATATATACTGGGTAGAGAACATTCCCGATATTGTATACTTGTCATTACCGCTCCTAGGCAGAAAATACGTTTACGACCGCCGTAGTCCATGGGCTAGAGAGGTATCTATAGAGTTTAACATGCCCCACCCTCTACTCAAAGTTATTGAATCTATTGAGAGATACATGATGAAGAAGGCATTAACTACGATAGTAGTTTCAACACCTATGAAATACGAATATGAACGCTATAATAACGTATACGTGATCCCTAACTATCCAGAAAAGAGTTTTGTTAAAGAAGTAAAAGTTACGATGAGAGAGAAGCTAGATATACCTTCCAACATCAAGATATTTGGGTTTATAGGGAAACTTAGTAGAATGGAAGGCGCAGACTTACTCGCAGAAGTTGCTATGAAGTTATCAGATATTGAGAACGTAGAGCTTTGGATTATAGGTGATGGGCCGTTAAGAAATATGGTTAAGAGGGTTTCTGAGAAATTTGATAATATCAAATGGTTTGGCTGGATAGATAGGAGAAACCTACCACCCTACATAGCCTCTTTAGATTACGGCCTTGTGCCTCGACATAAAAACCCTTACGGAATATTCTATAATCACGAAGGAATAGCTAAGATTGGAGAATACTTTGCCTACGGTAAGCCAGTAATAGCTTCAGGTATAGCACCTTCACCCTACTACATCGTTGTCGACCCTGAAGAATTCGCAGATACCGTAGTTAAAGTCGCTAAAGGAAAACTAGAACCTCCAAAACCCCCTAGAAACCTCCTCTGGGAAACAGCATCTGAAGCTACGGTAAAAACGGTAATCGAGGAATGCCTAAACAAAATCAGAGTAAAATATTAGCGTTCCCTCATACGGTTCTCAAATCTGTGAAAAGTCTTAGCACAGATTCGACTGATTTGCTCGCACTCATGAGGCTTAGCCAAGCCTACGCTGCAAGACCCCATTCATTAACTAATTCTACACCAAGGGGCTTACCAAATATATTTCAAGAGCCAATATTCTATAGCTTATGACGAAAGCTCTTAGGTGAGGATATTCTAGGGTAGTGTTAGGAAAACGAGTTTACGTGGCTTGGATAGAACACGAGCTTTGTTCTTGTAGCGTTCTAAAGCTTTTCTCTCGAAATGAAACCCGTAAAGGTCACTTTATCCTATACACCTAGTACCTAGTTTTAAATAGGCTACCAAGATACGGTGAAGTATGAGGTGAGTGTGATGTATAGGGTTAAAGTGTGCGTAAAGGAGGTTAGAGGTTATTGTGCAATGAATTATAAGCCCGGCAACTGCTTCACGGTTGAAAAATACTATATTAGAGACGCGGGTAAAGGGGTATGTTTACATGCACTAGCATCGATGCTCACATTGCTATCACCGTTCCTGAAGGGAGTATCGGCTAGAATCCTAGGCATTGGCGGAGAAGACGATATCGGTTATGTGCAATGCCCTGATCCGGGAAAACCCTATACATGCGGTGGAACAGTAGTATTTGAGCTTAGAAGAGAGAAATTAGAAGAGCAACATAAGTAAGGGAGCTTAGGCTGGATTTCGAATCCGAAAACAACGATACCTACTATTCTAATAGTAGCTTTCCCAACACTTAATTCACCCCTCTATGTTGTTGCCAACATGGTGATATAGTTAAAATTGTTAGCTCCTTAAGCTTTCAGAGCTTAAGCTAAAGAGGAGTCATGGCTTAAATTTTCACTAGAAACACTATAGTTATTATTTCCCTATAAGCTTCTTGTAGAGCTCAACTATCTTGTCGATTCTCCTATTTATATCGAATCTTTCTTCGGCAAGCTTTCTACTATTTGATCCCATTTTTTTCATTTCTGATGGATTTTCCAGTAAATACAGAATTTTATTAGCGATTGTTTTAGAATCTCTAGGGGAACATAAATAACCATTAAACCCATTAATGACTATATCATTTACACCACCAACGTCGAAGCTAACAACAGGAAGCCCGGAAGCAATAGCCTCGATTAAGCTAGGTGGACTACCATCAGAAAGAGATGTATTGACATATAGAGAACTGGCACGCATAAGTTTCGGCATTAACGTTCTCGGCACTTCTCCTACAAACTTAACGTATTTTTCTAGCCCAAGTTTTTGAGTTAATTTAAGAAGCCTTTTCCTCAATGGCCCTTCTCCAGCTACAATGAGTTTAACATTCCGTACTCGTAGAGTTACTATTTTCATGGCATAGATCAAATATTGTATCCCATAAACAGGGTATAAGTGGCGAGCATTCAATAATAAAAACTCGTCTTCATCTACTCCAAATTGTTTTCGCACATTTACAATGTCTTCCATATCCCGTTTACTAGGCGGTCTAAAGAGTTCTAGATCTACAGCGTTAGGTATAACAAAAACTTTTCCTGGGTTTACGCCTAGCTCTACTATTTTCTCCTTCATTCTAGTGCTTACACTTATTATAGCATCAGCTTCTCTTAGTGCCATACGAACCAAAGCATCATATTCCTTTCTTCGTCTAATACCATAGCCTATCTCGGGAACGGTGTTTATGTCGTAGCCATGACAAGTTATGACTAGCGGTTTTTCTATAGCATTCTTTACCAATACTCCAACAAAACCCTCCGGATATGCGAAATGGGCATGAACAATATCAACAGGGCATTTCTTGACAACTCTTATTGCGTTTAAAGCATAAAGGTTCTCCCAATACAGCTGGAAGAATTTTGGTCTTAGAAGCGAAACTGGTGGATACTTCGATAGGCTCTCTAATATACCACTAAAAACCCTGAGATCTACTAACTTCTCAAATCCATGAAAATAAATACCATACGAAACGGAGTCTCTTTCAACTTTCGACCTCACTACGTGAACTTCAAGACCTCTTTTAACTAATCTATAAATTTCGTCGAAAATAAAACTGCTAGTTATTTCCGTGGGGGACTTACCTATCCTAGACGAAATTACAAGGATACGCAAATCTTAACTACCTCCTCAAGTATTTATGACACAACTGATATACATCAACTTAGAAAGAGCCCGGAAAGTTTGACGCTTAACAATCTTGAGCACCCTAGATATTTTAAGTAAATTCGTTGTTTAACGGAAGAAAAGCCTTAAAATCAGCTCTAAACTTATGAGGAAAGCTATTTTCTCTCCATTCTTCTTTCCATTTATATGATCCCTTACAATTACTTTTACGTAGTCTCTATTAATGATGTTTCGCTTATATATTTCAGAGTCTTCGTTTAAAAGCGTATCTTCAACAAGCTTTCTCCATGGTTTAGAGTAGCATATTAAATTGTCAAAATCGAAATATGTACGAGCATACCCTATTCTGCCTTTTGAAATTCTTCTCATAACCTTCATGAATAAACGTATGATAAATGAAAGATACCATAATGGCGTCGGTATTATTGGCGGAAGCAGAGTTTTCTGGTATGGAATTTTCGCCAGCTCCGGATTGAGGGAAATTAAAAATTTACGATAAATTTTATGGTTAAACCTAAGTTCTGGAGGAATCCTCCTAATTATGTCAATTACATCATTATCTAAGGTTGGTAATAATTCTTCTAAGAAATACCTATTAAGTACGGAGCCCATAAGTGTATACCTTCTTTGTCGAGTATTTATTATAAAATAGTCGTTTATATTGCCTAAGCAATCGCCCTTACTATCCTTAACCAGTCTGCAAAATTCGTTGAGACACAGGCTTATATACCTGTGAAACTTCGGGTTAAGTAGTTTCCTAATTTCCTCTACAGAGAAAACCATATACTTGGTTGTTAAAAATGTTAAGAAATCAGAAAATGTCTTACAGCGAAACACTTTTTTTGGTAGAAAACTCCCTCCAAGCAGTACATCAAATATAAAGCCCTGCAAAAAACATTTATATCCCATTTCTTTCAGCTTTTCTGCTACGTAAGGTATGTAAGCTACATTAACTGTATCTTGCCCGTCCGTTAGGTAAACTACGTCCTTAGCATACTTAACAAGCTTATCTGGATCATATGTAATAACTATATGTTTAGCAGAGAGCTTCCTTGTAACTATCTTGGCTATCGCTACATCATCGCAGTCTGGTGTACCGAAGGTGACTGCTGTAACTTTGCGAAGGTTCTTAGCGTTCAAAGCCCCTAAGACCGATCTGGAATCCAATCCTCCACTAAGAAATAGGCATAACCCGTCAGCTATACTTTCAGCCCTAATATTGACGGCTTTCTTAAATTTCTCCACTAGCAAGGGTACAGCTTTTTCCTCGTCAAGTTCGCATCTGTACTCTAAATCCCAATATTTCTCCAATGTCAGTTTTCTTCCGTCAAACTTTAAAATAGAAGCCGGCGGCATTAATTTTATACCTTTAAACCACGTCTCATCGCCTAGAATACCTATTTTGCCAAACATAAGAAACTTTACTAAAGTTCTTTCGTTTAATTCCCGTGGAAAACCGGGATACCTCAATATAGCTCTAGCATGGGACGAGAATATAAGCGCCCCGTCTCGAAGAGCATAGTAAATGGGTCTCGTCCCGAAACGATCAGTAACTAACATTAACTCTCTATTTCGATCATTAAAAATCACTATGGCAAAGGAGCCATTTAATTCTTCAAAAACATTTGAGCCTCTCCTCTCAAATTCACGTAATACATAAGTTGCATTGTCAAACTCTCTCGCATACTCATTGTGAATTCTACCATATATTACAATACCTATTGATTTGTCTTCATTAAAAATAGGTTGCTTTTTCGAATCGAATACCCCTAAATGAACCCTAGCTATTCGAATCCAGTTCCCATAAAATTCGTCTATCACATAATCATCACGATATTTAATAGAATTTATCATCGCCGCTAAAGGCTCAACATCAAATCTACATTCACATGCATATCCCACGATCCCTGCCATTTCATGCTCCCTTTGTTCCTAAAGACTACCACATAATGTTCTAACAGACTTTTCTCCTTATATATCAACGTATCATTAATTTCATTAAATTAGCCCCTAGACTACTGCAAAGCTTTTTGTTTCTTACATAGCAGAGTTTGCTCATTTGTTATGCGACTGATTAAATCGGGGCACTCTCGGTTTAAGTTAGTAAATTACTACATTTTCTCTATCTTTATTATGTAATTGTAGGTTTCGATGTTTTAGTATTGTTAATTATACTCCAAAACCCGAACCTCGCCTATCTTAATTAGGATGCTTAATTCCAATATCAAAATTCTGTATTAGCATGACAATGACATATAACTGTATGATGCTCTAAGACTTCTAATGTTTTAACGAAACTTGTTACACGATGTTGATACGTTCAGTTTTGTTTATAGGTTTGTTTTAACCCATCATAGCTTTTAACTTATTTAACACATAAGCATAAAAAGTTGATGAGAGTTGTATATAATATTAAAGTCGTGAATTATGTTCTCATTTAATCCCGCAATCGCGAGCTCTATAGGTGATAATACTATAGGAATATCCATTTTAAGCACTCTATTGAAGTCGGTTTCGGAGTATATGACGCCTTTAACCCATTTCTCCGAGAAGGGTCCTATGACATTAAGTGTAAAGCGTGTACCAGAGATGTAAAGACCTTCATATTTTTCGCGAATATACGTTGAAAGCAATATTCCTTGGTCTATGCCTATCCTAGGATCTGAAAGTTCATAAGGCATATCTATGCCCAAAGATATGGAAGGCTTCCAGAAGAAGGAGCTCAAAAGTACAATAAATATGATTGCTAGTTTAATGGATTTCTTGGGAATTCTTGATATCATTGATGCAAAGGCGGGGGCTGAAAAGAGAAAGTAGTAACTGTAAAAACGCCAGTAGTAATCTCTAATTCCGGGTAGCCATACTAATGTTCCAATTAATATTAAAAATGCAAAAGATATAGCAATTAAATCGAGAAGTGCATGGATAGTAACGGCTTTAGTGTTACCGTGTCTTTTACCCAATATACGTTTTAGCAGGAAAATCCCCGATAGAACCAAGTAAAAAGCGAGAGAAGCTAGTCCCAAACGGTCTTTAATATCTTTTAAAAGTATTGTCGTTTCCTCAGGGCTTACAACATTAAATTTTCTTCTAACACCAAGAACAGATTCGTGGAACGTGATTTTACGGTTAAATATGAGTCCAAGGTATTTCATTAATGTTGTGATAATGGCTTTTTCAAAGAATGGAGTTGCCGCAAGAACATTATAGATAAAGTATATCGCGAATACCATAAATATTACAAGAAAGATTTCGCGCTTTATACCAACCTTATTGAACCTATACGGTTTATACGGCAAAACCTTGCCTAAAAGAATTAAAAACAATGAAATTAAAAACACAAGTCCCACTAACAAACCCGTTGTATTATGGCTCAAAGCGATAGAGAGACTTAAAATGATGCCTATTATGACGAAGTTGTATATATTATTACTGGTTGGAGATCTTATAGTCCATATAAGAAATAGCAGTGAAACGAACATTAAAGCAAACGTTGGATGCAACGGTCTTGTGAAAAAGACTGAGAAATGACCTGAAGCTAACACAATGATTAAAGCTACATAAGCATCCATGTAGTTAAGTAGCCTTTTATAAATCGACACCCATGTGATAAAGAAGAATATCATGCTAAAGATAAAGAAGAATCTCAGTATCAGTACAGAAGGAATGCCAGAAATTTTAGAAAGTAACAATACGAAAGCTTCAAAAAGCGGGTAAAATGAATAGTTGAATGCCATGCCGGTTCCAACTCCCATTATTATTCTTTCGCGTACCTCATAGATTCTCAGTAATTGGTAAACATAATTTGCATCAGGGAATCCATCGGGTACGTTGAAGGGGATAAGAGTATAACTTAAGGATACAAGAGTAATTAAACACAATATCCAAAGAACAATGTATACTTTCCCTATCTTCTTTTTATACTGAAGCGAGAAAGCTAAAGATAAAAGAAGTATTAAGTACGCAGGGAAGACAATATCAGAGGGTAAGCCTAGAATAGTGTGATACCCGAGTATCGAAATACAGATTACCAAGGCTAAAGCAGGAAGCTTACCTACCATTTTAGTCACACCATTTTACGATTATCTTTCGAATAGATAAGTTCTTCAGGCATTTTAAGTTCTTACCGCATCCATTGCTTAAGATAGCCAGCACCTGTCACCATCTTACTATCTTAGTAGAGAGTATGTTCATCTCTCTCATTAATCTCCAGTATACCCTGAGCTTGACAGCATATACTTTCCTCAAGGGATCACCTTCGTAGAGGCGATGAAGGTTGGGTCTTGAAAAGTCATAGACCACGAAAAGCTCGGTATCGACTGTTATTCCATACCTGTACACAGCATAATAAGAGATTCCACTCTCGGGGGAGAGGTCAGTATCGCATCCAGATATTTACTTATTTTTCATACCTTCTAAATAATACTGACCTGACCAAATCTTTTAATCTTTGAAGCTAGTTCTTCTGCAATCCTATTTTGCCCCTCTAATCTATGCATGACACCCATGTTAACGGCTTTCGCTACATCCTGGACTTATACTTGTTCTTTACCTCCTTGTATTCAGCGACTCCTTTTTCGAGCTGACATGGCCTTTACTCAAATTCCTTTAACTCATTCTTCATCTTTAGGAGTTCCTTTAACGTTTCTCAGAGTGATGATAATGTTCGGGGTCCGAGAATGTAGCTATCAAGATTTTTGACAAGCTGTTTAAATGTCTTTAGCATTTTCTACTGCTTTACTGAGTATACTTATAAGCTTCTCTCTAGCAGTTTTAGCCTCACCAACCCTCTCATTAAGTTCTTTAACCAGTTCTTTCACATTCAAAATTTCTTTTCAAAGAAGACCTCGCTGAATCACTATATAGTTTGACTCTGTATTGAACAGCATTGTACAACTAACCTCTTTTTCTTCATCCATGCAGTCTTTAAGAGATTTTGAATGCCTATCATCCATGAGAGCGGAGCTTGCTTAACTTTTACATACTTTACTGCCCCCTTTATTGATTCCTTAATTTTGGGGTCTTTTGCTACTAAGTCGGTTCTAATTGCAAATTCAGACAGCCCGTAAAGGAAAATATTCCTGGAGTCCTTAAGGATTTCACCTCTGATTTCAGTCTTTTATTATTAAACTTATACCGGCAACTCTTTGATTCTAATCTTTAATGAATTCTTTCACTTTATTGGTTCCTAATTTGTTCTTTAATTCTTTCCAAAACTTTGGAACGCCATCAACAAGCTCTTGAGGGCCCGGCACGATGTCGTGGAACGCAATTATTCCGCCTTTCCTCACTAGGGGTTCTACGATACGAACGTGCTGATAGCTTACCTCTTCCGTGAAGAGGGAAGGTTCAGAGCTGCTGAGTCCGTCCTCAGGAAACACCACCTAAGAGCTATGTCGGTAATACCCGTACATGAGATACACATGTATAGTGTTAGGTACGGAGTAGAAGATAGGTTCGCCAAGGTAAAGAAGCTAATGCATAAGCTATTCAAGATCATACCCATAAACCAAGACATATGCCTTAAAGCAACACACATACGGAGAAAACACGGCCTCCCAGAGATAGATGCGCTAATACTAGCTACAGCGGTACACGAGAAATACCCGCACTTCTACACATTCGACAAAGACTTCGAAAAACTAAACAACAAGAAAATAGAAGAAACCACAATACACTACATGAAATAATTAGGGCTAAGCGTATAGGCCCAATACTTCCTGAATAATTAACTAACGGAATGAATTTGGATTTGATATTATTCCGTACTTATTCATAGCGTTTAGGCCTAATAATCAATATTAGGTAATTTAACCTTACGGCCTTTAACCTTAATCTCCTCCATAAACTTATCTACGATGAATACTGTCTCATGCAGTAATAGTTCAACAGCATTTTTACTAACGCCGGTATGGTAATTGAAGTTATGATTAATAATAGAGCTAGTTAATTCGGCAGATAGTTTTCTAACACTTAAACACTTAACTCATTTATACTACAACTGAGGACTGCAACATCTTTTTCTTCTTTATCCTTAGAAGTATGGGTTAAATTCGTGAGGTATGCTTTGAAACTATTCTCTAATACGATCACCACTATGTGCCTTTAATTAAGGAAACCCAATTATTTTTATAGTTAGACTTTTCTCTATTGCCTTTATTTTCAGGATGTTGAATTACGTTTGTTCTAACATGTTTATTAGCTCATTGAGTCTGATGGCCTTTATGTTATATTTGGGCGCTACTGCTAATATGTCATGGTCTTCGCTAGCGATAGGGGTTTTAAGCTTATAAGCTAACGCTATGTAGGATGCATCGTAGAAGGTAATATTGTTTTCTATGGCTATTTTCATGACTTCAGCTGTATCTAAGTCTGTGACGCTGTACAGAGTAACATATCGTGATAGTGCTTTAGCTACTTTGCAGGCCGTAATGGCCTCCTCTTCGCTTATTTTATGAAGCTTCGTATGTTCTTTCCAGAATGCACTACATAC
>Ga0180301_10002834_pt1 | contig 13637 bp, 15 predicted proteins | sample GuaBasSediGuay16_FD_121797 | JGI IMG/M metagenome (GOLD analysis project Ga0180301, IMG submission 121797) | Subseafloor sediment microbial communities from Guaymas Basin, Gulf of California, Mexico - Guay16, Core 4569-2, 12-15 cm | ecosystem: Environmental > Aquatic > Marine > Hydrothermal...
AAGACTAGGGAGTAAAGAGTACTTACTAGCAAGGAAGAGGTTCTTACTAGAGACGAGAAGACTCGTTAAACTAGGCCAACTACTAGTAGTGCCTTTGAAAACAAGGATAATCAGAGAGAGCTGGAAACTAATAGAGAAACACCACATATATGAGGCAGACGCGATACAGATAACTACAGCGAAATACATCAACGCAGCTCAATTTCTAACAGGAGATAGAAAACTACACGAAATAGCGGAAAACGAAGAAATAAACAGCACATATCTCCCCTAAACACTAGTATACACATCAAACACGAAAACACAGCCCATAACAGTTCTCCAATCACCACCCAGAACAAACAATAAAACCCTGCTCCCAAAAAAGACCGCGTTACGGTTAAGCTACAGCTCAGCAAAGAATACAACCATTCATCTTTCCCGTTCTATACTCAAACTTCTCTAAAAACCCGTCCAAATACGTCGGCCTGCTCTCGGTAACTAGGGAATACATAAAAACAGCAGAGGAACTGTTAGAGCAGGCGTGGAGAGAACGGGGAAATATGCCTTAGAAAATCTTCTAAAAAAGTGGAGCTGCGGTTTTAACGGTTAGGGTCCATGTGACGCAGAGGAGAGATTAAGGCTTGAAGCTCGCAAAGATCATGGTTATAGGGGAGCATAATTGCTCGAGGACTAGGAGACCGGGTATGCACAGCATTTAAACCAGCTGATACCACCCACTAAAACTTCTACGAAAACGGTGTTGAGGGAGAAAATGTACAATGAGAAGCAGAAACTAGTTAAGACTATAGAGAGCTATAAGGAGAGTTTTAGGGAGGTAGGTTGCTAATGTAGGTGTACCTAGTAGATGAGTACTCATAAATACGAAGTTGAGGTTCTCCGGAGAAGGGCATTAGAGTTCCTAGAACAAGCCCGAATAGCCCTGGAGATGAGTTCATATGACTTAGCATGGCATGTTTTCTATCTGAACAAGCACTACAATTATACTTGAAGTCGGTCTTACTCATGCTTGTAGGCGATTGCCCTCGAACCAATAGCGCTAGGAGACTGCTAGGAGGACTCAACAAGATCCTGGGCTCTAGGGAGCTGGAAGAATTCATTAAAGCAAATAGAGCTAGGCTCATAGCACTCGAAGACAAATACCTCATGGCTAGGTACTTCGTCAGCGAATATAGTAGAGAAGACGCGGAAGACATGCTAAAATTAGCCAATGAAGCCATAAACCTAGTAAACAAGCTGGTAGGCGGCAAGACATGAACACGTTCATGGAAACAGCGCTACACAGAGCGAGAATGCTCTGAGAATGGAAGACCTGGGTCCAACGTATAGCAGGGGCAGCTCTAGAACTTCTATCAGACGCCCAAGTATATGTAACTGGGAGCACGGTTAGAGGAGTCAAGGTAGGCGGAAGCGACGTAGACATCCTAGTAATATCCCAAATCACGCCGAGAAAAGCAGTGGGAAAAGCAAAGATAAAAAGCTATAATTGAGGAAAAGCTAAACCTACCCCTATACCATCCACTCGAAATACACCTACTAACACCCCAAGAAGCTCAATCATACTTGAAGAAAGCCAAATAACACGTACAGAAAATAGTATAACCCACAAGGAACTCTATACTACTCAGAGGAGAATCCTATACTACGTTCTCCCAATGCTTTTAACTAAGGTCATCGTAGCTAATATCGTCCTTTCTATCATCCTTCTTAAGCTCCCTGGTAAATAGCCCGACAATATGGCTTATGGATTCCACTATGAACCGGAGAATGGCTACTGTTCAGCCAAATATGACAATTATTGCGACTACCCAGTCCATAACGTGCCCTGGTAAGAACGAGGCACAGTTATGTAGAGAAGACTTTCAGTCTTTTTGATCGTTTCTGGGTGTGGTGCACATTTCATCTTTGCGCCACATCGCTTCATCCACTTTCCAGTTTTTCTAATTGTTCCACTATTAGCGTGAACTCGTCCTCGTTTCTCTCTAGGTACAGGTTGTATCCCTCTCAGTCTTTTCTAATTGCTTCTGCCTGGTGATGACGAGTAACTTCCTTGCCTCTACTACTGATACGAAATACCTGTCTTTTACGTTGAGATATTATATATTCCTTGTTCATGAACATTTATTGGTATCTCAGGTCATAGACGCTTTTCAATACTTTAACTATTGCCCCCTTTCTCTCTGCAACTAAGTGGTTTCATGTACTTCTCCTCCCAGCCTCTCTAATTCTTCCCTTAAAATCCTTAATACATTCAATAAAGTTTCTTCAGCTTCTCTCCTATTAGTTGAGGCTGTCCTTACGTAAATGTCTACTATTGGTTTCCCCAGTTCCTCGCTGGGATGAGATTTAATATATACTTTACTATACCTTGAGAGTACTTTCTCTAGAATCGGTGCAAGCGCTGATTCAGGCACATTGATTACCCTCACGGTTTTTTCAACGACCACGGTCTTGGGTGCTACTTCCTTTAATAGAGGTTCTACGTGTTTATCAAACATTGATTTCATTTCTGATGGAACTCCGGGTAATGCAAAAATCAATGTATCATTATATTTGATAAAGATTCCGGGAGCTGTACCAGTAGGATTAGGTATAGGCTTACTTCCTTCAGGCATCATGGCCATTTTCTTTCTATGATTAGTCATAGACAATCCTTTTTGAGAATACTTTGCTTTAACCATTTCAAAGGCTTCGCGATTTAGTGCCCATTTAACATTTAGTGCTTTAGCAAGGCATTCACTGGTCTTATCATCATATGTAGGCCCTAGACCACCAGTCGTTATAATGACTCCTACTCTCCTTTTTAAGGCCTCTTTAATTACGCTAATAATTTCCTCTTCAACATCAGGAACTGCAACAACCCTTAACACGTTGAACCCAAGCATAGTTAGTTTCCTACCAAGCCATGAAGCATTAGTATTAACGATTCTACCATCAACTACCTCATTACCTATCGTTATTATCCAAGCAGTGTGTACGGCCATTATCACTGCCTCAAGTATTCATCTAGCCCTCAAATACTATACAGTAAACTAAAGCTAAGAACAGTATGCTTATTGAAGCTGAAAGTGGTTGTTGCCCCTAAGTAGGTCGAGAATACGTTGCCTGATCTTTTCTTATAGACGCCCATATACCTATCTAGGATCCTAATATTCCATACTAAGTACCCTAAAAAGGCGGTAGGATGACTATGGAGAGCAGATAAATAATAAATACTGTGGAAGCCTCTCTTACCCTTCCTCCATTTAAAAATGTCTTATTATATAGGATAAGCTGGGATGGATTATCATAGACATGTATGTCTTGAGATAAATTTGATTTAGATCAAATCCTTCTTCACTATTAACTCTCCTATTAAAACTGCATTACCAGCTGCTCCTCTAATAGTGTTATGACCTAGTACTACGAATTTTACCCCATTAAGTGCTTCATCCTTTCTTATTCTACCAACGACAACGCTCATGCCATTCCCAGCTATTCTATCTAATCTTGGCTGTGGTCTATCATTTTCTTCTCTAACAATCACTGGATGTTTAGGCGCTGAAGGTAGATTGAGATCATTAATTTTATTGTATTTGTATTCTTTCAAAACTCGTTTAACATCGTCTACATCAACCTCTTTACCTGTCTCAATGAAGACTGCCTCCATATGACCATCTAGTACCATAACTCTGTGACAACTTGCTGAAATCTTTAAGTCTGGGTATGATATCTTGCCTCCTTTCAGCTCCCCCAGTATCTTTAGCGATTCTGTCTCGATTTTCTCCTCTTCACCCTTTATATACGGAATTATATTGTCTAGTATCATCACGGATGAAACTCCCGTAAGTCCTGCTCCTGACAGCGCCTGCATCGTCGATACAATTACCCTCCTTACACCGAATTCCTCCATTATCGGTTTTAACGGGAGCGTTAATATCGCGGTTGAGCAATTCGGTACTTTTACTATGAAGCCTTTCCAGCCGCGTTTGCTTTGATACTTAACTAGCTCTAGATGATCAGCGTTTACTTCAGGATTCAGCAGTGGTATATCGGGTTCCATTCTCATAGGGCTAGCATTTGATACTATTATAAATCCTCTCTTTAGAAGTTCAATTTCGATATCTAATGCAGCTTCTGAAGGAAGCGCTGAGAAAATTATGTCTGGCTTTTCCTTCGTAATCGTTTCAACATCTATCTTACTTAGTACTGAATCACCTATTTCCTCGGGGAAAGGTTCATCGATAACCCAATTAACTGCTTCTTTGTACTTCTTACCTGCTGAACGTTCAGATGCCATCAATAGTTCAATATCAAACCATGGATGTCTAGATAGTATTGATACCATTCTCTGACCAACTAATCCTGTTGCACCTAATACACAAACTCTATACTTCATGAATCACGCACCTCTAGAATCAACTTGTGGAGTTCATTCAATGCTTTAATAAGGATATCTTTATTGAAGAGAAATACTGCGGAAGGTCTGTTTTTAAATGTGTAGAATCCTTCATATTCTAATTTTATAGATCGGATATAATCTAGTATTTCGCCTATAACCTCAGGCCTACTAATACCTTCACTAATCAATGCAGTATGTGCTATATCTCCTTTGCATCTGAATGTTACGAGTTTGGGCGCGTTAGTCTTAATTCTACTAATATCTCTTAGTATTGTTGTCCCCTTACCATCCCAAGACCCAATATATACCCTAACGTTAGATCCCATTAGAGGATGGAAAGTCTTTGGATGCAAACGTTTACTACCATAGATTGCCGCTTCAATAGCTTCTCTATAGCTCATCACCGGTACTACTTTAGCTTTACGAACATATTCTGGATCGGCTGTCATAATTCCAGGCACATTGCTTATCAAATATACCTCATCCGTTTCAAGTAATGAGGCTATAGCTGTAGCTGTGTAATCCGATCCTCCACGACCTAGGGTTGTTATTTCACCATATCTAGTTGTCCCTATGAATCCCTCTATAACTGGGACTATACCATCTTTCATTAACGGCTTAACCACGTTAACTACTCTACTACAAGTTTCATGAAGCATTATCGACGCGTTTTCATGAACATTATTAGTTACTATAAGTTCTAATGCTTCTAATTCTACCGCTTTAACTCCAATAGCAGAAAGAGCTTCAGTTAGTAGTATTTTGCTAATTCTCTCACCAAAGGATAATATCAAATCCTTTACTGCACTACTTCCTGTAAATGCTAACTTATATGCTGATTCCAGCTTAACAGCATACTCCTTAATCCTTTTCTCCAATTTAGAACCGCCTATGTATCTAGCCGCATTAATGTACTTCTCGATGACATTTTGTAGGTGTTGTAATGAGCCTTCGTATACTTTCAGAAGATCGTCTGTTACGCCTTTCATAGCTGATACTACTACTATCACACCATATCCTCCGTCGATGAACGCATCTTTCATTCTCTCCGCTACTTCAAAATACGACTTTCCATCTTTTAATAAGGATCCGCCTATTTTAACTACTGCACTTCTACGGTTCAGGGCTGATCACCTCTGCTATGCTTAATACATCATCCATTATTGCGTAAGCTGTCTCTATTCCACCAGCTCCTTTTCCTATGAGAACTATATCGTTTATGTCCGTCCTTATTCTAACAGCGTTCATTGTCCCTTTTACGCTACTTAGGATATCGTCCTTTGATATCTTAGTTATTTTTACTGAAGCTCTTTTTTCTTTTACTTTGTATTTTGCAATGAATTTCAACACCATATTCTCTTTAATAGCTTTAAATACCTCTCTCAGATCTATTCTTGATAAATCATCTCTCTCTACATCATCTAGATTTATTGGTTCACCTATGACATTGGATATTATGACTAGCTTTGCCGCTGCATCCCATCCTCTAACGTCTAGATCTGGGTTTGGCTCAGCAATGCCTAGTGCTTGCGCTTTCTTCAATGCATCGCTATACGGGATTAGGTCTTCATGCATTTCCGTCAAGATGTAGTTTGTTGTACTATTAATTATTCCCTCTACGGCTTCAATACTGTATCCTTTAAGGCTCTTGAGTAGATCGATCAATGGTGTGCCTGCCATTACCGTTGCTTTAAACTTTACTAGAACACCTCTCTGCTTAGCACACTGCATTATATGATCATACTTTAAGACTAGAGGAGCTTTATTCGCTGTTACAACATTTGCTCCGCTATTTATGGCGTAGAGAATATTACTGAGCCCCGGCTCCCCGGATTTGTAGTTTGGTGGTGTAACCTCGACGTGTATGTCAGGTATTATTCTTGAATATACTTCCTCTACACTAGCCCCAGATACTCCATAGGGTTTATACATAAATATGTATGACCGTGGTAGCTCACATAGTTTCAGTAACTCGTAAGGAATTAGACCTTCTTCTCTTATCACCGCTCCCCTAGAGTCAGCTACAGCTACTACATTTAGCCTTACACCGTATTTCTTCTCTATATCTTCACCTTTGAACGCTATCAGTTTTGCTAAGCTCCTACCAACATTACCGAATCCTATGATTGCAATCTTTACACTGCTCACCATAGTTTTTCACCTACAATCCTAGCACCGGTGTTTGAGACTTTTGTTATATATAGTGATGCTTTAACACCTATATCACTGAGAAGCTCTAGCAATTTTTTACCTACTCTCTGTGCACTATGTTTATCTCTGTATATCGAGAATGTCGCTGGACCCGCTCCCGCAATATTGAAACCTAGTGCACCATTCTCTAATGCTGTCTTCTTAAGTTCCCAGTATCCGGGTATTAGTTTTGCTCTATAAGGCTCTGCTACGTAATCTAGTGATACGGCTTCACTTAGTGTTTCTAGATCACCGTGCTGTAAAGCATATATCATCTTTGCTACATTTGCTGATTGCTTAATGTGTATATATGCAATCCGATTTTTCTAGGTATTATTGATCTCATTAACCGTGTTTTCTTTTCATCCCTAGGTATCCTTGGAATTATTACTGCAATCCAGAATTCAGTTGTAGGATTAATTCTGTACGGTTTTAGAGTTATTGGATCAACTAGTACTATGCCTCCAAATAGACTAGCTGATACATTATCATAGTGCGGAGTTCCTGCTACAATAGCCTCTCCTGCACCAGCAAGCTTAACCATATCCTGAGGCTCTAGATCTAAGCCTGTTAACTGCGCTAGTCCATAAGCTGTTGCAGCAGCTGTTGCGCCAGAACTACCCAACCCGTAAGCTACTGGAACCCCTTTAACTATTCTAACATAGAAATCTAAGCCGTGTAGTCCGTATCTGTGTATAGCTTCTTTTATAACACCATACGCTACATTATTCTTGTCTTCGGGGATATCCGAGTTCTCGACTTTTATCGATATATTATTTGAACCCGGTTTGATAGATATCTGGACCCTATCTTTAAATCCGTCAATCGCTACCGCCAGTATATCAAATCCAGGACCTAAATTAGCTATTGATGCAGGTGCTTCTACAGTTATACTTTTAGATTTCCTACCTACATTAATCACTTATTACCGCCTTAAGCAACTAATTTGTTATTTGTTTTTCTCTAGAACTAATAAGGCTTTATCAGTATTACTTATGATGTAATGGTTCTCAGCACAGGATAACCAACTAGTAATTCGGTGCTGTATTCTCCTTTTGCACGGACGTCACGTCGATATACCTTGTGATGTCTACAGTGTTACCTCCTTTAATCTTGGGTAGTGGAGCTAAGGACTCCTGATACTCTATAATAATACTCTCTAACATTGGATACTCGGCAGGAGATAGAGCGGTCTCGAAGTCTGTGGTAGAGTAATATTTTACCACGTAAGGTTCTGTAAGGTTTTCACCATTAATCGATACGGTTAACTTAATTATGAGTGACGTGTTTCCAAGCCTTTAAGGCATCTTAGCTTCATATAGATGTACGGAATACCTGCAATTCGATAATAATCTTCCACGCTACTAAAGTCTTTTACGAGCCCTTGTAGAGCACTACTCGGCAAGGTTACCTGTAAAGCGATAATCCCGTGATACACTTTTGCAAAATCGTCAAGACCACTCCTCATAGTATACTGTTCTGTTTCATTCCCCGCGATCAACCCGTAGTCGGGATAAGCTCTCCATACCTCTAGTACTGTACTTGAATCATTAAGGTGCAGTAGAATACAAGATTATTAACGTAGAGGACGGATTTACCGACTTCGAAAACGACTATGTACTTGTTACAAGCTAGAACGTTATCCTTCCCAATGAGGAGGTTGCTAAGGAAAAACGGTGGAGTTCTTGATACTATATGGAAACGGGCGACCTACTAGTACTCGGAAACCCCTATATACGGGGGAACCATACAAAATACGTCAGTACAACTAGTACAGCCACGGCCAGCCCCATACCTACGATAAAGACATGTATCCTGCGATGCAGGGCCGTGGACACGGAATGCACCGAGAATAAGCTCTACAAAGCCTTAATAACCGTTTATCGTGGTATAGACTGAAATACCTTAATACTAAGAACTACGGTACAAACTGCAAGAATTACTAGTAACACGTAGTGCTAGGGCTTTCTCCTCAACGTTATTGCGAGTAATGCATTAGCTAAAGCTAGAACAGCCACTGCAATACCCAATACCGTGTCAAGTGTTGCCGCTTCTGGGGGTATGTAGGTACAAGTCCCTGTAATTCTCTCCGTAGTAGTGGCAAAGACCTTGCTGGTAACAATCTCTGCATAGATAACGGTCTCGGTTACCGTCTCTGTTAGAGTTCCAGGAGAAGCTCCAGGAACACTTACGGTGATTGAGATACCGCTCCTGGCTCGATATAGGTTACTTCAGTAGGGTTGGTGAAGCCTCTATGGCTATCTTTACTCCGGGTAGTTCAGATAATTCTATAGAGCTTGGCTTAACCACAACGGTTTTGCCCTCAAGACTACCTCCTACCACCTCAACAGTTGTGGGTATTGGCGAACCTATGCCCAATAACTCCAGTATAGCGAATTGCTTCGACATATTGGGGAAGTAGTCTCTAACCTCTCTTAAGCCTGAGTCCAGCCTTTCTACGGAATCTTCTACGGGCTCACCATAAACTAGTCTCTCAGACATAATGCTTAGTGCTACCCTGGCATGAGTGCTGTTAAAATATGCACAAACTCTTAGTGTTAAAGAGCACGGATGAACAGGTACTAGTTTCCAAGCACCGATATCGATGAACTCTACGGGCGGTAGAAGAGGCTGCGGGTATGCTCCCCTGTAGGATAATGATTAAGTACGAGAACTTAGCTAGCGCAGAACTATAGTTCCTTAATACCTTCCCGTAACCCAATGTATCGCCTTTAATCACCATCCCTGCCTCATGTTTCATTCTGATCATCGATTCATTCTTGAATTCACCTAGAATAATATCGGTAGCTAGATCACCTCCACTCCCAAGATCCTTGATCACCTCATTAAGACAGAACCTTATCTCTTCTGCTTCCCTAGGCGTTATATCGCCCTCGTTAAGGGCTGAGGATATTAAATCCTCATTACTTACAGAAACACTATGCCTGAAACTAGGTAGGCGTTGTTATAGCCTTCAAATGACAAGTCCTTGAACTCTATGAAGGTAATACTAGACTCCGCTAACACTTCATTAATTGCTTCAGATGAGTTAATGATGCTTATGTATCCGGCAGGTATCATTGCGTTGATTCCACCTAATGTGATATTAAAGGATATATCAATCTTTTCAAGAACTATTGGAAAAAGCCGCTCTACTCATTTCACGAATCCTTCTACAGATGTGGTCTCATTATACTCCTCAAACCCTATTAATGCAGAAGCATTCACAACAGCTTTGCGTTCAGCTTCTCTTGATTCAAGAGATACTTCACCTTTAATAAATACATGTAATTTACGTAGAGCATCGCCCGAGATATCGCCTACATAAAGTCCACCTCCACCGCCTGATTCGAGCACAACGATGACTTTATCCTCGTGATAATCAAGTGAGTAGAGTATGGTTCCGCGTATGGATTTATCAGGTGGTGGCCTAGCAGTTATGCTAAGGTCGTACATGATACCTATACTACCACCAGGATATAGAACGATCTACGTAGAAGGCTTCATAACGAATTCTTTCTCACTTGCATTAGCCACTACAATAGCTAGCTGTAAAATTAAGGCCATTAAAAGTAAAGCGCTAGTAGCGGTGTAAACAGTTTTTCATCAACACGACCTATACATTCTTTCCTAGCTTCACAAGGTATATGTTTTTCAGCACTATCAGCCGTGGCTGCGATACCGCTTCTGCTCCTACATCGCATGCACTGAATTCCCCGCGAACAACATATGCAGCTAAAAGAGACCTACCCATTGTTATCAGTAATAGTTAGTATGCTTATGCATATACCACAAAAAGTAGTGCTGAACCACCCGAACTTCGCTGTAGCAGCTTCTTGCTATTTAAGGACTATGGTACAGTGGTTACGAGGGAAACCTTTTTATAGTGTTCAATCGAGAAGGTTACTGTCCAGTGCTTCGACCCTCAGCGCATGGATAGGGGGTGAGGATAGATCCCTGCCCCTAAGAACTTCTATTCCTGTTGCCGTACTACCAATCTCTCAAAGCTTGTTTTCTCTATTATATTCTCAGTACTGTTTACGACGGCTTTATTCTATGCAACCTTTATTCTACCGGGTATTTTAGGTGATGCGTTGAAAAGGATTTTTCCAGATATTTTTCAATGGCAAACAGTGCCCGAGGATATTAGCTTTCTTTATCAATGTGCAATGATCGCAGGAATGTCTGCTTTTATCCTGTCAATTACCTTTATTATTCTAGGCTTCATAATCCGATGGACTAAAATCAGCTTGTTTGGAGCCCTAACTCTATATTTGCCTGTCTTTAGCGGTTATGCTTTTTCAATGTTCTTGTTCGCTGGGATCGGTGTTTTAAGGTATATATGGTATCCAATAGTTCAGATTTTCGGTGGATATGCTGGAGTACTACTAATTGGTTATTCAATGCTGTTCTCGCCGTTGCTTATTATTCTGTTCCCATTCTTGGTTCTCGATTTGCTAGGAATTACTGTTCAAGCAACGACAGCGGTTTACGCGGTAATAATACTCCTCGTTGTTCTTACAGGGTTCATCGTTTTGGCTGTATCGGTTGCTACTTGGCTTTACTACCGTTTGAACGGTGTTAAGATAGTAAAGCAAGGCATATACAGGTATAGTAGGCATCCACAGTATCTTGGACTACTACTATGGTGTTATTCGCTGCTTCACTTATACTCGTTTATGTATGCAGCTCCTTTCGCAAAATATCCTCCTCCCGCCATGCCCTACTTAATACTATTATTCACAGTTATCGGCATTGCTCTTATTGAGGAACAAAGGCTCGTAGAAAAACATGGCGATGAATATACGGATTACAGGAAACAAACACCTTTCCTTATACCTTTACACAGAAGTATTAAGCTCGTGATTCTATGGATACCGAGGAAGCTGATTAAAAAGGATCTCCCCGAAACACGTGTGGAGGTAGTTAAGGTGCTAACAGTATACTTCCTTATCACTATACTGCTATCAATGCCTTTTGATATACTCTTCTTTAGTCGCATTTATAGTTTAGGCTAAGCATAACTGCTGTTTGTAAGCAGTGTTTCTAGGAAACGAGCACTAGAAAGGTGGTAAGGATCTCTAGGTTGGTGAAAAGGTCAGGTTTAGGTCTTGGTTTTGGACGTAGAGCGAGAACCACTGTCTTCTTCCTCTTCATTGTAGATAAAGATATCCTCTATCTTCATCCCGAATACCCGGGCTATTTTGAAGGCTAGCCTGAGCGATGGCAGGTACTTGCCGTTCTCGATAGCTATTATGGTCTGTCTCGTAACACCTACTCGCCTAGCTAGTTCCTCCTGGGACATCCTGTACCTAGCTCTTAGCTCTCTTAGCCTGTTGGTTATCGTTACCTTCAACCCTCTAGCACCTTCTTAGACTTCAGGTAGTAGGTGTAGGCTGTTAGGTAGGCTACCGTCATGATGGCGAAGCTAAGGCCTAGTCCAGGATACAGTTTTTCAGCTATTTCAGGAGGTAGTATGTTGATATTGAAGAACATAGGCCATACAGTAATGACGAGTATGAGAGCCACAGCCAGCATTGAAGCCCGTAGAGCAGTATAGCCCGACCTAGTGGCTAATGTTAAGTGCATTTCATCGTAGAGCACTATACCTTGCTTCTTAGACCTACTCTCCTGGACATTTTTCGTGACAAGAATCGCAACAGCACCTATCACAGCTACTATCGGAGCTACTACTGGTTCTCCTCCAGCAAGTACGTAGCCTATTACAGCACCTAATACTGCGCCTAGAACAACGGGGACCCAGTTCACACCTCCACACCCTATGTAAATAATTCTTTACAAGAGGTTAATAAACCTTTACATTTTGTAAAGAACCCATAACGTAAGGTCGCATAGTTAATGTAGTCTTTTCCTGCTTACCAAAGCAACTAGAGCTCATTACATTCACGTATTTCTTTTTATCATCTCAGTACCTATGCTGTTGCAGAGAATAATAGGTAGAATCCAACAATATCCGTTACTATATGGGATAGCGAGATTATAAGCAGTCTCCTCCTAGCGTAGACTAATCCTATGATCATTGTTGCAACTGCATACAGAGATAATCCATGTCATAATCCGAATGCTATTGCCTGTATTATAACTGCTCTATTTACACTATAGTATTTCGACAGCAATTCGATGCCGAACCATCTCCATATTATCTCCTCAAAAATACCGGCAGTAAAAGGAGCTACTAACACCATATACAGTTTTATATATAGTGGTATTCCCTCTACGACCCTTCTCCATAGCCTAGAGTATTCTTCCCAAGAACCGCTATAGGTCAGTAACATGTTTATTCCTCGGAAACCCCATATAATAGCTGTTGTAACGAGGTACGGGCTTATTACAAGTCCGATGCTCTTCAGAGGAGACCTATTTGTATCGTCTAGACTATAGACCTCCTAAGAGAATCTAGACCACCCATGAGCCTCAAAGCAATTAAGCCAAATAGTATTTGGAGTATCGATCAGTGAAACGAATATGTTTATTGTTCTCTCATGATAGGGATACTCACCTCTTCGTTCTTAACACTTGTCTAGTTTTTGCTCAAAGGACTGGCGTCAATGAATTTTTCGCTTATATATGATGGCCTTCATGGCAATATATGCATATTTCTCATACGATGTTTATACCAGGGAGAGCCGATTATTGCTTAAATCGAAGCCGTTCTTCTACTAGGTAAAGACTCTGCTGTAATATATCCCGTTCATAGTATGATAGCCGAGTACTTATTGGTTGTAACTCTCGGTCACAAGTTTATCTTGGAGAAGTAAAGAGTCTTAAATTTGCTAGAAACGGATTTTCTCTCAAAGACCCATTACTAAGGATTCTTATGGAATCTCTCCTTGTTACTTGGACTGTAAGCACAGCTCTCTGTAAAAAGGAGTTTTTGCCTTCAAGTTCTGAGCCAGAAATAAAATACCCAAAAACTTGGAAAACGATACAAGACTCAAAGACAGGAGATTTATTAGCCGAGTTTAGTATGCATAAGTTCGTAAAATACTTGGATGAAATAAGCTTCCCAAGAACCGCTATAGGTCAGTAACATGTTTATTCCTCG
>Ga0180301_10002835_pt1 | contig 13634 bp, 15 predicted proteins | sample GuaBasSediGuay16_FD_121797 | JGI IMG/M metagenome (GOLD analysis project Ga0180301, IMG submission 121797) | Subseafloor sediment microbial communities from Guaymas Basin, Gulf of California, Mexico - Guay16, Core 4569-2, 12-15 cm | ecosystem: Environmental > Aquatic > Marine > Hydrothermal...
ATTCGCATAATGTCAGCATCTTGAATCTCCAATTTGCGCATAGCTGCTGCCCTCCTTATTTTTTCAGTATAGCATAACATAAATCAATACTATGCGCAATTATTTATGGCGTTATGTATAGAATCAGTGGTGGTCGTTCACCATTACCGGGCAGCTTCGCCAGAATTTGGGGACGATGTGGTGATGGATCATTAATAATATCTATTTCAAATCCCCACTTGTTGAGGAGTTGATACAGGTACTCAGTCACAGGTTTTTCGTTCCCCGGGGGGTTTACAGAAGGTATCCTCACTAGGTCCTGTACAGTTGAAACAAGGCGGGACTTGTTAATTAAAGAAATTAATTGCTTTTTCAATCGAAACACCTCCCTAGTCAGGTCAAAGCAACAACCAATAGGCCCTGTAGGCTATAGGGAGTCTCCCGATTAAGCCGAGAGGCTCCCTACAATTAATTAAGCAGCTCCTATATTGCCACACGAGCTAGGGACTTTCGATTTAATTTCTGCGCTCATCATTGCTTCCAAGGAGGCGGTAAGAATTCACCTGTCGCCATGCTTTTCGGCCACACCACCTTGCGACTTCCATCCTTCCTCCATTGAACCATTGGCAGCTGGCGATAGCCAGGGCCATATTTGGCATTATGAAGGTCGGTGAACACCCAGCGACCAGCAACCCCTACATAATCTGTTTTCTCCAATATAGGAACAAGCGCCTCAGAGTCTGTTGTCCCTGCCTTTTCAACAGCAGCCTTGTAAATATGGAATGCATCATATGTATAACCACTGGGATAGCCGGGAGTCTCCTTAAATTTGGCCACATACCGATCATAAAAGGCTATAGACTTAGGAGTAAGTGCTACCCGAAAAGATCCCATTGCAATCAGGGTTTCACCTACTGCCTTGCCCCCACAATCCCTCCAATAGCGACTTGACGCACCAGTACCAGACACACCACCAATCATTGGACCTTTTAGATCATACCATTGTTTGATGTAAATAGCCCCATCGACATGCGCTGATATCTCGTATATGAAGTCCGCTTTTCTATCTATGATTTTAGTGAAAATTGGGGTAAAGTCTTTTGTCTCCACGTCAAAAAATTCAGAATAAACGATCTCTAAACCATGGTCTTTGAAAAATTTTTCAGCTGCTTTGACCATTCCTCTTGTCCACAGAGCATTTTCAGCCATAATCGCCATACGCTTTGCACCCATCTTTTTAACAGGCAAATTATAGATAAAATCATGGATGGCCAAAGAAAGATCGCCTGATTGGTGCATGACTCGAAACCAGTATTTGTATTTCTTCCGGTTTGAATCATACTGCTTTGCCAACGCCTCTGAGGCAGCCCCAGTAGAGATAAACAATTTCTTGTAACGGGCCATTTGGTCCATAACCGACTTTGCCACACCTGAAGAGCAAGTTCCGAAAACTACCTCGCATTTGTCCTGCAAGACCAATTTCTTGTATGCCATGGCACCTTTTTCAGGCTTATATTCCGTATTGCCCAAAACCAATTCGATTTTCTTGCCCATAATGCCCCCCTGGGCATTAATATCCTCTGCAGCCATCTTTGCTGCGTTTAGCAGACTTTCTCCTGAAGAGGTTTTAAATGGTGCTATTACACCGATCTTAATTGTGCTCGCAGCCATTGAGTTAGTTGCGCTTAACGCTGCAAAAAAGAAAGCGGTAATGATAAGAATCACTTTCAAGTATCTGGCTTTCATTTTTCCCTCCATAGTTAAAATAAATGTTTCTTGCACGCAATTACCTCCAAAGAAAACTGGAACAGGATTTCACCTCCCTTCTCTTCTTGACTTCAGCTAGGCCATTCCCAGGTAAGCTTTGGCCACAGAAGGATCCTCAACGAGCTCGTCGCTGTTGCCTTGATTAATGATTTTTCCTTCTTCCAAGACATAGGCAAAGCTCGAAAACTCTAAGGCTAATGCAGCATTTTGTTCTACCATTAAAATGCTTAACCCTTGATTGTTCAGTTTCTGAATCACTTCAAAAATAACGTCAACAACCAATGGTGCCAGCCCAAAAGAAGGTTCGTCCAAAGTCAGAAGCCTCGGTCGGCCCATAATAGATCGCCCTATCGCGAGCATCTGTTGTTCACCCCCCGAAAGCGTTCCAGCAAGCTGGCTCCGTCGTTCAGACAACACAGGTAAAAACTCAAAAACGCGCTCCAAGTCGGACTCGATTCCCTTTAGGTCTTTTCTTAAAAATGCCCCCATCATCAAGTTTTGATAAACGGTCATATTCGGAAAAAGAAGCCGACCCTCGGGGCAGTGAATGATACCTTTTTTTATGACAGCCTGAGGCTTTAAGTGCATTAAGTCTTCACCATCAAACAACATACGACCTTTCGCTGAAATCAATCGGGAAATAGACCTTAGTAATGTGGTCTTACCTGCGCCGTTACTCCCAATAACAGAGATGAGGTCACCTTTATCCATTTGGAGGCATATGTCATGAAGAACGCAGATTCCGTGGTAAAAAGCTTGAAGGTTTTTGATTTCAAGCCAAGCCAAATTTTTGTCTCCTTCCTCCCAGGTAGGCCTCTATCACCTTGGGTTCTTGAACGATCTCCTGTGGGGTCCCCTCAGCAATCTTTTGCCCAAAATTGATCACGATCACCTTTTGGACCAGCCTCATAAGCTCTCGTAGCCTATGTTCGATAATTACGAGAGTAAGTCCCCGAGTGTTCACACTTCGGATTACATTCGAAATATTTTCAATTTCGTTATGAGACAGACCTGAAAAGGGCTCATCCAATAGAAGAACTTCAGGATAGGCGGCGAGAGCCCGTGAAATATCAAGAAGCCTCAATTCACCTTGATTTAGACTGTCGACCTCCATCCAAATTTTATTTCCAAGTCCCATGTCTTCAAGAATCTTAATAATATTTTGCTCATTTTCTTTTTTGGAGAGCCCTCTAGAACTGGCACGCCGGGAGTAAGTGGGTACCATCATCGCCTCCATCACTCGCATACCAAAGAAAGGTTTTACCAACTGCCAAGTTCTGGTTAACCCTCGGTTAACTATTTGATAAGGTTTGTCATGAGCGATGTCGTGGCCATCCAAAATAACCGACCCAGAATCGAATTGAAGAAACCCTGTAATACAATTGAAAAGGGTGGTTTTTCCCGCACCGTTTGGTCCAATAATTCCCAGGATTTCTCCGCGCTGAACCTCGAAACTAATCCTCTCAAGGGCTACCAAACCCCCAAATCTCTTGGTTAAGTTAACGACTTCCAGAAGGCTCATGTGGATCTTCTATCTCCCAGAAAGATAAAGGATAGTACTCTTGAATTCTTAATGACCTTTAGGTTAAGTAGTCCATCAGGAGCTAAATAGATAAGCAGGATTAATATCCCCATGTATATGACTATCCGATATTCCTCTACGACCCTTAAAGATTCATTGAGGATAGATAGGCCAATAGCTGCCAATAAGGGTCCAACGATAGATCCCATCCCACCAATCATGGCAAGTAGTACAACAATTATTGAAATATGACCGGACAGCATCGTGGGACCAATATGCATTTGAGAATGTGCAAAAACTCCACCCCCAATTCCTGCCATGAAACCGCTGAGGGCGAAAGCCTCGATTTTGTAGTAAGCCGTGTTAATACCTGCGGACTGGGTGCCATCCTCATCTGCCCGGATGGCCTTCAGGATAATCCCATGCTTGGACCTTGCATAAAGGCTGAGGATAAAATAAACCGCCACCATAATGCCCCAAGCCACAAAGAAATCCCCAGTAGGACTATCTGTAAAAACGCCCAGTCCAGAAATTCCTTCCTCGCCCCCTGTTACCCGATAGAAAATGAAGCTTAACTTAAACAAAACAGATGCAAACGCTAAGGTAGCCATCGAAAAATACGGTCCCTTTAACCGTAAAGTTAAATAACCGATAAGGATTCCTGAGACTCCGGCTGCAAATGCAGCAAGAGGAACAGCAAGATATGGTGAAAATGAAAAGAAGGAATTAAGGATACCAGAAAGATAGCCTGCCCCCCCGATAAAGAACGCAAAACCAAAATTGATTTCATGGGTATAGCCACTAAGAATATCCCAACTCATTACAAAAATAGCATAAATAATCCCTAATTTTATGACTTCTATATAGAAGATATTGTCACTTAATAGGGTAAACACTGCCATGGCGAGGAATAGTATCAAAGCAAATGGTGATTGATTTCTAATAAATTTTCTTAGAGAGCTCATTTCCCTATCTTATTTTATACCCCATAATTCCAGAGGGCTTGAGGATCAAAACCAAAACGATAACCACTAATGCTACCAATTCAGTAAGCTGTTCGCTTATAAGAAAAGAACTTAACACTTCGGCATACCCTATTACAAACGAAGCTACAACACTACCTACTAATGAGCCCATCCCGCCTAGAATAGCAATGGCAAAGGCTTTGATCAGGGGAAAAAGCCACATGTCAGGGACAACGGATGAGACAGGAGCTATCAAGGCTCCGGCCAAGGCCGCAAGGCCCGCGCTTAATGCTGAAGTTACGATGGTGGCAGTCTCAACGCTCACCCCCATAAGTATTGCTCCAGTTCTTTCTTGAGCAACTGCATCAATGCTTTGCCCCATCTTGGTCTTTTTCAAGAAATACCAGAGCCCCGGCAAGATCAATCCTGCGATAGGAATAAGGATAAGTTGTTGATTGATAATCTTGACTCCCCCAATCCTTATGCTCCCTTCTACGAAACTTGGTACAGAAGTACCAGAGACACCGAACAGTAGTGACATCACTTCACCCACGAAGAGTGCCAACGCCAATGTCATAACCATCACATAAATAAAAGACTCAATATGGGGGCGAAGCACGGCATAATATATAAGGCATGCAAAAATTGCGACCGAGAGTACTGAAAGGACTGCTGATAAAACAAGGCAGCTTGTCCCTTCCCCACTAAAGACCATTGTATAGAAAATAAAAGTCAAGTAAGCACCCAGCATGTAATATGTGCCATGGGCCAAGTTCAAAATACCCCCTACACTGAAGACAAGAACAAACCCTATAGCAATAAGGGAATATAGTGCTCCTCTTACAGCTCCAATGATTAGAATTTCCATATATGGGCCTTAATTAACAATATTTTGCTTCATGGTTAATTTTTATCAAAGGTATCCGTATGCCGTCCAACCACCATCTATGGTCAGGATAGAACCAGTCACGAATGACGCCTCATTACTAGCAAGGTACACCGCGGCTCCCAATATGTCTTCCACTTCTCCAATACGCCTTTGTGGAGTTCGCCTCTCAATAGCGCCTACTGGCAGCATCCCTTTGTCAATAACGCCCTGTACCAGTTCTGTCCGAATATAGCCCGGTGCTATCGCGTTTACACGGATGTTTTTGTCTGCCCATTCTATAGCCAAAACCTTTGTCAACATATTGGCACCAGCCTTACTGGCACAATATGCGGCTCGCATAGGTGCTGCTACAATGCCGTAGACTGAAGTGATATTAATAATACATCCACCTTCACTTTGCTTTATCATTTGTCTCGCGGCTGCTTGACATCCATAGAAGACGCCAAAAAGATCTGTTTCGACAGCACGCGCCCAATCTTCCGGGGAGAGATCTTCAGAGGGATGGGCCATTGAAATTCCGGCATTGTTTACCATAATGTCTAACCGCCCATACTGCTCGACCGTCTCGTCTACTACCTGTTGAACACTTTCGAGTTTTCTGACATTTAAAGAGAGAGCCAAAGCTTGCCCTCCAGCCCCTCTTATTTCCTCAGCAATCGCCGAAAGGAGATCCATTGAACGACTCCCAAGTACAACAGTGGCACCTTCCTGGGCATAGCGTATTGCTATTCCTTTTCCTATACCTTTGCTCGCACCTGTTACGAGAGCAATCTTGTTTCTAAGCTTCATAAATGCCCTCCAAATTGTTTATGCTATTTTTTAGGTGGTGACACCAACGCCTTCCCATCAATGACAATTTCTCCCTTTTGATTTTTGCACCTAGTCTTCAAAACTACGTGATTTTCGATTATGTCTATCTTGAGCACCTCGATCAATGCAGTAATCGTGTCGCCAATGTAGACAGGTGCGACAAAATCTAACTCCTGTCTAATATAAATAGTTCCAGGCCCCGGTAAAAGAGTCCCAATAGCAGCAGATATAAAACCAGCCGATAAAAGCCCATGTGCAATACGCGATCTGAAAAATGTCTTTTCTGCGTAAACTTGGTTGATATGGGCTGGATTGAAATCCCCAGTAACTCCAGCATAGAGGTAGATGTCACTTTCAGAAATGGTCTTCGAAAGCTCCGCTCTGTCTCCCACTTTTAATTCATCCACAGTTTTTCCTATCATGGGACTTATTCTATCTCTGACAATTATTTCGTTAATCTAAGGAAGAGAAAGAAGTCATGAGAGAGACTCACACAAAATTTTCTGTCTTTCATCCTACCCGTACTGTTCTCGGAGAACGCTTTTTAATATCTTGCCTGTGCCTCCACGTGGCAACTCGCCAACGATCTCTACTTCTTTCAAAGCCTTAAAGTGTGCTAATCTCTCCCGCGTAAAATCAATTAGTTCCTGAGGTGAAACTTTTGCTCCAGATTTAAGAACCACAATCGCTTTTGGGATCTCCCCCCATTTGGGGTCCTTTTTCCCAATCACCGCACACTCAAGGATATCGGGATGGGAATAAAGCACCTGCTCGATTTCCAGAGAGGAAATATTTTCACCACCGCTGATGATAATATCTTTTTTTCTGTCACGAATATACAAAGAGCCATCAGGTCCAATAGAAACTAAATCGCCAGTGTGATACCAACCGTCCTTCAGCGCTCTTTCTGTTGCCTCTTTCTTATTAAGGTATCCTTTCATTACCATGTCACCACGTACCAGGAGTTCTCCTATAGATTGCCCGTCCCAAGGGAGTTCATTTCCAGAGTCATCCACTACCTTAAATTCCACCCCAATCATTGGAAATCCCCAGGTTTCATGGGCACGATGACGAAATATCTCTGGATCTAAGTCTTGAGGAAGTTCTGGAAAAGCGATTAGAGGGCACGTCTCACTCATTCCAAAAGCCCCATGCACAGTGCACCCGAAAATTTCCTCAGCTTTGGCGCACATTCCGGTGGGGGGAGGTGCCCCTCCAATAAGCACATCTTTCAAGCTAGATAGATCGTAGGATTTTAAATCCGGAAGCTCCATGATGGCATTAACCATGGTTGGGATGATAAAGAACTTGGTAACTTTTTCAGTCTGAACCAGTTCAAGTACATGGGCTGGATCAAATTTTTTTAGCATAACATGCGTACCACCCTTAGCTGTAAGATAATGAGGTGTCCCCCATCCATTCACGTGAAAAAGGGGGATAAGGTGAAGCTGGATATCTGTCTCATGAACGGGATAGGTCGCCATGGCTGAGAGAGCGTGAAGATAGAGATTGCGGTGAGTCAACATAACTCCTTTGGGGGGACCAGTGGTGCCACTTGTGTAAAAAAGTTCGGCCATATCATCTTCATGGAACGGGTAATCACCGGTAGAACGCCTCGGCGTAGCCGAGGAATCTTTGAGAAGATCATCATATACCCCATCGATCCACTCCGGTACATTTTCCTTTGCCTCTAAAAGATAGATATGCCTTACCGACGGAATGTGGTTTAGAATCGGTTCTAGTCTGCTCATAAAATCAGGATGCAGAAAAAGCACGCGAGGCTCTGCATCCCGGATGATGTATTCGAAGTCTTGGGAGGCCAGTCTAATATTCAAAGGTAGTAAGACACCTCCCATTTTAATGATCCCATAATAGCATTCTAGGAGCCGGTGACAATTGTAACCCAAATAAGCCACTCTTTCCTGAGGTTGGATCCCCAGATCTTCCAATGCATTGGCCAATCGCTCTACACGCTCCCCATACTGAGCATATGTCCACCTCTGACTTTCACATACTACGGCTGTTTTTGGACCAAAAAGTTTAATTGTTCTCTCCAAGAAACGAACTGGAGTCAACGCGATATTCATTGCCTTACTCCTCCCATTTGGTGATTACTTCTTATATTCATACCAACCCCGACCCGTCTTTCGGCCTAAATGGTTTGCATTAACTTTCTGTTTCAAAATAGGTCTCGGCCTGAATCGTTCGCCATAAGTTTCATAAAGAATCTCTTGAACCTTTAAGTTTAAATCATTACCTGTCAAATCCATTAATGCATAAGGACCAATTGGATGTCCAAGTCCTAGCTTACATGCTGTGTCTATATCTTCGGGTGTGGCCACCCCTTCTTCCACCAGCCGATTGGCCTCGATCCACATAGCATGAAGAATTCGATTCACTGCAAAGCCAGTTACATCCTTGACCCGAATAGGCGTCTTGCCAATCTTGCGACAACAATCCATCATGAAGGCTACCGTCTCCTCCTCGGTTTCCAGACCGGGTATGACTTCCACGAGCTTCATGACAGACGCGGGTGAGAAAAAATGCGCCCCCAAAAACCTACCAATCCGTTCAGGTCTCACAGAGGTAGCAAGCAGAGTAATGGAAATACTGGAAGTGTTCGTGGCGAACACACAATCTGATTTGCAAATACTGTCTAACTGACTGAAGACCTCTTTCTTTATTTTCAAGTCCTCAAAAACAGCCTCCACAACCAAATCAACATCTTTAAAGGACTTATTCTTATCTGTAGGGATAATTCGATTCAGTGTTGGGGCCTTGTCCTTGGCTTGGAACCTTCCCTTTTGGATTGCTTTGTCAAGCACGCCTTCTAGGCGATCTTTGCCTTTTTGGGCCAATTCAAGGGTGGCGTCTTTCATGTACACTTCATACCCTGACATAGCAAAGCAAAGTGCAATCTCAGCGCCCATCATTCCAGCACCAACAACGCCTACTTTGTTAAGGCCTTCCATGGCTCTTTCTACCTCCTTCTTTTCACTTGCCTTTGAAAACGGGCTTGCGTTTCTCAAGGAATGCCGCCATTCCCTCTTTCTGATCCTCTGTTCCAAACAGCATGCAAAACAAATCCTGCTCTATCTGCAATCCTTCTTTTAGTGATGTATTCAGACCTTTTCGCATAGCGGTCTTGGCAGCACGAAGTGCCATAAATGGCATATCTTTCAGCTTGCAAGCGAACTCCTTGACCTCTTTTTCCAGATTTTTCCGTGCAACAACCCTATCCACTAAACTTATTCTGAACGCCTCCTCTGCATTAATTCTCTCCCCAAGCATAATCATTCTGGCCGCGATCGCCGGACCAACCAAGCGAGGAAGCCGCTGAGTACCTCCCCCACCTGGAATAATCCCAAGGGTTATTTCTGGAAGGCCAAAGACAGCGTTTTCTGCGGCAATCCTGAAATCACAACATAGCGCCACTTCGCATCCAGCCCCCAGTGCATAACCAGAAATAGCTGCAATAGTAGGTTTGGGTAAATCAGCCAATCTCTCCTGAACAAGCATAGTCTGATCAGTAAGTTTATAAGCTGCCTTAATATTGGCTTTAGACATGTGGTCTATATCTGCCCCTGCTATAAATACTTTTTCATTGCCTGTCAGTATGACAACCCTAATACTATCGTCTTCCTCACACCATGTGAGGGCCTCCCCTAAATCTCGTAACACATCGGGATTCAAGGCGTTCAGCTTCCTAGGCCTATTGAATTGAATCCGAGCAATCCCATCTTGAACTGTAAAATTTATATATGTGAAATCCATTCTGGTACTGAATCCTCTATTTGGCTTAGACCTTAATGATGCACGCATCAGCTTGAGCTAACCCACCACAAATTGCGCCCAAGGCATAGCCCCCACCGCGGCGTCTGAGTTCATACATGAGGTTCATAATAATGCGTGCGCCGCTTGCTGTGTTCGGGTGTCCTATAGCAATAGCGCTACCATTTATGTTAGTTTTCTTACGTAAGGCTTTTGCCTTTTCTTTGTCTTTTTCAACCATCAAAAGCGTGCTAACAAGTGGAACTGCCGCAAATGCCTCATTAATTTCCATTACGCCAATGTTATCGAGAGATAATCCTGCAAGATCCAATGCCTTCATTGCCGCATATGCTGGGCCCTCAGGCATTCGGTGTGGCGATATGGCAATAGAAGCCATAGAGACAATTTCTGCTAAAGGTTTCAAGCCCAGTTGGTCGGCTTTGGCCTTTGTCATGAAGAGAATAGCGGTGGCACCGTCGTTCAATCCTGGAGCATTTCCTGCAGTCACTCCTCTACACCCATAAATGCCGGGAAGCTTGGCAAGTTTTTCCATAGTGGTGTCTTTCCGGTACTGCTCATCAATATTGAGGACGATCGGCTCGCCCTTTTTTGCGGAATCTCCAAGGTCATCATTTCCTCTTTAAACTTGCCAGCTTCCCAGGCCTGACCATAGTTCTGATGACTCCTTAAGGCCCACTCATCCTGTTCTTGCCTTGATATTCCATATTCAATGGCTACATTATCAGTGTCCACTGAGACAGGATTAAAATCTTTGTACCCTAATGCGAATAGAGGGTCTTCCATTTTTACATCCCCTAAGCGGAACCCCTTCCATCGCAGCCCTCTAACAATCAGTGGCTCTTGGCTAAAGGATGTGGCCCCACCTCCGATCGCAGAATCAATCTCACCCGCAACCATTGCACGGCAGCCATAGTGGACTGCAGACATCGCTGAAACACATGCTTTGTCTATGGCTACCGATGGAGTCTCAGGTGGAAGCCCTGCCTTGATAAGGGTCTGGCGTGCAGCCACAGGGGTGTAGACATCCTTGCAAACAGACGTATCCCCAACACCCCAGTAAACTTCGTCCACTTGGTCTCCAGAAACATTGACTCTGGACAGCACTTCTTTCATAGGCAATGCTCCCAGCTCAAAATAGTCATATTCTTTCAATGACCCACAAAAACGTCCAAAAGGTGTTCTTACAGCGCTTACTATAACGATGTCTTTATACATTTTTATGCCCCCAAAGTACCAAAAGCGGTTTACCTTAAAAGCTGATTTGCGATGATGACCCTTTGAATCTGATTAGTACCTTCATAAATTTGAGTAATCTTTGCATCTCTCATCATTCGCTCGACCGGATATTCTCTGGAATAACCATAACCTCCAAAAAGCTGCACCGCATCAGTGGTTATTTGCATTGCAGTGTCCGACGCATACCACTTGGCCATCGAAGCCAACCGGGGTATATCCCTTGATTCCGGCTCATTGTCAATCGTTGAGCAAACCCGATAAATCATGGTTCGAGCCAATTCAATTCTCAGCGCCATTTCTGCAATCACCCACTGAACGCCTTGAAAGTCCGTTATTCGTTTCCCAAACTGAATTCTTTCTTTGCAATATTTTAAAACCTCATCCATTGCACCCTGCGCTATCCCAAGCGCCTGAGCCGCCACACCAGGTCGTGTGTAATTGAATGTCTTCATCAATATTTTGAATCCATCTCCGGGGTTTCCGAGGATGTTTTCTTCCGGTACAAAACAATCTTCAAAAATTAGTTCCCTTGTATCGGATCCACGAATACCTAGCTTCTTTTCTTCCTTGCCCACTGAAAAGCCAGGAGTGCCTTTTGGCACGACAAACATACTGATACCTTTATGCCCTTTTGCTTTATCAGTATATGCTACCACTGTGATTATGTCCGACACGCCTCCATTTGTTATGAAAATTTTGGTTCCATTAATAAGATACCCACCACTTTTACGGACAGCCGTAGTATTAATGCTTGTGACGTCCGAGCCGGCTGCCGGTTCTGTAATTGCACAAGCTCCTAATACAGACCCCTCCGCCATGGGCTTCAACCATTTCAATTTTTGTGTATGGTCGCCGCCGATAATAAGAGGATCTGTGGCCAATGCTTGTGTTGTTAAAATAACTGAAGTGGAAGCACACACCCGTGCTACTTCCTCGATCACAATGGCTAGGCTGAGCATTCCGGCCCCTGCGCCCCCATATTCCTCGGGCACCTGGATGCCAAGTAGCCCATTCTCTTCTAGTACTTTCTTATTCTCCCAAGGGAATTCTTCTTTTTGGTCAATTTCGGCGGCCCTAGGCGCAAATTCATTTAGACAGATCTTCCTCACCGTAGCACGGAGCATCTGTTGTTCTTCTGACAATTCAAAATCCATTTTGTGTCATTTCCTCCAAGAACCTCATTTAATCCAAAAGCACCTAGCTTTTATTACCACCCCCAATTAGTCATCTCTTTGCTCAGCAGACAACACTCGCAATACAAAGTTCCTTAGCGTTTCGGGAGCTATCTGTCCTAGCAAACGGGCTTTTTCTCGCCCTCCCGTAAACATAACGAATGTTGGCGTCCCTTTGATGTCGTACATTTCCATAAATACTTCCACAAAATCCTGTTCCAATAAGCACGCCTTCAATTTTTCACTAAAAGCACTATGTACGGTTTCCATGACCTCTATTTGCTTATTAAAGTCCGAATCTCGCTGTGTGCATAGCAACAAGACGGGCCTGGACTCCTGAATTACTTCTTTTTCAAAATTTTGCGGGCCTACGAATAAAATTGAAGCTGGATCCTTCCGCAAAATCCCTTCCATATCTCTCATACGTTAGACCGAATTTTGGTTCTCTAAGTCAAAAAATACGTTACCCTTGCTCTCGGATCTATCGTACTAGCTACCTATTCCAGTGACTCACAGCAACGTACGTGCCAAGCAGCAGTGCCAAGGCAGGAAAGACCTTTTTATTAATATTCTGGGTAGATTAATTTTTACAGATAGAGAAGATATGTTTTCGGGCAAGACCAAAAAAGTGTTGCATGCTACATATTTGGTGTGAAACATATGTGGTGCATACTACATTCGCTCAGGGGGTTTTGATATTCGGTATTTACGAATTTTCCTGTATAGGGTACTTCTGTCGATTCCCAAAAGACGTGCAGTCTTTGCCTTATTCCAGTCTGTCTTTTCTAAAACAGTTAGAATTTCTTCCGCTCCCTGGATGGTCTTTCTTCTCTGGCTGGATTTTTTGGGAAAGGAATATTCTTTGATTTCCAGCGGAATATGATCTATTCCTATAACTGAACCATGGCAAAGGATGAATGCATGTTCTATGCTATGCTCAAGTTCTCTTACGTTCCCTGGCCAGTCGTAGTTCATGAATGCACTGAGGACCTCCTCAGAGACTCCTTCAATATTTTTTTTGAATTTCCTGTTAAAAACGCCACAGAAATGATTGACCAGTAATGGAATATCCTCACTTCTTTCTCGCAGTGGTGGGAGTCTCACTTCCATAACCTTAAGTCGGTAATAGAAATCCTCCCGAAATTCTCCTCGCCTCATTTTTTCTTTCAAGTCTCGATTGGTGGTCGCGATAACCCGCACATCGATTTTTATAGGAAGAGACTCGCCAAGCCTCTCAAATTCCCTTTCTTGAAGGACTCTCAGAAGCTTCAGCTGTATTGTTGGAGAGATATCTCCGATTTCGTCCAATATAATCGTTCCCCCATTGGCGGCATAGAATCGACCTTGGCTGTCTTTTATCGCCCCAGTAAACGCTCCCTTAACATGGCCGAATAGCTCACTTTCCAGCAAACTTTCGGGTAATGCTGAACAGTTTACTGTCACCACCGGTTTAAAAGCGCGGGTTCCACCATAATGAAGAGCCTTTGCGACCAAAGACTTTC
>Ga0180301_10002837_pt1 | contig 13624 bp, 11 predicted proteins | sample GuaBasSediGuay16_FD_121797 | JGI IMG/M metagenome (GOLD analysis project Ga0180301, IMG submission 121797) | Subseafloor sediment microbial communities from Guaymas Basin, Gulf of California, Mexico - Guay16, Core 4569-2, 12-15 cm | ecosystem: Environmental > Aquatic > Marine > Hydrothermal...
ATTTATGGGGGTCTTCCTGTGCATTAGTATAGGGCATTAGACAAAAAAAGACATACCCATGCTCCTTAAATGCAGCATTTTTAATGCTGCTGTCCCAACTTATTGAGAAGTTACCAATTAACCAGGTATCTTGCGATACAAGACACAAAGAATTGAAAATTGAAAATTGGCAATTGTAATTTGTGCACCTGGTGGCTGAATAGATAATTTTTTGAAATCGCCTCTGTTGAGAAATTACTTTACAAAGGAGTAATTCTTACATTAAATTCTTAAGGCAAATGAGGAATAGAAAGAGTAAACGTTCGAGATTGAAGAAGGTATCACCATGCCTGCCATAAGGCAGGCATTTAACCTGTGAAAGATTATAAGAAAGGTATTTAATTTGAATAAAAAAACAGACAACAGAAAGCAGACCAGTGAAAAGAAGAAAAAAAGCCTTTTCAGGGAATATTTAGAGGCAGCCATAATAGCCCTTCTTCTGGCGCTCTTCATTAGGGCATTTGTGATTCAAGCCTTTAAGATCCCTTCAGGATCTATGAAACCAACGCTTCTTATTGGAGATCATATCTTAGTAAATAAATTTATTTATGGGATTAAGGTACCATTTACTGATCGCTATATTATGCAGATTAAAAAACCGAAGAGGGGGGATGTAGTAGTTTTTAAATGGCCAAAAGATGAGAGGAAAGATTTTATAAAGAGGGTTATAGGCATTGAAGGAGACAAGATTGAGATAAAAGATGATGTGTTGTATGTGAATGATAAAAAAATTGAGATAGAATATATTGCAAAGTATAAAGATGAAAATATTACTCTGGCAGATAAATATTTAGAATTGTTAGATAAATCCAACCATTATATATTAGATGAATATATTAAACATGAAAATTATGGGCCAGTAATTGTACCTAAAAATTCCATTTTTGTTATGGGAGATAATCGTGATAATAGCCTTGATAGCAGATACTGGCACTTTGTTTCTATAAATAAGCTCAAAGGGAAGGCTATTATTATTTATTGGTCATGGCCCCACTGGAGTAGATTTGGGCATTTAATTAGGTGATAGTAATATAGACATTGCGATATTTGCCGAGGAAGTCGCGCCAGGGCAGGCAGGGCGGGCACCAAGATTAGTATAATTTATAGGAAAGAAACTTGAAACTGGAAACTAGATAAAAAGACATCCTGAATCCTTAATTTAAAGAGTCACAAAACAAAAGGTCCTTTCATTCGGCCTTGTGGCCGCAGGTCATGAAGGTTCGTTAAACATTATTTTTAATAAGAGTCATAGTCATTTCTTCGTGCCTTTGGGACTTGGTGGCTTAACCTATACTTAATGTATATGAAAAAATACACTTGATAGATGACAAATGACCGATACGTATCAAATGAAAGAAAATCAACAAAAATGGTATGCTATTCATTCAAGGAGCCGGCATGAAGACGTTGTCCTTAACGGACTGAAGAAAAAATTAATTGAGGCCTTTCTCCCTAAAATGCAGGTCATGAGCAGGAGAAAAGATCGGAGAAAAAGAATATTGGTCCCTCTTTTGCCGGGCTATGTGTTTGTGCATTCAGATCTAAATCCAAATCAATACTGGGATATAATTAAGACTTATGGAGTTGTGAGGATACTTGGTATCCAGGGAAAGCCTGTTTCAGTAAAAGATGAAGAGATAGCGTCACTTAAGACATTACACGGCACTGACAGGACCGTGAGGAACCAGGCCTATATGAAAGAAGGTGACAGGGTTATGATTATGGAGGGGCCTTTAAAAGGACTGACTGGATTTTATATTAAACATAAGGGTAAAGCTGACAAGGTGGTCATATCAATAGAGCTACTTCAAAGATCCTTAGCTGTAGAAATTGAAGATTTGAGTGTGGAGAAGATCAATTAGGGAAATAACTATTTAGTCTCTGCATCATATCCTATCCCCATAGCCCTTTCAAGCCTTGCCCAGGCAATATTGTGCTCACTTAGGGCATTAAAATAGTTTGTCCTTGCCTGAGTGAGAAGGGTCAGAGCATCCAGGACATCGGTGGAGGTGGCAACCTGTTGTTTGTATCTTTCTTCATTCATTCTGAAATTTTCTTCTGCCTGAACCACAGCTTTTTTTGCTACCTGGATATTTTTCTCTGCCTCCCTCAACGATAAATACGCTTCCTTTACTTCGAGCTGAATATTATCCTTAATCTCATTTAAGATGTAGTTGGCTTTTGCCAGTTTAGCCCTGGCGGCAGCTACATCATGCCTCTTCTTTCTCCATTCCCAAAAGGTCCATTCTCCTTTTAACGTTATTGTCCAGTTATCAGGATCTTCACCCGGACCGGAACCTAATAGGATATCATCGGCCTCTCTTTGATAATTGCCAACTAACGTCACTGATGGGTAATAGCTGCTTTTAGCCAAATCTATGGCTTTTTCAGCAGACATAACATTTAGAGATACCTCTTTTATCTCTGGCCTGTTTTGCCCCGCCTTTTCGATGCATTGATCAAGAAGTAAGCTTATGGGATAATAATCAAGTATATCTTTAATTTTTACCCTTTGGTTAAGCCCCCTTCTGAGCAACTTGTTAAACAGAGACTTCGTAATTTCTACCCCATTCTTTGCCTTGATCAAATTCTGGCGCGCCTGGGCCATCTGGACCTCGGTTTGCAGGAGATCATTTTTGGCTATAATCCCTTCATCATAAAAGGCCTGGGATACCACCAAATTGGCCTTCAGTTGCTCTACCGCCTGTTTGGCTACATTTTCGAGCTTCTCTGCCTTCAAAATCCCAAAATAGGCCTCTTTGACATTCAATACCAAATCCTGAATAGCAGCCTCTTTTTGGATCTTAGCTGTATCTACCCCCAATGAGGCTATCTCCCGCAATATGGTAAGCCTCCATCCTGTAAACAGGGGTTGAGTGACGGTTATATTAAATTGATAGGTATTAGTGTCTAATGGGGAAACCGATCTTGGAAAATGAGAGCCGGTTAGAGGGTTGTAAGGATACGTTGTATATTTGGCGTCATTAACAGTACCATTATCAAGGCGCGTATACGTGTAGCTGGAGCTTAATTTTGGCAAAAAATCCGCCTTTGCAGAGAGTTCTTCAAATTCTTTTGCCTTTATCTCTTCTTTTGCTGAGTAGATAGATAAACTCTGATCTAAGGCTATCTTAATGCTTTCCTCCAAGGTAAGCTCGTCAGAGCCCAAAATAATCGAAGATCCAAATAGTAGAAAAAACAGGATTCCTAAAAAGATAGATATTTTTTTTATCATTCTCCTCTCCTTATTTTATTGACCTGGTTATATAGTCTCGTCCAACATTTTAGAATAAATCCTTCATTACTATTCAGCAACAAATTATCACTGCTGCAACACCTTTTATCCTCTGTTTACCTTGATTTTATCAGAAAATTCGCTTATAGGAAAATAAACAGTAAATATATTTTTAGGTGACTCTATGATTGAACGATACTCACGCGCCGGGATGGCAAAGATATGGGAGCCCCAGAATCGCTTTGACAAATGGCTTCAAATAGAGATCCTTGTATGCGAGGCCATGGCCAAACAGGAGATGATCCCGCAAGAGGCAGTTGAAACGATTAAGCAAAAAGCGAGTTTCTCTGTTGACAGGATACAGGCGATTGAGGAAACGGTAAAGCATGATGTGATTGCCTTTTTAACGAATGTTGAGGAGTCTGTTGGACCTGACGCACGATTTATTCATATGGGACTTACATCATCTGATATCCTGGATACTGCCTTTGCGCTTCAGCTCAAAGAGGCTATGCTGATTATTATAGGTGGTGTTCGCAAACTTATGGATGTTTTAAAGGAAAAGGCCTTTGAACATAAGAACACACAAATGATCGGTCGATCCCATGGAATCCATGCAGAACCCATAACCTTTGGCCTCAAGCTGGCTGTTTGGTATAGCGAGATGCAAAGAAACCTCAGGCGACTCAAACAGGCTCTGGATGTGATAAGCTATGGAAAGATATCCGGGGCTGTGGGAACCTTTGCCAATATTTCCCCAGAAATAGAAAAATATGTTTGCGAGCATCTTGACCTAAAACCTGCGGAGATATCAACACAGATTATTCAAAGAGATAGACATGCACAGTATTTTACTGCACTGGCGATCCTGGGAGGTTCCATTGAAAAGATTGCAGTAGAGATCAGGCATTTACAGAGAACAGAGGTCGGTGAGGTGGAAGAGGCCTTCACATCAGGACAAAAGGGCTCATCAGCTATGCCCCATAAAAAGAACCCAATTGGCTCTGAAAATCTCTCAGGATTGGCTCGGCTTGTTAGATCCAATTGCATTGCTGCTATGGAAAACATGGCCCTCTGGCATGAACGGGATATTAGTCATTCCTCTGTGGAAAGAGTGATTGCGCCAGACAGCACCATTCTAATAGATTACATGCTCAATCGGTTGACAGGAATAATGAGAAACTTAGTGGTTAACAAGAATGCCATGGTCAGGAATCTTGAAAAACTACAGGGACTCATCTTTTCTCAGCAAATTCTCCTGGCCCTGGTAAAAAAGGGTTGTTCCCGTCAACATGCCTATTCAATAACGCAGAAAAACTCTCTTCGAGCATGGAGTACTGGAGAAGACTTTAAAGGTCTTATTTTAGGGGATCAAGATATTCAAAACTATCTTGATAAGCGAGAGGTAAGCGAGATATTTTCCCTCAAATATCATCTAAAATATGTGGAGCAGATCTTTGCCAGGGTATTTCAATAACAGATTTGTTCCTTTTGATAAGAAAGAGCAATCTCAGCTTTCTAAATCAGCAGAATTAATCCTTACGATTGTCCCGAGGTCTAATATACTTAAATGGAATTTGAAGATTGAATAGAAATCTCTTAATAAAATTTACTTATTTGAGTATCAAACTCTTTTTGCTTTTAGTTATCTATCCTCAAATAACCGGGGCTGCTGTAACAAGGCCAGAAGATTTAAGTGGAAAAGTGGAAGGCCTTATGCCAGATTGTATACTTTCCTTCCCCCTTCAAAATCCTGGATACATACTGCTGGTAGAAAAATCTACTCAAATGGCATACCTTTACCAGGCCAGTAATATAGCCCATCCATTAAAGGTGTATCTTTGTTCTACCGGGGAGAATAACGGGCCTAAGTCTGACATTAATGATAAAAAGACACCCGAGGGTGTATATTTTGTTAATAATTCATTTAAAGAGAAAGACCTGTCCCCTATTTATGGAGCTCGAGCCTTTTCAGTTGACTATCCCAATCCACTGGACCGCAAATTGGGGAGAAAAGGATATGGGATATGGATTCATGGAACCATTGAGAGACTTAAACCACGGAATAGCAATGGTTGTATTGTTTTTAGCAATGAGGATATAATTGAGCTATCTAAGTACATAGGCAAGAAACACACGCCGATCATAATCACCCAGAAGATCAACTTCATTGAAAAGAAAAGGCACCAGCAAGAGAGGGCAGAATTCAGGGGATTTGTTATGGACTGGTTAAAGGCCTGGGCCCAGGGTCGCATTGGTCTGTATATGAACTTTTACTGGAAAGGGTTCACGGCGAAAGGGAAAAACTGGCGCCAATGGCGAGCCTATAAGAGTCGTTTAAGTGAAAAATATGACAATATAGATATAAAAATAGATAATCTCCAGTTATTAAAGGAAAATGGAGTGGTCTTGGCCAAGTTTGATCAGATCTATAGAAGCAATGGATTTTTTAGTGTTGGGGAGAAAAGACTTTATCTGCAGAAAAAGGGCGCTGAATGGAAGATAACAGATGAATTCTTCAGGAAGAAAAAGGAACTGGTTAAGGAAGCGCCTTCAAGGCTACGAAGAGAGGAAGAGATTTCAGTTATCAAAGGTCTTATATCTGACTGGCATAAGGCTTGGCAGGAGAAGGATCTTCAAAGGTACATGGACAACTATTCAAAAGATTTTTCTTCTCTCGGCCTCGACTATAATGGTTGGAAAAGGCACAAGTTCGAAGTCAATAAAAGATATACTCAAATCAGGGTTAAAATTCGCAATCTGAAGATAAAGCTACTATCACCTGAAAGGGCAATAGTATATTTCGACCAAGAGTACAGCTCCGATCAATACCATGACAGAGGGAAAAAAACGATTCATCTAATTAAGGGAGATGGGAAATGGAAAATAAAGAGAGAAATATGGACCCCGATAGGGAGAGGGAAGAAGAGATAAGAAGGCCCTCTAAGCATAAAGAGCGTCTAACAATCATGATCTTTAAGAAGGCAGGTAAGGTTAGGACACTTGAAATATCTTCCCGGCTTATATTCTTTGCCTCACTGTTTTTCCTCATCTGTATTGTGGCTGCCATTTTTTTTACAAACAAATACCTTGCATACTTTTATATTTATAAAACAGATAAAATGCAGGCAGATAAAATAGCCGAACTCAGCAGAGAGCTCATAAAGATAACTAAAAGCCTTGAGAGATCTAAACAGAAAATTGCCTTTTTGAATGACTATGTTATTGGGGAGGAGAAAGACAAAAGTCCAGAGCCAATGCCCACAGTTGACCATACGGAAACCTCTTTGCCAAAGATTGTGGATATAGATGAACTAAAGGTAAAAAGAGATAGATCGACAATTAGTATTAATTTCAGGATTGTAAACAGACAGTTAAATGAGAAACCTATAGGTGGATATATCTTTTTCCTTGCCAGTATCAAAGATTCAGATTCGTCTGGAGTTTGGTCTTATCCCAGCTCACAGCTCAAACATGGTCTCCCGGTAGACTACACGAAAGGGCAGCGTTTTTTAATACAGAGATTCAAATCGATCAGAAACAAATATCAACTAACCAGATCAACCGATAAACCACTCATCTTAAAAATACTGGTATATGATAGGAGTGGTGAGTTGATCTTAAAGAAGGTGCTTGAGGTATAGGATGTATTTTGGCCATCTGAGTTCTACTATTAGACTCAATTTCTTCTTTGTGATTATTATCCAGTCTTTTCTTTTGATTTACCCGGGGACTACTCATGGTAGAAGAGAAAATCTTGTTTATTTCCCAAATACGCCCTATGAATTAAATATATATAAGATTTACGGTAAGAAACCCGGAAAAACCTTGATGTTGATCGGAGGGATTCAAGGTAATGAACCCGGAGGGTTTCTCTCAGCTGATCTCTATGCAGATATGAGTCTAGCTAAAGGCAATCTAATTGTGGTTCCAAGGGCCAATTTTTACTCCATCCTTTTGAATCACCGGGGCCCTCATGGGGATATGAATAGAAAATTCGCCAATAAGCCTGAGAAGATGAGCATGGATGACAAAATTGTATCAATACTCAAGGAGCTAATTGCTGAGAGTGACTATCTCCTTAACCTCCACGATGGCTCTGGCTACTATTATCCCAAGTATATAAGCAAGTGGCGCAACCCGAGGGCATTCGGGCAGTCTATAATCGCAGATTGTGAAGAGTATAAGATATCTGGCCAGAATAAGGCGCTAAAATTAGGTGAAATGGCCAGAAGTGTAATAAAGGAGATCAATCAGGAGATCACAAATAATCTCCATAAGTTCCACTTTAATAACACCCGAACGGATGAGCCAGATAGCATACACAGGGAACAGTTAAAATCAGCCACTTATTATGCCTTGACCAAGCATCATATTCCTGCATTCGGGATTGAGACATCTAAATTTCTGCCATCTATTGATCTTAAGATCAGATACCACAATCTGGCTATAAATGCATTTATGAAGCTTTTTGAAATTATCCCGGAGCAGCCTGGTTTATTTTTGGAGCCACCGGAGTTGAAATATTTGATTGTCTCTATTAATGATCAGGTTCCCATAGTAATAAAAAACAAACAGGCATTAAATATCATGGCCGGCGATACAATCAACGTCGCTCATGTAGAGGCAAATTATGAGAGAGGGTTGAGTGTGGATATCCTTGGCTATGGCAGCCTGAATGATTTTCGGAAGAATTTCTCAATTTACAAGAATACCAGCCTGATGATCAGGAAAGACAACAAGGTATTTGCACAGATAGCAATAAGGGTGAGCAGGGATAAGAAGGTTGGCCTAAGAGCTTTTGACAGGGAGAAGGTCTCCCATTTTATTATTAAGGTAAACGGGAAAAAATACCTTCTTAAAAATAATGAAACCCTTGATGTTGTTAGAGGAGACCTTTTAAAGATAATAAACATCCTTCCTGAAAGTTTAGCAGGTCAAAAGGATGTGTGTGTAAACTTCAAGGGATTTGTTGGGAATTGGAAAAATAATACCGGTGAGGACAGAGAATATCTTATCAATACCAGCAGAAATCTTCTCGCCCGTTACTCTCTTTATGGGCAGAATAAGGTGTACAAGATTGTTGTATCCCGGGGAAAGGAAGTTTCAGGCAAGATGTTAGTAAGGATAACCGAGCCGTCTTTAGAGTACCTAATCCTAAAAATTAACAATCAGACTTATGCCGTAAAAAATAGAGAGAGTGTTTATGCCTCTCTGAATGATTATTTAACAGTGGAGGCTATAAAGAGCAATATTAGTGAAGAAAATGAAATCAGCATAAGGGTTAATGGTGATCCCCTCATACCTGGCAGGGCAAAAAGGATACGAGATATAGCCGGACCGAATATAAATACATTTAGGATTGATTTAATAAGGAAAAAACTTCCTTTTGGAGAAATATATATTAAAATCGAATAAAGGAACAGGTATCTTTAGCTTAATCAGCAAGTTCAAGGATTAGTATGTCATCCCAGGGATCCGATTTTTTAACAACTACCTTTATCTCCTGTCCTGGCGACAATTCAAGGCCAGTTGCTTTTGGAAGTTCAGCAACAAAAAGAAAATCAGTTAGTATTATTAAATACTTATATTTAAGTTTTTGGAAAACAATCGCTTTAAAACTATCATTTATGCATCCTGCAAGATACTTAAGCATCCAATAACGGACCTGATTTCGCTTCATTAAATCAATATCTTTTAGCGCCTGCTGTATCACCATATTTAGCTCTTTAAGCCTCGATTCTTCATATTCAGGACTTGTCTGAAATAAGGCAGAATGGATTTGTCTCTGGACAAGCACGTCCATATATCTTCTTAGTGGAGAGGTTGCGTTGGTGTATATATCAACCCCAAGACTGCTATGTGGATGAGGTATTGTGTCTATATAAAGAGGCCGAAGCTTTCGCCTTTGCTGAAATACATAATAGATATACTTAGACTCATCAATTGGCAGTCTTTCCTGAGGCGGTTCCTGGCTTCTATAAAGGACAGGCAGTCCCTTTTCAGCGGCAAACTTTGCTGTTAACCAGTTGTACAGTATCATACATTCTGAAACAATTACCCTTGCGGGTGTATCCTGCTCTATGAGGCTAACATGTAACTTAGAGTTATTTTGAAATCCAAAATGGATCTCTGGCAGTGGAATGAGTAATGCGCCGTTAGCAGCTCTCTTTTGCCTAAGGGCCTGAGTTAGACGGTAGAGGGGGGAAAGAATTGAATCATCAGCATATACTGCATTTACCTGATCGTAGGTAAGCTGTTTTTCTACTCTTACAATAGTAGGCATAAAATGAAAATTTTTCAGGTTTAAATCCCTATCAAAATTTACGAAAAGGGATATAGCAAACCGTTTAAAGCCTTTTACCAGGCTTAATGCATTATTAGAAAGACTTGGCGGAAACATGGGAATTTGGGTAACCGGAAGGTATATCGAGCTTGCCCTGTTGGCGGCCTCCCTGTCTAAGCACCCATCAACCTCGATAAATGGAGTTACATCGGTAATATGAATGCCAAGCCTATAGCCTTTCTCGATAGGCTGCAAGCTCAATGCATCATCAAAGTCCCTGGTATATGGCCCGTCAATGGTAAAGATAGGTAGATCTGTCAAGTCATCCCGGGCCGAGGTGTCTATTTCTTTTCTTGCTGCTATATCTGCTTCTTTAAAGACGGGTTCACTGAAATCTGTCCTTATTTTAAGCCTATGAAGATCAAGATTCTCGTCTTCATGCCATATATTCAGCTTTACTAACAGGTGGCGTGCCTTATTAATATCCTTTATTCCGGCCTGGGAAAACATTTCCTTGCCGAGCTTATAATCTGGGGCATCTTTTCCGTAAAGTGCAAGCTGAATGAGTAGCTCAATAATCTTATCTTTTAAGGGGAATTCCTCAGGATGTCTGCTGTTTATTATTTCCCTAAGAAAATTTGCTCCTTCTGCTAACTCCCGATCTCTTAATTCAGCAGCTTCTCTTGCCTTTATTATTTGTTCGACTTTCTCTGGACTGTTGGGGATAAAAGAGCCATCTTTTATCTTAAAATAGGCGCCATCTGCAAATAGGGCTCTAACCAGAGCAGATATGTGATCATCAGTGATATCTCTGCCAAAGCAAAGCTGCGCAAGATATTTATAGGTGAAAGCCCTATTTTCCTCATGAGTGAGTTCCCAGAGGTCCTGAACAGATGCTTGTGCCATATAATCGGTTCGTATTTTTTCAATTACTTTTAACTTGTTTAGTATTTCTCCTCTTGACATTGAAGTATTTAAGGTGGCAGATGAAATGAGAAGCGCCCTCTTCGGAGAAATACTCACCTCATGATTAGAGATAGTTAAAAGCTGTAGCTTGTTTCCCCTATCTTTCACACACACAGAGAGCACAATTTTTCTCTGGTCAATGTATTCAATTATCTTTCCCTCAGCCATAAATAATCCTTAATCCCTGGCAATAAAAGGTTTAGAGGTGAAATTTGCTGGTCCCGTTAGAATATATCATGTAGAATTCTAATGGGCGCGTTACTTATTGGGGGAAATGAAAGAAATAATGGCCAAAATAATAATAATAAGGCCCAGGCATACATATATCACTGTTCCTGTGATAGAGCCTTCAATAGTTTTAAGTAATAATGATTTATTGTAAAAGTATCCAATATAAAAGACAAAAAGATATGACACGGCAAGACCTAACTGTATCCGACTGAATAGGAGACATAGAGAGATTACCGCAACAAAAGAGATAACCATATAAAGGGGAACACCCAGATTAACTGTAGATAACATATCCACTGGATCCATAATTGCCTCCATCTCTTTCTTTGCTAAGCGATGCCTTCTTAAAAAAATGAATGCGGCCTGCTTATTCTAATTTCTGCCCTTTTTCTGCCTTTTTTCGTCCCTTTCTTCCGCTCAATCCTTTTTTTTACGTTTTTTCGCCGCTTAAGATCAGGATCCCTTTCTGCCTGCAAAATAAATGACCCTGAAATGATTTCCCTTTCTTTATCCACAGTCTCTTTTTTGGCGGGCAGCTCTTTTGGCAATGGCGGGCCACTAATAAACTGGGCTGGAATTTTATCCGAGAGGTAGACAGAATCACCAAAAAGGAAAAAAGATATCCCATTTTCAGCGGCTACTCCTGCCTTTATTTCCAGGATAATTGGTTTTTGATCTAACCGCTGTGCCGTACGTATGGCAAGATCTTTGTCTTTTGTCATCACCACATGTCCGTTCGATCCTGGCAACAGCCCGGATTTAAGAATAAAGGGGTATGTCTTTCGTTTGATTCCCTTATATAGAGTCTTTGGAGGATGAACGCGATCTTGATCCTTGTCTATTAGGGCAAAGTTTCTCTTGATAGACCTTATCTTTTTCTCGGTAATCTCAAAAGAGCCGTCTCTATTATATAATAAAACCTCTCTAATGTGGGATTCTCTCACATAGGCCATATTAGGTTCTTCATTAATAGCCTTCAGAAGCTCTTTCAAACCTATGTAACCCTCTTTATCCGGGACAAGGCCAAATTCATCAGGCCTGGTTTCCAATATGTACCTCATTAAACGGCTTAGATTATCTACCCTTCTTTTATTGTTTGTTGCCACTAAGTTTCTTTGTTTAATTGTTCCTATTCAGCCACTAAGCCACGAAGTCACCAAGATTATAGCATAATTTTCGTAATACTGCTTTAATGATCGGCACGCTGAAATTGATGAGAAAACTAGGAAACTCCTTATAAAACGTCTAAACGTGAACCTTATCTACTATGTTTTTTACAATGTAATCTTCCCTTTTGATGGGGGAATATAAATCATTTTTTCATTTGTGTGACCTAATACTCATTCCAAATTTATAATTCCATCTTGCTCAACTGTTCTAAAACATAGTCCCTGATTCGGGAAGCTTTCGGTAGGGCCTCTAATAAATGTCCTTTAGAGGTAAATGGAATTAAAATCTCTTCCTCAACACCTCCACATGAACACCTTCCTGGTCTTTCTTTCACAGGGCAAACCCTTGTGTTAAAACACTCTTTGCATCGTAAGACGCTCTTACTGCCTGACATCTTTCCCCGTTTGGCTACAGGATGACCATCTATCTCTATTATATCCATAGAAAAGTCCACTACCGGCGCATTGCTTATTGCAGTGCCAATACCATAGGCATCTGCTACTATATTATAGCTTTCGATACCTTTTTCGTTAATACCACCACTTAAAAAAATCTTTACATCTCTATATCCCCTGAGATCAAGCTCCCATCTAACCTCTTTCATAATCTCCAGGAAATCACCTCTTCTGCTTTGTGGTGTATCAAGCCGGACAGCATTAAGTTTATCACCTAATTCCCTTGCAACATTAAGGGCCTCTATCTTTTCGTCATTAAAGGTGTCTATCAGGCTTACTCTCCTCACCTTTGGTTCAATTACCTCATCAAATGCCTTTGTGGCCTTTACCGTGTCACCCATAATTAGAATGAGCGCATGGGGCATTGTCCCTACCGGCTCTTTTCCAATGAGTTTTGCCCCAAGACCAGCGGATACACCGTCGCAGCCCCCTATATATGCATTTCTCTCTATCAAGGGAGCTATTGTGGGGTGCATTCTGCGAGCGCCAAAACTTATTACTTCCTTGGTGCCTGCTGCCTTTTTACATCTGGCAGCCATTGTAGCTATTCCAGAAGCCTGACATATAAGGCCAAGGAGTGTTGTCTCATATTGGCCAAAGTCAAGATACTTTCCGCTGATCTCCATTACTGGTTGATTAGCGCCAAATATGGTCCCTTCTTTCATCATCCTCACATCAACTGGAAGATCTTTTAATACCTCAGCGCATTCCTCAACTCCTGCAAGAACTGCCCAGGGCCAGTTTGATGGAAGACCCTTGGCCACGAGCTCGGCCCGAACAGATACATCTATCCCTTTGGCCTTCAAGATCTTCCTGGTTCTCTCAAAGTATATGTCAGTAACCAGGCCATTTTTTACGTCTTTCCATGTAGCGGTATGGATCAATCCTAATCTCCTTTTTAAACTTAATCCTCTTACAGACATTAAACCTATCAGCAAAAATTATGTCAACCCTTTATTGATGGTCTCGTAAAAAGTCTCCTCAGCTTGTCATTTCGAATGAAACGAGTAATCTGTAAACCGTAACATGCTGAAAAGACAAGATTTCTCCCTGTGGTCGAAATGACATATTCGTCAGATTTGACTTTTTACGAATTTATCTTTATTAGATCTGTCGGCCTTTTCCAAATTGACAACATCTTCTTTTTGGTGCTATACAAAATAAACATATCCATTCTGCATGTCTATATACTATCCTGTAATAAAAGGAGACACTGCCATGACACTAACAAGAGACAAAAGG
>Ga0180301_10002838_pt1 | contig 13624 bp, 12 predicted proteins | sample GuaBasSediGuay16_FD_121797 | JGI IMG/M metagenome (GOLD analysis project Ga0180301, IMG submission 121797) | Subseafloor sediment microbial communities from Guaymas Basin, Gulf of California, Mexico - Guay16, Core 4569-2, 12-15 cm | ecosystem: Environmental > Aquatic > Marine > Hydrothermal...
CCGTGTGCCATTGAGGTTGCGCCGGTCCACGGATACCTATCCATTATCCAAAATTTGATTAGCGGCGCGCCTATGATCCTTTCCGCTTTAGGATTATCCTTGATCTTATCCTTTAGGGACTTATAGAAGCCCCTCTCCATTGCATATTTCCGGAAGATCTTAGCCATAGAGACATAATCCCCATCACTGATGAATCTGTAAGTTATCGATCTCGGATATCTAAGTCCCCCGTAGGATTGCTCCCATACTGGCGAAATGACAAGCCGCTCCTTATTCCTCGGATCTAGGACCGTTATGTAAGCTCCTGCATCGTCAGGCGTGTCAACTATCGCTATGTAGGCGGATCTCCCCTTAGACGCCCCAAACCAAGGCATGGAGAACATCCAGCAATAATACATGGGATTTTCAATTGTGAATGCTATTCTGGGAAGCCTCTCCAAGGCGGATCTCGACAGAAGATTCAAATTGCACAATTCATCTTTTAAGTCGTTAATGTTTGTCGGTATGAGGATTCCGTTGCCGAGCGGCCAAGTAATATATCCCCTCTCATCCTTCTCAAGATAGAAGCTCCTGTATGGATAGTATATCTTCTCTAGAGCGTAATCTGATGGCAAGTCGACCCTTTCAATCTTTATGTTCAGATTTGACCCCCTCAATGAGACCTGCACTTCTAAACTTCCGCCTATAGCAACTTCTTCGCAGACGAGATCCTCAAAGATCAGCCTCGCCCCTGATGAGCCCTCAGGAGTCACACGGATATTCTCAGTTGCTGAAAGATTGCATTTTATGATCTGCTGTGTGAAGTCCTCCCGTAGCTGAATTATGCCTGTGGGTTCGCCGTCTGGATAATGTTTCCAAGTCTCGCCTGTAGATTTGTCAAATACATCCATAAAGCCCTTATCATCGATTGAGACCCTCAAATCATCATTCTCTAAAATCAGCCTTTATTTCCCTCCAATTATGCAGATTCTTGTTTTATCGTTGGTTGAGACTAAAATAAAGTTAATGCCGATTTGTTCCTTTGCCATTCGGAATGGTCTGAGAAGGAAAAAGGTTAAAGAGGGATCCTAGACGTTTCTTATGCTTAAGGAATATGAATGGCTGATGCGGATGAGGGGTAAGGTTAAGGAGATCAGCATGATCGCTGCGGATCTCGATGGGACTCTTTTGGAGAGAGACAAGACTGTGCTTCCAGCCTTGAAGGAAGCCCTCAGGAAGATCGCCGATGAGGGCATAAAGATAGCGACTGCCTCTGGAAGGCAGGCAATGGGGATCTATGAAGACGATCAGGTCAGTATTCTTGAGAGGAACGGGTTGGGCGTGAAGTCTGGCTTCCCACACTTTCTAATCGCGGATGAGCAGGAAATATACTTCCTCACAGACTCCGGATATAAGCCCTACACAAGCCATAATCGAAAGGTGAGGGAGGCATGGCTTAGCGTCTGGCCTGAAGCAAGAAAGATCGCCTGTAGGGAGTTTGAGAGATTAAGTATGCAGGGCGTGAAGGTTAGACTTGAATTTGAGGGTGAAGAGGAGGAGAAGGAGAGGGGAAAGATCATATTGCTCTTCGAGAACCTCGAGGATGCGAGGGCTGAAGAGGCTCATCTTAAAGAGATCCTATCGGGAAATAGGTTTCTCACGTGCAATAGACACCGAAACGCCGTTCAGATCCTGCATGTATACGCTGGAAAGGGAAATACATTAAAGAAGCTATCTGAGTATCTGAGTATACCTCCCTCTAAGATACTCTGTATTGGCGATTCAGTGCATGATGTATCAATGCTTGACGGGAGATTCGGCTTTTTGGCGGCTACAACATCGAATGCGGAAGAAGAGGTGAAGGAGGCAGTTCGGTCATGCGGCGGATACGTGGCGTCGAAGCCTCGAGGCGAAGGCGTCCTCGAGATCCTATCCAAATATGGCCTAATAGATTAGTTGGGGGATGAGATGTGGATGTGGTGAAGATAGGCGTGGTAACGGATGTTCATCAAGGCCCACTCGATATAAGCCCGTATCTCAGGAGGTTCGTGGATGACATGAACGAGAATTTCCATCCGGACATAGTGATCGAACTTGGAGATTTCCTTGGCTATCCAGCCGGCGAGAAGGAGCTGAAACTGGTAAACTCCGTATTCTCGGAGTGTGAAGCGCCATGCTATCATACCCTTGGAAATCACGATGTGGCCAGCGTTGGCAGACAGAGATTCAAGGAGATCACCGGAATGAAGGATTACTGGACGTCGATGACTATAGGCTTTCTCCATGTGATATTGCTTGATGGAGCCTGGGGTAGGTGGGGTCCAGATATAGGCGCAGGCCCATCCGGCCATATAATCAGGGAGGAACTGGAATGGCTGAAGGAGGATCTGGAGGGGCTGCCTGAGAATCAGCCAATAATAATCTTCTGTCACTATCCAATCGGTTACCCGAGGATACTCACGGGAGAAGGCGCATTAGATAATGAGGATGAACTGATGAGGATCCTTAGGGGCTATAATCTCATAGCGACCTTCGGAGGCCACCATCATTATGGAGGCTATAAGGAGATAGATGGGGTTCACCACATCTGCCTATACAGCATGGGATGGTGGGTAGAAGAGAAGATAACGGGCTCATACGCAAAGATCACGGTCACGCCTGATAGGTTGATCGTTGATGGAGAAGGCTCCCAAATAGATTATGGATTCAGATTGGACTGTAGGAAGACGGAGCCCGCAACATCATAGGACTTAATCTTGATGATCCACCTTCTCGGAGGATCTCTTTCTTCTCCAATTATCATACTCCCTTCTGTCCCCCAAGAAGACAACTCCTCCCTCATCCTCAACTATAAGTATCTTCCCATCAGGTAATTCATAGACTTCGCAGAGATGCCCATCCTCAAACTCATCAATCAATCTCAGAAGCTTCATGATCTACACCCTAATGGATCATCTCATCCTCCTTCTGGATATATAAGCATAAGCCAGATCGGGTCTGCCGGTTACTAACTCATCAACTTCCATCTCATATAGATCGCCTATAATAGCATCGAATTCTTCAGCCTTCACATCGTCCGGGATGCTTGCAAATATCCTCACTCCGCTCCTATGGAGGAGGCTAACCAGCCTCCTATTGATCTTCATCCATCTCACATATACCCAATCAGCCCTCAGCCTCTTTACGGCATTCATATCTATTGGATCGTCGGCTACAAATCTGTAGTATGGGCATATCTGAAATTCATTGCATATCTCCTTGAGTCTTCTTATGATGTTTGGGGACGATATGAAAACGACATCTTCGATCAAGTCTTCATTTAGGATTGTTTCGGCAAGTTTATCTTCCATTCCATGATCCTTAACGTCTATTAGGAGATCGGCTCTGTCCCTGACGAGGTCTATGATCTCCATAAGCGTTGGGATTCTCTCTCCCTTACCAGCGTCAAGTCTCCTAATCTCCTCAAGCGTCATATCTCTTGCATATCCACTTCCATTCGTAGTCCTATCAACAGTCTCATCATGTAATGCTATGATATGCCCATCCGCCGTTAATCTAACATCAACCTCTATCCTATCCGCTCCCATCTCAAGGGCACGCCTAAAAGCCCTAAGTGTATTCTCAGGCTCGTAATATGATGTTCCCCTATGAGCGCAAATACGCATAAGATCGCATCCCAGGCTCTTATGACCTTAAAATATAGCTCGGCACTATTATCTTTTTCCAACAAACCCCATCCGGCTCAAGGTCTCAGCTCTACGAGCATGTAGACTCTCCCAACTAATACTATCTTGGATGGTATATGCGGAGCCCTGCCTCTTTGGAGGATCAAAAATACATGCTGGTATGACCGAAGCGTCTGCGGCGGCATCTTCCAGAGTTTCCCAAACGTAACGTCAGACCCATACATGACATATTCAGCCCAGTAGCGTAGGCTTGGCTTACTAACCACTATCAAGGAGCCCGCTGGTATCTTATTCTTCATCTCAACCAGATCCAAGTAGCCCTGATAGCTAATTGTCGGGTGAATCGTCATGGCTGTGCCTATTGCCTGAGAGGCCGAGAGCACGATTATGATCGCAGCGAAGATGGCGGCTTCCTCTTTGCCAATCTTCCAGATCCTCGATGCACTATAGCTCAGTATTATGGCTGATGGCACAACCGTCATCAGCTCGAATCTCCAAAGCCATTCGACTGGTATCACGGGTAGATTCATTAGGAGGCAGATGATAGTCGTCGTTGAGATCAGGCATAAATCTGCCATTCGCTTTTTCCTCCAAAGATTAAATGATAGGATCGTCCCGGCTACTATGAGGATGAGTGGCCAGACGTTAATCGCATGTGGTAATTCTGCTCGGCGGAGTGGCGGAAGAGGCTGGATGGGTATGGGCCTTACACGCTTAATGGCTGCTCCTCCCAATCCAATTAGATCCTTAAGGAAGGAGATCGCCTTGTTATAGTCGCTGAATAGGTGGCCGAAGAATGTAGAGGTGAATAGCACGAAGAATACTGAAGCAAAGAATAGTATGGCAGCTGCCTTAAGGAAGACCCGCCTATTAACGTTTAGGATGAAGCCTGCAACTGTGTAGAGTATGAGGAAGAGCAGGGCAACTCCGAAATCTAAGATGTGAGTTAACCCGGTTAAGATGAGGAAGAATGAAGCTAAGATTATGTTTTCCCTTCTAATCCCGGATGAGGTTATGTCGTATAGGTAGTATATGAAGGCTAGGAGCCAGCATACGCCAATGGCATTCTTCATGAAGTCGGTTAGCATCCTAATGTATGGAGCCGAAAGGATTATCAGGAGCATGGCTAATGAGCCGGCGAACACTCCCTTACCAGCACGTTTCATCAGGAAGTATGCTGGAATCGTCGTTAGAGCCGAGAAGAATGACGCTCCAACCTTAACCCCAAACATTATGTCCCCGAGGAGAATGGCGAAGATCGAGAACAGATAGAACGTTAATGGCGGATCACCATAAGCAAGCTTCCCATCCAAGAGGATGCTCTTAACTTGAATGAGATAGTATGGGCCGTCGATCATTGGGACAAGCGGATCCTTAAGGAAGATTGAGAGGTAAAATGCGAATCCGCACGTGAAGAGCGAGGAGACTATTAGTGCCTCATAAAGTCTATTGCTGGATGAATCTTTTGTATGAGGCATACATCTTCTCCTCATTCAACCTCGATTTTAAAGGTAGCTCCATTAAATCGGCGTTTTCAGCAGTTCCGTCTCATTTTATCTTTTCGAGTATTATTGCCGGGCATATCCTCGTTATTCCTTCTATTTCCTCAAGGGACTTAATGAACCTCGAGAGTTCATTGTAATCTTTGAACCAGCATTCCATCATTATCATGTGATCCCCGCTTGATGAGTATAGGCTTTGAACGTTCTCCAATTCCTTCAGTGTCTCCAAAACTGAGATTAGGGCTTCAGGCTTCGTATCAAGCCCTATCATCGCTACAACCTGATATCCAATCTTCTTCGGATTGATCTCGACTGTAAACCTACTTATCACTCCCTCTTCAAGAAGCCTCTTAACCCTCTTCCTCACGGCTGTTTCGCTTACGCCAAGGATCCTCGCAATCTCTAAATATGGCATCCTTGAATTTTCGCGTAATATCCTCAAGAGTTCAATGTTCGAAATTCGAACCATAATCAATATAAGATCGAATTAAAAATTTAAGTTTATTGGAGGAAATTGTATGAAAGCCACAATAGAGAATCTCGTTAAAGCATTCATCGGTGAAAGTCAAGCTAGGAACAGATATACCATATACTCGAAGGTCGCTAGGAAGGAGGGCTTCGAGCAAATATCCGAGATATTCCTCATAACAGCCGAGAATGAGAAGGAGCATGCTGAAACACTCTTCAATCTAATAATGGAACTGAAGAGGAGAAGCGGCGAAGAGCTAAGCGAGATCAAGGTTGAAGCGGTTGCACCTCTAGTGCTGGGGAATACAGCCGAAAATCTGAAAGCCGCAATCTCAGGCGAGAACTATGAGCACACGCGGATGTATCCTGAATTCGCGGATGTCGCCGAGAGGGAAGGCTTGCCGGAGGTTGCGGCTAGATTAAGGGCGATAGCAAAGGCTGAGGAGCATCATGAGGAGAGATACAGAAAGCTCCTAAGAGAGGTTGAGTCTAACTCTGTCTTCAGGAAGGATCGGGAGGTTTGGTGGGTCTGCAGGGAATGCGGATACGTCCATTATGGAACTGAGCCTCCTGAAGTATGCCCGTCATGCGGCCATCCGAAGGGATACTTCCAAATAAAATGTGAGGAGTATTAGGCTCAGTATACGCTTCGCTCCTCCTCCGCATTTTTAGGTCGAAAAATTTAAGGAATATATCCTTAGCGCGTATAGATTTATGCTGAAGGCGTATGGCTGAAAGAAGCATAGCAGTCTTCGATATTGGAAAGACAAACAAGAAATTCACGGTTTTTGATGGAGATCTCAATGTTATACATACATCCTCAATTAGAATAGGGGAGAAGAGATCAAACGGCTTAATCTGCGATGATGTAGATGCTATTAGGGCATGGATGTATTCCACGCTAAACGAAGCCTTAAACGGATACGATATAGGCTCGATAGTCGTCACGACCTTCGGAGCCACAGTAGCCCTTTTGGACTCTAAGGATGCCCTCTCCTTTCCAGTCGTATCATACAATCAAGAGGTAGAGCCCGCCGTTAGGGAAGGATTCTTTGAGGAGTTCGGCTCTCCTGAGGAGCTCTATGCCAGAACCGGAACACCACCTCTTGGTCAACTGTTGAATGTAGGCCTCCAGCTCTACTGGATTAAGAGCGAATTCCCAAGAGTCTATGAGCGGACTAGGACTATCCTATTCCTCCCAGAATACTTCTCATTTACGCTATGTAAAGCCAAGTCTGCAGAGATAACCTCGATCGGCTGCCACACATATCTCTATGATATAATCGATGAAGACTGGAGCGTCGTGGCTGAGGGCTTAGATTTTCCAAGAAGAACCCCCTTCATCCGTAACGTTTGGGACCCGATTGGACGGTACAGAGATGCTGAGGTCACGCCTGGAATACATGACTCCAACGCTTCCTTATTGCCATTCCTCCTAAATGAGAAAGATAAGTTCATACTGGCCTCGACTGGGACATGGTGCGTCTTCATGTATCCAGGATCAGAGTTCAACCCGGACAGAAGGGACATGGACCGGGACATACTATACTATATTGATGTGTATGGTAGACCAGTTAAGTCAGCCAGGTTCAAGTGCGGCTTTGAATTCGAATATTACGCTGATGCGATCAAGGAGAGGTTTAATGTTGATCCTCTGAGAATACCATTCGATGAGGATGTTGCAACAAGGATCATAAGGGATGAGACTGCTTATGTCATACCGACATTAACTCCTGGAACGGGTCAATTTCCACGTTCAAAGGGCAGAATAGTGAATGAGCAGGGCTTCTTTAGGGATCCCGTAACGGCTTATCACGTGCTTAACCTATCCTTAGCGGCTCAAACATACTTCGCATTGAGCATGCTCATCCGGGATGAGAGCGGATTGAGAATACTCGTTCAGGGAGGCTTCGCAAAGAACATTCACTACCTAAGGTTTCTCGCCACCCTGATGCCAAACAACCACATAGTCTATTATAGGTATACGGAGGCTACGAGTCTAGGCGCAGCGCTTGTAGGAAAGGCTCTCATCGAAGAGGAAAGCCTAAAAGACTTGGATGTGGAGCTCCCTCAACTTGAAGGCATAAGCGTGGAGGGACTGAATATTGACGATGAATACGTGAAGGATTACCTGAGAAGCTTCAGGGAGATATGCGAGAGTGAATCTTCAATCTCATCCTAAAGGCTGCATGCTCCGCCTGATAGTGAATGAAGATATTTTGTTCCTTATGGTTCGCTCATTAATGGTCTTGAGCATACGCTTTATATATGTGCCCTTAAAGAGGTCTTAGCATGAACCATAAAGGAATTAGATTGGCCAGATTCATGCATGAGGGCATAGATGAGATCTTCTACTGCTGGATAAGGAGACGTGGAGGAGAGGGATTCGCTGAGGAGTTCATTCCCGATAGGGCTTCACGATACTGGCTGTTCGATTACCGCGAGGAACGCTATACATTCTTCACAAGAGCAGAGTACGTAAAGCCGAAGGAAGTAGTCACCGTGTCCCTAAGATCAAAGGATACTTTCCCCTATGGGATCTTCGATCTAAAAGTGAAGCTACCATCCTGGCCTAAGGGCCCAACATTATGGTTCGGCTTCGAGATAGAAGATCTATTCGGCGGAGGAGTAATACACTTCAAATTTACACCGGGAGCCCCTGGAAGTCTGGCTGCATGTGCAGGCGCATTCCCCAAGCCTATATGCGCTGAGCTGCCGGGATTCCCCTCCGACTACTCTGAGAAGAGACATGCATACTCTCTGCACGTGTATAGGTCGATGGCTCTGTGGCTCATAGACGGGAAGATCCGGAGCATAATAATCTATCCGGAGAGTAATGCCGGCGGAAGCGTGGTGACGTCGAAGCCGCCATACACTATTGCCCTAGCTCCGGTAAAGCCTTCGACGAATCTCTCGATCCTGCTTGATATTGATGGATGCCCAGAGGGAGAATACGTCTGGAGTGATCTGCACCCCTGGAACCTAAGGGTTCTCCCAGGAGATCCCGAGCCTAAATTCGCCTTAAGGCTCTACAGGCAAGGCTCAGATGAGACATTAGCCGGAAGCACCGTGAAGGGTGAAGTTACAAGTCATCCCGTGCCCATATATGATCTGAAGAGCAAGACGATATTCTTTAAGGCTGATGCTCCGGGAAAGCTTCGAACTGAGATATATACTCTCTCTGGGACATGGGAGGAATATGACACAGTCGATGTTGCCGGGGACGAGCTGCTCAGGGAGAGGATAGATCATGAGGCGTTACTTGCGAGGTTCACATACAGGCCATTCAAGGTTCCAGCCAAGATAAGCGTGGCGGATTATCTGGCATCATAGAGCCCACAAGACGATTGGAGGTTGGCGGGGAAAGATTAAATCTCCTCCTAAAGTATTTCTTGATTCGTGCTATACATAGTATTCACTACGGGGCAATGTAACCTAAGATGCATCTACTGTAGCGGAAGTTTCCCATCCAATATTGTCCCTTGGAAGGTGAAATACTCAATTAGGGATCTCGTCCGTTTCATTGAGGATGATCCCGATCCAATAATTGCATTCTATGGCGGTGAACCCCTCCTAAATCATGCCTTTATAGAGGAGGTTATGGATTCGATCGACTGGGCGAAGTATGTCATCCAGACGAACGGCACGCTCATACATAGGCTCAACGTGAAGTATTGGAGGCTCTTCGATGCAGTCTTACTATCGATTGATGGAACAAGAGATGTCACCGACTATTATAGGGGCAGAGGCGTATACGAAAAGGTTGTAGAGGCAGCCGGGTGGCTGAGGAGAGTGGGCTTTAATGGGGATCTAATCGCCAGAATGGCGGTGAGCGAAGAGAGTGACATCTACAGGGATGTGACGCACCTACTCTCATTGGGGCTCTTTGATCATGTCCATTGGCAATTAGATGTTGTCTGGAGTAATAGATGGCGCGACTTTGACGGTTGGCTCAGATCATCATATATGCCCGGCCTAGCCAAACTGGTCGATTATTGGGTCGACGAGATGGAGAGGGGAGACGTAATGGGCATAGCGCCCTTCAAGGCGATGGCATACGCGGTTCTAACTGGAAACCCGCTTGAGAGGCCTCCATGCGGAGCTGGATCCTCAGCCTATGCTATCTCAACGGATGGCAGAATACTCGCCTGTCCAATAGCCGTATATGAGAGATGGGCTGAAGCCGGGCATATACTGCGGGATAAACCTGAAACCCTAAGGAAGTATCAGTTGGATGCTCCCTGCATTGACTGTCCATACTTAGCCTATTGTGGAGGGAGATGCCTCTACGCCCATAAGGAGAGGCTCTGGGGAGAGGAGGGCTTCAGAAAAATATGCGATGCAACGAGATACCTAATAGATAAGCTGAAGGTGGCATGCAGAAAAATAGACGGTCTGCTCAAATCTAAGGTTATCTCATTAGATGAGATTAAGTATCCTCCATTCAACAATACAGTCGAAATAATCCCGTGAATCAGCAGTGCATAAAAAGATAAATAATGTTCCCTCAGAGCTTATGTTGGGATGATGTGTGGTGACGGCGCGGAGCCGAGAGGCTATGACGTGCATAACTGGCCTACGCTGACCAAACCAAAGGCGCGACGTCTGAAGCCGAATTCGCCGAGAGCTCCTTCACCGCTAAGACTTAATTTTCAGAAGGTTACTCATGCAGTCTCTAAGCGTTTCTAGGCGTTCGGCATCTTCCTTCTGCTTCTCCTTCGCCTCTTAATCTGCTTCTTCGTCAAGGCTCTCTTCATCTTATCCGTTATAGAATCGAAGATTGAGGGTAGATCCCAGCCTTCCATCGAATAAACGTAGGTTTTACCTGCGGATCTTACTGATACGTTAACTTCATATCTGCATCTTCCACCCGTAACATCTCTTCTTCTGATGGTTGAGTGTATCTCCTCTATCTTCGGAGAGGCCCTCCTTAATGCCCTTGCATTCCTCAAAAACTTCATCTTAGCCAATTGCGCCTCAAATGGATCATCCGGCAATCCAATTATGTATGCGGGGACATCCGGCTCCTCAGGCTCGGCTAGAAAGAGGATGAAGTCCCTATATGTTACTATGCCCTGAATTTCATGCCAGAGACCAACCACATGGTAGGTCGCTCCATTCTCGATCATCCTCCTCAATACATGCATGGCCTTCTCCTTTGTATCGCATACCAGAACATTTGGATCCATCATTCCGGAAACCTTAATGTCCATGAGGCCTGATGGGGCGCTGATAAAGGCTCCCTGCTCAATCCCCTCCAGCGGAATCATAGACCTGACTATATGATTTGACAGTAGAATTCCAGATAGCATACCGGAATCTAAGACTGGTAAATGATCGATTCCATTCTCGATCATCAATCTACGTGCCTTAGATATGGGCTCGTCTCCGTCAACTGTTACTGGATTCCTCGTCATGATTCTGCTTATCCTGACATTTCGGAGCTTGCTCTCCGATAGTAAAGCCTCACATAGGGTTCGCGTCGTAACTGCATACTCTATTCTCCCATTGTCGATTACTGGTAGAGCCCTCAGCCTATAATCGTTCATGAGTTTAGCGGCTTTCCTCACCGTATCGTCTGGAGATAGCTTCGGAACGTAAAACATGAGCGATGAAGCCTTCATGCCCGAGATGTCGGAGGCCTTGAGAATCTCCCTTATAGTGATCATGCCGACCTTATCTCTATCCTGAATGAAAACCTCATAGGCGCCTCTCTGCTCAATTATGCCCATAACCTCAGATATCGGAGTCTCAGATGAGACAATTATCGGCTCAGACCTAAAACGATCAACCCTAGAAGCCCTCAAACTCTCCAAACAAAACTACTCCACAAACCACTAAGAGGACATAATAACCATCACTTATTAACGTTTCCACAAAAATCAATCAGCCAAAAGACGCACTAACAATCAACAGGGGGCAGATGCGCATATTCGCATTAGAAAACCACATCCCTTATTATGCAATTTTTCAGCAGGCTAAAGAAAATGGGATCCCTAATGGTATCGAATGAAGCGTGCCCTAGGAGATCATGCTTTTATCTGATAACTGATGAATCAATTTGATCAGGATATATCTTTCTTGGAGGCAGAACTTATGGGATCCAAGCTCCATAGAAAGCTTCTATTCATCGCCCTCGACGGTTTCAGACTGGACGTATTCAGGGAGATGCTTGAGGAGGGGTTATTACCAAACATTGAAAGACTCGTTAATAGCGGCGCGTTCCTCGAGTTGCTGCCAACATATCCGGCTATAACGCCTGCCTCATGGACATCGATGATCACGGGTTCATGGCCTGGAACCCATGGGCTAATATGCTTCCAGCTTCACTTCGCGGGGGAGAGATTGGATGTGCTTCATAATGCTTTCCAGCCGGAGTATGTGAATGCTGAGACCCTGTGGGAATGTGCTGAAAGGGCTGGCAGAAGGGTTGTATTGGTGCATTTTCCTGGAACGCGTGGAGTAAGGAAGCTAGCTGTGGAGAAGGGCATAATCATTGGCGGAAGGGTTATGGGCCACTACACAGTTGGGGAATTCGGAACCTTCGAGTTGGCGCCGACAAGGATCTTTACCACGAGAAAGGTTGGGGCTGATAAGAGGATAATGCAGATTCCAACGCCATCTCCCTCTGAGGATAGCATGCTCAAGACCAGGATCACATTTGAGGTGCAAGGACACACAATAAATTATGATGTCTTGATGGTCCCGGATGATAGTGGCAAGTATAGAGAGGCACGCATAATCGATGCCGGTGGCAGATGCTTAGCAAGGCTTAGTTTGAATGAGTGGAGCGATCCGATAAGCGTGAAGGCTGGAGATCATATTGGAATCTTCAAGCTCAAACTCATGGAGCTCTCGGAGGATGGAAGCAGATTAACGATAATACAAACGCATGTCTCCCCGGCTGATGGATATACGATACCCGCAGACCTATCGGCTGAGATCACCGGTAAGATTGGGGCCTTCCCGGAGAGGGTTGAGCTTCCGCTGGCGCCTTTTAAGGAGGAGGATGAAAGGCTAATCCCCTCACTCGGCAGGACATACGTTGAATTAAGCTGGCAACAGGCGGATTGGCTTGCAAAAACCTCAGCCTACGTAGCGGAAAAGTATGGTTTCGACATGCTATTCACTGAGTGGCATGAGATCGATCACACAAACCATTATGTGGGTGGATACATTCCAATAATGGACCCCTCATACAAGTATCTGAATAGGAAGAATCCGTATTTTGATGAGGAAAGAGCTGGGAGGGCATTGGAGTTCACGAGGGAGGTCTGCAGAATAGGCGATTCATTCGTAGGTGAGATGCTGAAGCTGGCAGATGAGGACACGATAGTTGTAGTGGCTTCTGATCATGGGATAGTCCCAGCACACACGCAGATCAACGTGAATAGGGCATTGATGGAGGCTGGCTTACTGGCAGTTGAGGGTGATGGATCATCTCTGCGTATAGACTGGAGCAGAACAAGGGCATACCACTGGGAGAGGAACTTCATAAGCATCAACCTTAAGGGCAGAGAGCCGACTGGAATAGTGAATCCAGAAGACTACTGGGATACACGTGAGGAGGTAATAAGCGCACTGAACAGACTTGAGGATCCAAAGACTGGAGAGAAGAATATATTCATGCTGTTCAGAAGGGAGGAGTGTCAGCCCCTAGGATTATATGGAGAGAGGATAGGCGACATATTTCTGCTCTTAAAGCCGGGATACACGACATGGCCTCGGTTGACGCCAAAACCCGAAGAAGAGACTTTCCAGAAGGCGATAGGCGGAGCGCACACATTCTTCCATCCAACAATACTGGAGAACAGGGGGATCTTCGTAATATCAGGACCGGGCATAGCGGAGAAGGGTGAAACAAAAGAGACGATCAGGGCGGTAGATGTCGCATCAACCCTGGCTCATCTGCTCAACATACCCGTACCATCCCAAAACCAAGGAAACATATACTGGAATATCATCGAAGAATAGAAATTAACTTTTATC
>Ga0180301_10002839_pt1 | contig 13621 bp, 15 predicted proteins | sample GuaBasSediGuay16_FD_121797 | JGI IMG/M metagenome (GOLD analysis project Ga0180301, IMG submission 121797) | Subseafloor sediment microbial communities from Guaymas Basin, Gulf of California, Mexico - Guay16, Core 4569-2, 12-15 cm | ecosystem: Environmental > Aquatic > Marine > Hydrothermal...
TAATTCATTTTAATTCATTTCACCATCCCTCGACAGCCATTTTTGGCTTATTCTGTTCTGTCAGCCAGTTACGGGTGATAAAATCTGCGAAAGTATCCTCCGCTTCTCTCAGCAATTTATATTTACTCCTTTTTAATATCTTGGAAAGGGTTTGTTTTTTTATGCCTATACTCCTCGCTACTTCTTCCAATGTGATACTACCCTTCTCGTTTTTTACTTTTCTGTAATATGTCACAATTTCTCTCTGCCTTTTAGTCCAGTTCCACATCACATCTGCCATGAAATTCAATAAACACGTAACAATGTCATCAATTTCCCACTCGCTTTTGAATGTAATCCACATATTTTCTTTCTTTGCACTTTCTAACGCTTCAGATGCTTTATGGAATGCTTCGCCATCTATCTCACCAACATTTTCGCTTAATCTTGTAGATATATTACCAACGCCAATTCCCAGATAGAACTGATGACTGATGTTTTCAAAAAACGCAAAATAAATATCAAACAGATATTTCGGTGAGGAAAGCATCCCTTGAAAACTGTCCCCGCCTATAACCATAAATTTTGCGGGTATCGCGTCATCAAATCTCCTGTTGACTATTCTTAAAGCACTTTTTAACTCTTCCTGAACTCCTACTCTGTCCTTCAACTTTCTCGAAGACTTCAGATCGCCGGTTACCACCACATACCTCTTCTGCAACGTACGTGTCATTTAGTTGTTTTTTATGTCTTTCTTATATCTTTAAAATATCACATTATTTTTTGAGCAAAAGATTATGAACGAAGAGATATCAAGACTTTGTTACCAATGCGGAGAATGCACCGGGGTATGTCCAATGCGAAGGGTATCGAAGTTTTCACCCCGTAGCTTTGTATATAATTTTTTTGCCTCCTCTGATTCTGAACATGCGAGTTTTAATATCGGTGAGCAATCTCAATGGAACTGTTTGATTTGTGAGAATTGCTATATTATATGTCCCCAAGAAGTAGATTTCCCTGCTCTTATACTAAATTTGAGGACAGAAGGAGAAGAGGGGGCGGGAGCAGAAGCAAAGGAAGATATTTTAGCGCATAGAATCTTCTCGGAAATAGCCACTTTCATGACCTACTTTGATAAAGGCGTGCCTACGGATTTCAAAGGGGAAATGGACGAAGAGAGCGAATATGGCTATTTTCCCGGCTGTTTGGATTATTTCGACCTGTTCATGGACGTAGGCGTGAACTATCATGAGATAGGCGACTACGCAATAAAGCTGCTGAATGAAATAGGGATAAAGCCAAGAATTGTAAGTCTGAAGTGTTGTGGTCATGACGTGCTTTATCAGGGCAATTATAAGGTTTTCGAGCAGCTTGCCGCCTACAATACGGAAAAAATAAAAGAGCTGGGCATAAAAAAGCTCGTTGTGAGCTGTGCTGAAGGGTTCCTCACATTTAAGAAATATTACGGGCTGAAAGCCGCCGGTGTGGAGGTTATACATATTTCTCAATTGTTGAGCGAGCGAATGGAATTCTCAGATACAGAAAAAGCGCGTAATCGAGCTATAACAGTAACATACCATGACCCTTGTGCGATGAAACGTTTCCAGATATACGAGGCGCCGAGGAATGCGATAAAGAGGTCAGGGGTGAAGTATGTAGAACTGACGCATTCTAAGGACAATGCTCTTTGCTGTGGTGTCAGCGGGATGATGAACTGCAATGACATGAGCAAAGCACTGAGAGCTTTCAGGCTGCGCGAAGCGAAAGAGAAGAGGGTGGATGTGTTGATAACCACCTGTCCGAAATGCTTGTCACATTTGAGTTGTTTGAAGCATGAGAGTGAGAGAGAGGGGAAAGAAAGAGAAGAACAAAGTGAATATGAACGAGAATATAATTTTGAGATAGTTGACCTCGGGGTATTTTTGGGGCGACTATTGGAAAGCCCAAAAAGTTGAGATTTTGCTATCTATGGTTTGCCGAAATAATTTTCGTACTCTACGCTCATTGGCTTTTTATACAAGCAATCAAAACTTAATATTGAGGCATAGCAGTTGCTTCAATAAGCTTGCCAGAGCATTATCGAGCCCTGAGCGAGAAATATCTCAAAGAGGCGAGAAAATTTTTGACTGAAGGAGACCTTGTTCAAGCCTCAGAAAAATTATGGGGTGCAAGTGCGCTTGCGGTGAAGAGTGTTGCAGCAAAGAGAGGTTTAAAGTTGGAGGAACATGGTAGTTTATGGTCTTTCGTGAATGTGCTTGCAATAGAGAGTGGTGATAAAGACCTCACCACATTTTTCCATGTGGCAAATAGCTTGCATCGGAACTTCTATGGGAATGAGATGAAGCGAGAACCTGTAGAAATCGCCGCGGTAAACATTGAGCAGTTAATTGCTAAATTGAAGAGGATAAAATATTCTGGTTAGAGAGTTGTCCAAATGGTCTGGTCCCTTATATCCTCAACCGAACAACTTCATTTTCATCTGAAGGCGAAACAACTATTGACGTAACCTGAGCTTCTTTTTGTCCCTTATCTTCATACTTAACTTCCACCAACACCCCCTTTTCTTCGGCACTCGCACCAGCGTCTGAATATCTTGCAGTCAGCTTTGCAGCGAGTTCAATCGCTTCTTTGCTCTTCGTACCTTCCAAAATCGTTATCGGACTTCCATAACCTGGTACCTCGAAAACATAGTCTTCAGGATTCTTCAAATCCAAAAGTAGCTTATTCTCCGCTTCATTTCTTCCTACTACTATTTTTGACGCAGCGAACCGGAAATGCCTGCCTATTTTCAGTAACTTCACATCTCTCATTGACACTTTTTCCTTATGCTCGAACAAATCCCTCAGCTTAGATGCAAATTCCTTGTTGGTTAAGAGACAGCCGCCAGATGGTGATGGATAGTCATCTTGCAAGCCAAACTTTCTTGCAAGCGCAATCTGAGGCTTTCTGCTTTTTCCCTTTATTGCGAAAAGCTTGTTCCTGTCCACCCAGCCTTCACGCTCCGGAATTGTTTCAGCGAGTAGTTTTGCAGATAGCGGTCTCAAGACCATTTTTTCTAACCCTGCTTCTTTTTCTTCGAGTTCCAATGCTTTCCGATGCTGACTCATTGGTCTTTCACCAAGAACATCGCCAGTGAAGATGAAATTTGCACCGAGGGCTTTCGCAATCCTTTTCGCTTCTCGCAGCATATAAATACGACAATCTATACAGGGGTTTATTCCTGAACCATAGCCATGCTCCGGGTTTCTCACCATGTCAAGGTATTCGTCACCAGCTTTTACCCTTATAAGCGGTATCCCAAACCTCCTTGCTACCTCACCAGCATAATCCTCTTTTTCCACTCCGAATGGCAGGATGAAATTCACTGCCACGACTTCTATACCCTGGTCTAAGATAAGCTTGGTTGCCAGAATAGAATCCAGACCGCCGGATAACAGTGCTAATGCTCTCATAAATAACACTTTTTCTTTTTAGAACGTTCTTGGGATATTGGTTGTGGGTCTCTCCAGTATTATAATATATTTATAGATTTTTAGTCATCTTTATATAATTGATTGCTTAGAAAAGGGAGGAGCTAAATGACCCTGATAATCGTTACCGGTATGCCTGGTGCGGGTTCGTCAACGGTGATAAAGAAGGGTTTGCAGTTGAGAAAGGAAGAGAAAGGGGGTAGCATCGATTTTATACCAAAAAACTATGGCGATATAATGTTTGAGGTAGCGAGGGAGAGGGGGCTTGTAGAGAGACGAGACGAGTTGCGAAAGTTGCCAGGGGAAAAACAGCGGGAGATACAGATGATTGCTTGTGACAAAATCGCGAAAAGGAGAGAAAGTGTGAATCTCATAATAGACACGCACTGTACGATAAAGACGCCTTCGGGGTATCTCCCTGGATTGCCGGAATACGTGCTACGAGAACTAAAGCCTGACCAGTTTGTTTTGATAGAGGCAAATCCTGATGAGATATTTAAGCGAAGGAGTAAGGATAAGACAAGGGAGAGAGACGTAGAGGATAAAACCAGCATAGAAGAGCATCAGTTCATGAACCGTGCGATGTCTATGGCTTATGCATGCCTTACTGGTGCATCGGTGAAAATAATAAAAAATCATGATGGGGCGTTGAATAAAGCGGCGGAGGAGTTTTTTGCGTTAATCACGATGCTAAGCAAGTCGTAACGAGATTTTTGCTATGCTCTTAGTTGCTCTTTCTCAGCGTTTCAAGCAGAATTTTCAACGCCTCTTTTTCCCTCCGTCCACCGCACTTTTCCACAATATCGGCATAAAGTTCCATCATTTTTTTCATCTCGTCCTTTTCATGATTATCCGCTATTAAGGTATATCTCGTTGCGAGGATAGCGGCTTCTATCACGGCATTAAGCCCACGGTTTATCGCTTTCACTTCTTTTCGATTTATTTTTACTGCGAGAGGCGTCAGCTGAAAAAGGAAATTTTCAGATCCATTGGTTTTCTTGCTAAACACACAGTCGAACAGTATCCACGAATTCGCTTCTTTTAGCACGGGGAAGTCGTAGAAGAGCGAAAACTGGGATTCCGACAGTGGTTCAAATGCGGCTTCTACAAATAATACTGGATCATTTGTTACGTTCGCCGCTAATTTGTGCGTTTCCTGCACGTTAGAAAACGTTTTTGAAGTTTTGTATAGCCTCACAAAATAGTTGTTCTCGTCTTTGTTAGTTACAGCTATTATTCCAATGGGTGCTGCATTGGGCTCTCCAGAAGCTGACTTCGTGGTAACTATTACTTCTGATATGCCTTCGTCTATTCCTGCTTCTTTTAAGTGCATTTTTCCAACAAATTCTCTCTCGACGCTTGCTACAATATTTTATTAAATAAGAGGAGAAGATATAGATATGGTAACCGAAAAGAAAAAAATATTGATAGCGCTTACGCCTTCGGAATCGAAGAGGCTGATAGCAAAAGGCGTAACGAATCTGGAGGAAGTGCAGCGAGCGTTGAGACATGGAACCATCATAATAGGACTGGGAACCACAAACGCTTATGTAGCCGAGGAGATTTTGAATGTGTTAATTGGAGCAAAGAGAGAAAAAAAGATTGATAGGAGAAGATACGCAGCAGGAGTCATAACAGTCAAAGGCACGTGTGTTGTCGGGAAAGAAGAGCGGGAAAAGGAAGTGATAATAAAAAGTGGCGAGATAAGCGATGAAAGCATAGAAAAAGCAATAGAGGAACTATCTGCGGAAGATGTGTTCATAAAAGGAGCAAATGCGTTGGATGCCGCGGGAAATGCAGGCATATTCTTGGCACATCCCACCGGCGGCACGATAGGTTCCGCGCTTGGAACGGTGATGGCTAGAGGCGTGAATTTCATAATACCCGTGGGCATTGAAAAAACAATACCTTTTTCTATTATAGAGGCTGCAAAACGAGTAGGAAAAGAGAGATTCTTCAAGTCGGTGGGTAAGCCCGTGGGGTTGATGCCAGTACATGGAAAGGTAATTACTGAGATAGAGGCGCTGAGGATATTAGGGGCTGAGGATGCCTTTCCCATAGGTGCAGGAGGTGTGGCTAAAGGCGAGGGTTCTGCCATTATATGCGCTGAGGGTAGTGCGAAGAAGATGGAGGAATTAATGACGCTTATAGCACAAATAAAAGGAGAAGCACAGGCAAAAGTGGTGGATATAGAATGCGAGTAAGCATGTGCAATGTAATGGGCCCGATGCGATTCGAACGCATGACCTCCGCCTCGTCAAGGCGACGTCATTCCAACTAGACCACGGGCCCATCCTGTCCTAATTATAGGGTTATAATTATAAAATTATTCGTCACTTTTTCTTCTCATCCCATGAAGATTTATCTGTATTTGAATTGGATTATAAAATGCAAAACAAACAATGGAGAAAGTTAAAGAATACGATTTAATTGTTGTTGGTGCGGGTCCGGCAGGGCTGACCGCAGGAATGTACGGCGTGAGGAGCGGATTGGAAACTTTAGTGCTCGAAAAGGGGATATGTGGTGGATTATCGAATGAGGCACCTGAGATAGAGAACTATCCGGGATTCAAAAGGATAAGAGGAATGGAATTGGCAGAGAAGATGAAAGAGCAAGCGTTAGAATATGTAGAGATAAAAGAGCTGGAAAAGGTGGAAAAAATAGCGTGGAGTGGAAAAGGAAAAGAGAAGAATATGGTGGTTTTCACGGAAAAAGGCTCTTATGTTACACGCGCGGCAGTAATATGCTCAGGAACCAAACACAGGAGGTTAGACGTAAAGGGAGAGGATGAATTCCTCGGAAAGGGCATATCTTATTGTGCTACCTGTGATGGCTTCTTCTTCAGAGATAAATCGGTAATAGTCGTCGGGGGAGGGGACTCAGCCGTTAGAGAAGCTTTGTTTCTGAATAATATTGGCTGTAAAGTAACGCTGGTTCATAGAAGGGGAAAGCTACGGGCAGAACCGTATTTACAGAAAAATCTGGAAAAGGCGGGTGTACGTATCTTGTGGAATTCTGTGGTGAAAGAGATACGAGGGGATAATGTGGTGGGAAGCATTGTCAGATTTGATAAGGATAGGGGAATTGAGGATGAGCTTTCAGCAGAGGGAGTGTTTATATCCATTGGTGAAGAGCCGGTTAATGAATTGGCAGTACAAATGGGAATTAAGACGAATGACAACGGCTACATAATCACGGATAAAAGCCAGAGGACGAATCTCGAGAGGGTTTATGCCGCCGGAGACGTAACAGGTGGCGTAAGACAGATAGTGGTAGCGTGTGCAGAGGGCGCTATCGCTGCCACTTCTGCATATAATGATTTGCAGGAAAACAGATAAGCGGTTTACCGCTGGATAAAAAAATGAAACTGAGGGAAATAGGAATTGACGAAGCTGGTAAGGGTCCGGTAATAGGGTCATTATTTGTCGCAGGGGTTTTGAATTTTGAAGGGTTGGGAGAGCTGGGTGTGAAAGATTCGAAGCGGTTGAGTCCAAAGAAGCGGGAACATCTGGCGAAACTTATAGAAGAAGCGACTGAAGTTCAAGTCCTGGAGCTCACCGCCAGCGAGATAGATGCGGGGAGAAGAACGCATACTTTAAATGAGATCATGGTGGAACTTTTCTCAGCAGTGATTATGCATTTTCAGCCAGATAGGGCTTTTGTTGATGCGGCTGATGTCAATCCGGATAGATTCGCGGCGAATCTTAAATCGAGCTTCAAAAGGGAAGGGGAAGAAAGAGAAATCGAAATAATTTCGGAGTCTAAAGCCGATGAACGTTATCCTGTGGTCAGTGCCGCATCAATAGTGGCAAAAGTGCATCGAGATAGGTCAATAAGGCAGTTAGAGTTGGAGATAGGGACAGAAATCGGAAGTGGTTATCCCGCCGACCCGAAAACCGTTCAATTCTTGAAGAGGTTACTGAGAGATAAGGAAAATATTCCATCCTACGTGAGACGATCCTGGAAAACAGTGGAAAGAACTCTTTATTCAATGGTGCTGACTCCACTCCTTTTGTAAAGCAACGCCCAAAGAGGGTAGTTTCATTTTATTTATAAATACCCAATCTCTACAAAATAAGCATAAAATGGTAGCCCTGAAAAGGGATAAAGAAGAGAAGGGGGATAAGAAAAAAGAGGAAGACAAGGCTGCTGGTAAAGAGGAGATAAAAGAATGCCCTGAGTGTGGTTCTAAGAGTTTGGTAAGAGATTACGGTAAAGCGGAGATCTTTTGTGCGGATTGTGGGCTGGTAATATCAGAAAATATCGTTGACCTTGGTCCTGAGTGGCGTGCCTTCGATTCAGATCAGATGTCCAGGAGGGCAAGGGTCGGAGCACCAATGACATATCGAATACACGATAAAGGGCTGAGTACGGTTGTCACATGGGGTCCACAGGGTCAGGGTCAGCGATTAAAGAAATGGCAACAGCGGACACATATTGCAAATACAACCGAAAGAAGCTTTATTTTTGCACTCTCTGAAATAGATCGGATGGCATGCGCACTTCGACTGCCGGTAAATATCAGGGAAGCGGCGTCTATGTTATACCGGAAAGCGATGAAGAAACGTTTGATCCGCGGCAGAAGTATAGAAGGTATTACGTCTGCTCTCTTGTACATTACTTGCAGACAGTATGGTGTGCCGCGAACACTGGAAGAGGTGAGAGAAATATCAAGAGTAGGGCAAAAGGAAATAAGCAGGGCATATCGCTTTCTTTTACGTGAGCTCAACTTGAAAATTTCGCCTACTTCACCTGTTGACTTCGTGCCTCGTTTCTGCTCCCTACTTGGTTTGGGCAGTGATATAAGGGCAAAGGCAATAGAGATAATAAACAAGGCGACGGAGGCGGAACTGACTAATGGGCGAGGACCGATAGGGATAGCAGCAGCGGCTATTTACATTGCTGCGATTTTGAGCGGTGAGCATCGTACACAGAAGGAAGTATCTGACGTTACGGGTGTGACCGAAGTTACGATACGGAACAGGTATAAAGAATTATCAGAGCAATTAGAGATGGACGTGCTTTTATAATGGGTATGGCAGCATAGCGGTTTAGATAGTCGAAAGACTAAAACGCTAGAAAACCTCTAAATTGCTTCTTAGGATTGCCCTTGCTGCTATTTTCGCAACTCGTAATGGTTCTGGCACTCTCCCATGAGAGGTGAATTTTTTAAGTACCGCCGCAGCTTCGCTTTTTTCCATACCCAAAGACCGTATTAAAACGTTAAAATCGTTATGTAATCTTATAGAAACACGATTTCCAAGCCTTTTGTAGGCTTTTATCCGTGAATCATGCTCAACGGCTTCAAAATGCCTGGCTATATGTTCTTCCAGACCCTCAGACTCTTCGTAAGTCACACAGATGAGCGGAATTCCTAATCGTTCATACACCCCTTTTATATCTATAATGTTAAACCAGCTAATGATACATCCATTTAACATCATTATATTTATGTCCGCACGCTGCAGCAAATCAAAAACGTGTAAAACTCCCTCGGTAGCGTCCATCCCCCCTACGGTTATCTTATCAAAGGCTACTCCGTCTATTATGAAATCAGAACGCATAACCACGCCAGCAAGCACTGAGCTCTTATGGTCTCTCCGGAAGCTTTCTGCAATCCCAAGTACCCTTATCCCTTTCTTATTTATGTGTAAGGTCATACAAAGTTATAGGTACGATCTGGTCTCCCTCTCTTTTTGCTCTTTATACTTTCTTCTTGAAATTGGGTCGCTGCTCATTCGCTCTATTTCTCGGTCCAATTTCTCATCCAACTTCGCTTGCTTTTCTGAGATATATTCCTTGCACAGCGTGTAAGTGGAATCGGAAGAGTATTGTTGGATACCAGCCATTATAATCGCCAAATCAGGCTTTTTCTGGGGAGAAATTAATCCGAATGGAACTGGAGCGCCTATCCTCAGAAGCTTTTTTAGCTCGTCATCCATTTTTCCTACTTCCAAACCAAATCCTATCGCCTCATTGCTTCCAGTCAGCTCCATTTTTAGCTGCCATATACGTTCAGGACTGGAGATGAACATATCATACCTGCCTTTTGGATTCCTCCCAGTTAGCACCCTCCAATCTTCCTTATCTTTGCTTTTGTCCCATTTCTCTTTTAATATCCGCGTTATTTCAGCAGAAGACTTTACTCCCATTTTCTTTGCTTTGCCTCCAAACTGCCCATGTATAAAAAGCATTACAAACATAAAAATGTTATAAAGCGCCAGGGTCAGGATTCGAACCTGAGCGTCCCGCAAGGGACAGTGACTCTCGAGGCCACCGCATTTGTCCACTCTGCCACCCTGGCATCGTCACACTTTTTAAAAAAAGGGTTTCAGAAGGAAAGTAATAAGCAAACCAAAATATATCAGAAGAGTAGACCGAATAAAAGTGCCAATAACCACCGCAAGCCAGGTCATTAAAGGCGGCATTCCTATTAGCCTACCCACTATGGAGCCCACAGCACTTCCTGCTGCGAATGGGAATATAACTAAAACGACAACTCCTACAAACCCAAATCTCTTCGCCCATTTGTATTTCCTTATTGCTTTTTCGCCACTTTCTTCCGCTCTTTCTACAAGTTTTCCTAAACCCGGTATTTTCTTTGCGTAATCGAAGTTCCAGACTAAAAACAAAGCGAGAACGGCGTCAGTGAACACAACAAAAGATATAAAAGCCAAAGGGGGAAGCGTTAAACCTGCCGGAATAGCAGCTAATGGACCACCAATCGGAAATGAATAACTCCCGAGCACTGCGGCATAATTTTGATACATTTCAGGGTCAACGAAGAACTCGAAAAATAGCACTGCGGCGCCTGCAATGCAGAAAGGAATAACGAGTTTGGCTAAAGCTATCTTCTTCATCTGCATTACCATCTCCAGCTTTTCCCTCACGTTCATTTCCATTTCTTTTATCATACACCTTTTAATCTTAGGTAGAGGTAAGTGAGTAAATACCTTTTAAAAATAATTAAGAGCTTATCTGATATAAAAGAAGAAGCGAAATGAGACTGAGAATAGTATATGATAACGAAGCGAAAGAAGGGTTAGAGAGCGACTGGGGATTTTCTTGTCTGATCGAAGCAGAGAAAAAAATACTGTTTGACACCGGCGCATCAGGCGATATCTTGTCGCACAACATGCAGCGGTTAGGGATAAGAAGGGAAGACATCGAAATTATTGTGCTATCACATGATCACTGGGACCACATTGGTGGTCTTGATGCGGTGTTACACCCGGATGTAGCAGTTTATGTACCCAGTTCCTTCACGAGGGGGACGAAGGGAGGGATAGAGAAAAAAGCTAAGGCAGTAGTTGAGGTATCAGGACCTGCGGATATTGTTCCCGGGGTTCATACAACTGGAGAGCTTGGGATAGGGATTAAGGAGCAGTCATTGGTTTTGGAAACAAAGGGAGGAAGAAGTGTGGTTGTTTTAACAGGATGTGCACATCCGGGATTGGAGAATATTTTGGAGGCTGGAAAGGTTTTCGGCGAGCTATACGGTGCAATAGGGGGTTTTCATGGGTTCGGTAAGCTGGAGAGGTTAGAGGAACTGAAAATGATAGCACCCTGTCACTGCACCGTTCACAAGGAAGAGATAATGAGGATGTATCCGGAGAAAGCGGTAAGGTGTGGAGCCGGTGAAATAATAGAAATCTAAGAGAAATCCCAATGGCAAATATTACCAAATCCCAAAAAGAACCACGAGATTTCACAAGATTAAATGAAAGTGATAAAAAGGGGAAGTATTTTGGATTTAATCTCTATTTCGCTCTTACTCCACTTCTTCCTCTATCACCTCTACCCCTTTCTCCACTTCCTCTTTTTCTCCTCTGCATTTATCGCATACAAAAAATATCATCGTTTCATCTTCAGTGCCGCAAACGCCAGCGGCTACATCATGCAGTGTCACTTCTTTAATCAGTTCCACTATCTCATCAGGTAAATCCCCTTTTCCGCATTCAAAACATTTGTACAGCGACCCTGTAACCTCGACTTTATCGAGGTCGCCCAAGATGTGTTTCAACTCCCTGAATTCCCTTGGTATCTTCAAACCCAGCGTTTCTGCAACGAGTATCCCTCGCTTGATTATCTCTTTGCACTTATTTATGTCTGCATCTACATAATGAGGTTGCCGTGCTATAAGCCTGTTGAAATCCTTTTTTGATATATCCTGCTCTCCGAAGCAATCTTTTAATCCCATCTTCCACTCATCTACCAGAACGGAGATAAATTGAAGCCTTCCATTCTCTTTCTCCCTTGCGATCACAATACTCCTACTGCCCTTTGGCGTTGTCATCAAGACTTTATATAAAGGCAATTCGCCCACTTCTTTCTTCTCTGCCAAACTACTAAGAAATAGACAATCGTTAGGGCATAGTTGCGGGTCCCTGATTAACCCACAACATCGAGAGCAGATGAACTCATTCTCCTTCACGCAAAACCTCTTACCCTTACGAGCATTACAAATTACACATTTCTTCGCTTTCATACCCTTCACCATCACACCGGCAATAACCCGTACGCCAGGAATAAAGAAGAGAATAAAATTGCAACCATGGTCATCGCTTTAATCAGCGGATTAATCGCAGGACCTGCGGTATCTTTGAAAGGGTCACCCACCGTATCGCCTACTACTGCCGCTTTGTGTGCATCGCTTCCTTTACCACCCAGAAAACCATCCTCTATCATCTTTTTCGCATTGTCCCAGGCTGCGCCGCCGTTTGCCATCATCAGTGCGAGCATCAACCCGGAAATAATTACCCCGATTAGCAGTCCACCAAGTGCAATCGCACCAAGTAAAAGACCCACAACTACTGGCACCACCACTGCGATCATCCCCGGCACTATCATTTCCCTTAATGCTGCGGATGTCACGATACCGACGCATTTGCCGTATTCCGGCTTCGTCGTGCCTTCCCATATTCCCGGGATGTCTTTGAACTGCCTTCTCACCTCTTCGACTACCTTGAACGCACCCTTACCCACTGCACGCATCATAACTGAGCTGAAAATGAACGGCAAAAGTCCTCCAATTAGCAAGCCCACGAGCACGAGCGGATTGAAAAGGCTGAATTCTTCCGCTGCTATCCCTACTTTGTGTAAATAGTCAGAGAAGAGGGCTAATGCGGCAATTGCCGCCGATGCGATTGCATATCCCTTTGTCACCGCTTTCGTTGTGTTACCAACGGCATCGAGCTTATCAGTAGTATCTCTAACATTGGGGGGTAAATCAGCCATTTCCGCTATGCCTCCTGCGTTATCTGTAATCGGACCGTAAGAATCGAGTGCAACGATAATGCCAGTGGTCGAGAGCATAGCAACTGCGGCAATTGAAATCCCGTACAGTCCGGCAAGTTTTGCTACCTCTATACCGATAGCACATGTAACAAAGAAAGGTACAAAATACGCAACCAGAATCCCACTGCAGATGATTATCACCGGCAAGCCTGTGGACATCATCCCAACGGCAAGACCAGTAATTAGATTAGTGCCAGCACCGGTCTTACTTGCCTCTGCAATTGACCGCACTGGTGAGTGCATCTGCGTGAAATATTCGGTAACGATGACCATGAGTCCCATTATTATTATTCCAACGACCGCAGAGATGAAAATCGAAATACCTGCTAAATCATCTCCGATTAATGCCGTGGTTACCAAATAGAACAGAATTATACTGAGCACTGCGGCGGTAATCACGCCCTTGTATAACGTTTCCATGATGTTCTCGCGCTTCCCCATTCTCACTGCGAAGATGGCAATAATAGAAGCGAAGATTGCAACCGCACCTAAAACCAGGGGGTACTCGATGAGTGCTAAATTGGTGGCAATGCCGGGAAATACTTTTGCTACTTCTATACTACTTTCTTTTATCAGCAACCCACCAATTAGCATCGCGGCAATCGCAGTCACCACGTAAGTTTCAAACAGGTCGGCACCCATACCCGCACAATCACCAACGTTGTCGCCAACATTGTCCGCAATTACTCCTGCATTTCGCGGATCGTCCTCCGGAATTCCTGCTTCTATTTTGCCCACTAAGTCGGCACCAACATCCGCGGCTTTTGTGTAGATCCCGCCGCCAATTCTGGCGAATAACGAAATCAGGGAAGCGCCAAATCCATAGCCTACAACGAGGTCGACAGCATGCGAACCACCTCCATAAAGCATGTAAA
>Ga0180301_10002840_pt1 | contig 13621 bp, 12 predicted proteins | sample GuaBasSediGuay16_FD_121797 | JGI IMG/M metagenome (GOLD analysis project Ga0180301, IMG submission 121797) | Subseafloor sediment microbial communities from Guaymas Basin, Gulf of California, Mexico - Guay16, Core 4569-2, 12-15 cm | ecosystem: Environmental > Aquatic > Marine > Hydrothermal...
GAAATCTTAGTTTGTGCCGCTTTTTCCAGAAATTTTTCAATATCATCTGTAGTTAGGGGTTTTGCGTTCCATGATCGATTACTTTTGGTAAAAATTTGGATAGTTTCACAATTTAATTCTTCGCCACTCTCTATAGCTTTATGTAACCCACCAGTTATGAACATATGTGCGCCTATTTTCATTTTTGCACCAACACAGGAATTTTATGTAGAATTTAATCTCTAATAGAGAGAAATTGAGTTTTAGATTTAAAAATTTAATTATACTAACGAATGAGAAGAAATCAGACAATGGGAATGAATTTTACCTGAAGGACTCCATTGATTATGTCAAAATTCAGTGCGAAAATATTTGTTTCTGGGTTTTTTCCATAGAGAATAACTTTACGATCGATTTGGTCCATAACAAAATGATCATCCACGACTTTCCCTAATTCTTGGATATAAGGATCTTCCTTTTTTGCCGAAATAATTAAAATATTACCAGACCTTTTTATTTGGCTAATAATTAATGGAGTATTTTGTCTTATTTCATCCATGGAAAATTCGAAGACTACCGCGTCAAAGTTAAGAAAGTTAATAATTGGAGTATTTGCGATTGTTTCTAAGTCTTTTACTACAGTTTTAATATATTTGAAATATTCTTCGTTGGATTTAGGGAGAATACGAAGAATATTAGGAGGTAAGGATGATCTTTGCTTTCCGAATTCTATAATTCGGACATTTTCAATGAGCTCTGCTTGGTTCCCTAGTATATTCCTTAATATGTTGAGATCATTTGCAGATATCCGCTGAGGAGAAGGGAGACCAACGACACCTCGCTTCTGAAAGATAAAATTCAAGGCAAGTTTTAAAGTGATTATAAAGTAGGCATATTCTAAATACGGTTGTATTTCAAATAAAATAACTTGTCCCTTTTGTAATCCGCCTGTTAGTAGTTTGTCAAAATCAGGAATTCCCGTTGAAATTTTTGAATTTTTATCTTTAATTATAGGATTCTTTTTCAGGGATTCAAAAGGGATTTCTTGAATTGGCATAAAGGTGGAAAACCGTCCTTTATATAGAGTAAAAAGATAGGATGGCTGATTAATGCAAATACCGCGTAATTTCATCAAAACAAGTTGGCGTATTCGCTTATTGCCTTCAATTAAAGTTTCTTTCAATTGAACAATTCCATCAACGATATAATCAAGGAACGAAGATTTTTCAGTTTCTACGACCAAAATTAAATTATAATTTTTTTCGCGGATTAACTCAATAAGATAGTTCGCTATGATTTTTTGAGATTGCCCCCATTTTGTTTCGCCTAAGGTGGCAATTGCATCCCAGCTGTCTATTATTAAGGTACCAGATGGCGAAGTCATTTTAGAGAAGATAGTCTTAACAAAATCAGGGAGAGTGTGTAATTGTAATGCTTCAAAAATAGAACTTTCCGTTAATAACGTAGGATGAGAGAAATCAAATGCGGTGGCATCAATGATGTTTTCATTGGAGAGAGTTTCCTTAATCCATGGAAATTGAGTATATAGTAATTTTGGAGTTATTCGAGTGGAAACATAAATGGGATTTTTCACATTGTTTAGAATTTCTAAGGCTAATGTAGTCTTTCCAGTCCCTGCTTTTCCTTTAATTAGTAAAATAAAGCCATATGGTTGGTTTAATGCAGATTTTATTTCTTCTGGAAAAACTTTCATTCTGAACCCTAAAAGAATTTTTTAGAAAGTTAAACAAATTCCATCCTAAAAAATTACATATTGAACGTCATATAAAAGGAATATGCAAATGAGGAGAAATTCAAAAGTATCCTAAAAATTGTGCTAAGAACAGATTTTTGTGTTTTAGAAAATTAATAGCTTAATAACTAAATCTTGTAGGTTTAGATCGCGAATCAATCCTTTATTTTTGTAAATTATTGGGGCACATTTTTTTAAGATAAGATTTACAGGTTTTTCGCCCATTTGTTCCTTTCCGAAATCGACAATAGCCCAAAATATATTTTCTAAAGCAGTTGAAAGCGTGACGATATTCATTTTCTCGGGGTCAATATCGCCATAATTGATAATTCCTCGTTCTGAGATTTCGATTTTAGAGAGTTCCTCATTCCCTTTAGTAATTCGCTTTACGATATCTTGAATCGGTTCAATGATTTCATTAATGGGAATTAAACGTCCAAAGACATCTATAAAGGATGTGACTACGGTATTAATTAAATCCTCATAAATTTTGAGAAGATGCTCCTTGTTACTCATTTCGGTTATCAATTCAATTTCCCACTTGGTAGTAAGGCTAGTTATATCTTTATCTAAACGTTCCGAGAAGAAGTCTAAATCACCTTTTTTCCAATTTTTGAAAAAGAAATTCCAAACGTCATCTTGTAATTTTTCCATAAAGTAATCTTTAAGATCTTCCAAATATTTATTGTAAAGGGTGACTTCATATCGTTTGTCTCCTGCAATAACAAAAATTAGACCGTAAGGAACTGTTAGATAAACAAATCGAATATTACCCATATCCATGGATTCGATTCCTTTTTCTACGCCGACTTCGCTTTTTGCGAAGGACATCATTGCACTAAGAAACCCAGAAAACAGATGCTCATCAATCGCAATTCCAAAACTTTTATTGTAAATTGGCTGCCCAGATGTCCGAAGGATCCAAAAACCTTTAATGATAATATTTGGTGAAAAGGTTTCCATGAAATTAAACCTCTATCTTGAACATATACGTTCTGCATTATATAGGGAGTAATTTTCTCTTTTAGTCTCAAATCTATGTGTAAATGACTTTTATCTCAGATTCCAGAAAAATAAACACGGTAATTCTTTATAAATTATAAGTCTCTGATGAGAAACCTAAAAAGAATTATAGTGAAGGGAATTTAGAAATATGATGAATTTACGAAAAATAAAACGTAATTTTCCGAGTATTGCCTTTCTTTCCTCTATACAGATATTCTATATTAATTAAATCCAATTTCTCTAAATTTTTTAAATGATTTGAGAAGTGGCGCATTGAAAGAACGTGACAATTTAATTTTTTACAAAGAATCATATATTCTTTATAAATATTCCCCGTTATAAGAGATTGTGGTTGTTTTTTCCTTTGTAAATTCCTAATAGATTGAAGAATAATTTTACTTTGGTAAGGTAATGATTGAATAAGCTCACGCGTTTGAGTTTTAATGTAATCCTTTAGTGCTATTTTAACATGTCGTTCTGTAACTTGAGAATCTTGATGTTTATCGGCGATTTCACCAGCAATACGAAGAATAGCCAAACTTTTTCTGCAATCCCCATCTAATTGTGCAAAATGTCCGGCAATCAATTCTATAGTTCCGGATGCAAGGACATACGGTTTGAATGCCTTTTCAGCACGGGTATAAAGAATTTTCTGGAGTTCAAGCGCAGAATATGGAGGGAAATAGATTTTTTCAGGGGTAAAACTACTCTTAACTCTTTCATCAAATAAATCAATTAGCTTAATTTCATTTGTTATGCCAATTATTGAAATATATGAAGATTCTTGTTTAGAAAGTGGATTCCTAATAAGTTTATATAAAAAATTATTAGCTACTTTTTTATTTTTGAAGAGAAAATCCAATTCGTCCAGAATTAAAATAAATTGTGATTGTTTTTGTCGTTCCATGATTTTCAAAATGCGTGTGTAGGCGTCTTCAGTAGAAATGCCGCTTTGAGGTAAATAAACTTTAAAATGATTACATATATCTCGAAGAATTCGATAAGGAGTATTATAGATTGCGCAATTATTTACACAAATATTGGGAACTAATACATTATTTTGCTGAGCCCATTGAATAATCTCTTTAATAATAAGATTAATCGTAGCCGTTTTTCCAGTTCCCGGGAAGCCATATAGAAAAAAATTTTTTAATGGAATTCTTCGTTGTAATGCGTATTTTACTTCAGACCAAATTTTTTTTAATTGAGTTTCGCGACCAAATAATTTTTGCGGATTATATTCGGGAGTAAGATAATAATAATTCGCGAATATCTTTGAATCAGATTTAAAATCGGTGAAAAATTCGTGAAAGTCAGGATATTTTGGCATTTTTTTCCCTCTAAAATTCCATATGAAATATACCTTTCAATTTTACTTATAAATAAGTTTCTAATGGAACTTAAGTTTATGGTAAGGTGGGTAAATTACAAAATTATTTTTTTAAAAGAGATAATATCGAAATAGTATATTCTGAATTGGTTTTAAATTCTTGATTTTTATCAATAAATTTTAATCTTTTGCCTTAAAAATTTTTTTGAATAAAATATTTATGGAATTAGCTATTTTATGATAAAACTAGAGAAAATCATATGTTATTATTGCAGTATGGAGACATATGAATAATTAGGTTTAAAAATATACATACTTATACTAAAGAAATTAAAATTAATCAAATAAAATAAATTAACGCTTATTTTTTAAATTAGTTTAAATCTTGTAGAAATTTTTTGATTTGCTGAACCATCAACTTTGCAGATGATTAATCAGTTGGATATTGAATGGTAAGGATGGGAATATTTTTTTTCCTGATTAAATATTTAATGTAGTTTGCGGCTCGTGCACAGCCGAGGCAACCAAAATTCAGATTAGCATTTTCGATGATTATTGCGGCTTGAGCTTCGTCAATAAGAGGACCTATAACCCCCATTCGACCCCGGATGCCACTTGGAGCTTCAATGGCTACATAATGTAAGCCGCGTTTCAAATCTTTCTCAGTGATATTAAGGGGAGGACTATCAATGTCAGGATTAGTCACCCTTTCTTGTATTTCACTCATTAAAACAAGAGGTTCATGACCAAATCGCTCGACCAGATCCGAAAGGATGAGGCTATTAGGAGGATAAATAAAGATTTTCATAATCATTTACCTATTTGGCAGTTTCATCAATAATTTTTCTGAGGGCTTTTACAGATAAAGGTTTTTTCTTTAAAGGTTTAGGGGGAGGTGAAATTTCTTTAGTCAGAGGGGTTTCGAGTGCTTGACTGATGAGGGGAAGTAGTGTTGCTTCAAATTCGAGATAATGAAAACCAGGTCGAGGACCGCCTCCTCGGTGAAATCGGCAGATACGCGGGTCTCCTGGTGGATAACCACGTCTTTTAGTAAAAATACGAGTAGGATCCAGAGGGCAAATCTCTTTAAGAGCATTTTGAATGATAGAGGGATCTCCCGAAAGGATTAATCCCCAACAAGTAACCTTTACAATTAGGGGGAGGTGAATGACCTTTTTAGCCAATATTTCTGGAGTCAATCTAGAATCAGGACTGAGGACAACGATTCGCGTTTCTTTTAAAGATTGTTCTTTTGAGCTATTCATCATTTTGGACCTCCATTAACCATACGATATCGCCAGTATCTAACTGTCTAATTACATCTAAACCGGATATTACTTGTCCAATGATATTAGTTCCCTCAAAAGTTTCCCCTGTTGGACCATAAGTATCGCTTTCTTCTAAACGAATCCCGATACTTCCTGTTAATCGGCGAAGGGCATTTGTAACACCTATTGCACCAGCTGGCACGTGCTCTACCTCTGATTCCCGAGGAATTGCTTCAATAGATTCCCCCTCAATAGGAAGAAATAGTATTAATGTTTTTAAATTATCCAAAACTTGTAATTTACCAATCGGATAGTACAGCATATTGGCATATCGCTTGAAATGTTTGATGCTTAGAGGAGTCTTCTCATAATAAAACTTACATTTGACAATTTTGGATGAATTTAGACCCAAAGTCACACATGTTTTTTCAGCCCATACGTCCATGGTATTCTTCGGTCGTTGTTCAACGATTATAGCATCATCGTTTTCATCACCAACACGTTTATGAGAAATATCATATTTTGTTAAATGAGTTGATGCGTATTTTTGAGTTTTACCAATAAAATTGAGAGAGATGGGGTCTGTTTGTACTAATAATTTAGTACCAGGATTTGCATTTATGATTAACGGAAGATGTTTGGAATCAACACATCCAATTACATTATGTGAAGGACTAAAGGATGTATCATTTTTATAAATATATACAGACCCAATGTCATTTCCTTGATTACGAACGGTAATAGTTCCTCTTTGGCGAAATATAGGATTTTCTTGCGGTATTTTGGCATTACGATATTTTACATTCTTTATATACATACTTGAAGCTTGATCTATTTGGAATTTTCCCGAATTAATTACAGATAGGAAATGATCCACCGAAAATTTTGCGTCCTTATATAGAGTTACAGAGAGATACGTATAAATTTCCATCCCAGGAATAATGATTTCCTGTTCAAGTTCATCGGGACGGAGCTGAAGAATGCGTTTTCGTTGGCGGGTTAATGGAGTATAGGCAAGGAGGGAGTCCGTTTTACGGAGTAGAGGTATAATATGGGCACCTTGTATAACCCGACCAACTACACCGTTAAGACGTTCATCAGGTGCACCATATAAGCCAGTATGGTCTCTTTTACAGAAGCATAGATGAAGATTCGATGGATCAAATCCACCAAAACTCAGAAAAACATCCCATATTCGATACTCTTTCGGATCTCGTGTTACAGGATGTTTAATAAACCCCATATTAACAGGTCCAAATGTTACAACATCCTTATTGAGCCATCCAACTTTTATACCCTCAAAAAGATAATAGTATCTCACTAAAGTTGTAAAAAAAGGAGAAGGATTTAATGCAATAGTTATAGAACCTTTTGTCGTTTCAATAACATATTCTCTATGTGATTTTTTATCTAATTTCTCTTTTTTTTCAGGAATTCTGACCAAAATTAAACAATCTTCATTATAAGGTGCATTATATTCTTTTATACCTTCCAAAATAGTCATTTTTGAAGAAAGTTTTCTTTCGATACCGTTCAAAAAAAATGTGGACGTCTTTATACCTCAAATAAGGTTTATAGAATCTTTATTACATGGATCGATTTCTCCATATTTCATATAAATATCCGTCTACCGTTTAGAATCTTTAAGTAACTTTCCGTTATGAATTTGTAGAAAGTCATTGGAGAAAAAACTCCATATTTTAAGGATTTCCGAGAGGCCAGATGGAAGGGCGAGGGACGCGTTCTTTCTCGACCGCAGCATCTAGTATATCTTTCAAATCAAGTCCAGCTGTAACATTCCCAATGATGTATCCTGCACCAGCCCAAAGGGGTGTCATGATATCGAAATTCGGCTCCCCGCAAAGCACCCGCATTAAATCATAGTAATTAATATGAACGATAAGATCTGCCTCAGCATCTGGAGTTCCTGGAGCAATATCTGTAGGGGAAATCATAATTCGCACGTATTCGTAGGTGTCTTTTTTTGGGTGTTCAACTTCCAGAAGAATGACACGAGATACAAAATTTCCCGCAAGTTCGACTGCAGTAGGGGAGGGAACGATTTTATTTACCATAAAATCTTGTAAGGCTTCAAATGCAGTCGGTTCTTCATCATGTGGCATCAAAAAATCAGCCTTATGCCACCACCCTTCGGGTAATTCCTTATATTCATAGCCTACTTCCTTTGCAGGATATCGAATTTTATCCAAGCCTTTTACTTGGGTTTCTTTTATTGGGGACATTTTCCTTAATTACGAATTTTTTTGATAGATAATTTCATAAGTTCCATTTTGGTATGTAACTCGTTTAGATGTGCGGTCAATACCAGAGGGAAGTTTTACGATTTTGAGAGGAGTTCCATATTTATCGCGAATTATTAGCGCAAGATCATTAGGATTCCCTTTTCTAACACCAGTCTTGAATTCGAGGTCGGTTCTATTGGTACCAACGATGACATGAACCTCATTTCCAAACTCGAAAATATCTGTAACCAGATTAATATCAGTACTAGGTTTTTGGGTAGATTTAGGCTGAGGATTAGTATCTTTGGATGATGCTGGAGATGAAGTAGTCGTGTAAAATGAGTTTATAGCTGAAAATGGATTAAAATTTGGGTCTCCAAAAAGATGCTGCATTATTTTAGATATATCATCCATTTTTGGAGGATTTTCGGTTAGTCGTTTGAGATCCTCCTCTGAGAAATACTGTTTTAAGGGATGATTTGAATTGGGGTCTTCAATAATTTGTTTAAATAGCTTCAAGAACCGTTGAAAAAACTCGTCAAAGTTGAATGCCACGGCTATACCTCAAAATACTTTTAGGAATAAGGCAATTTAAATTCTTTCAATCATTAAAATTGGAAAAAAAGTTATAAGTTATTACTTTTTTAGGGCAATTTAATCAAAGAGGTAAAAAATAATACTAAAGAAATCGCTGAATTTATTAATTAAACCATAAATAAAGGGACAAAGAAGCTATTGGAATGAATTGCATAATAAATAAAGATCGTAAAATTATTAATAGAGAAAAAATTTAAGTCGTTTATTAATAAACTATTCAAACAAAGCCTTAAGAAGTCAAGAATCGGTGAAGAAAATGTTACGTTGGGAGCGGTTTAAGGGATTCGATTTACTAAATCTGGGAAGAAGGACTAGATGGGCGCTTAATCATGACAGATTGGAATTTCCAGATTTATCTAAGGTAAAATCTATAGAGGATATCTATATCGAAGGATCCTTATATTTGCAAATGGGCAAAGAATTATTAAATGAAGTAATAAGCCGTATGAATGAGGCAATTGACCATGCTACAAGATTAGCAAAGGGGGAAACTGAAGAAATTCATATTGATTATTGGGCGTTGCCACCTACGGTGAGTATCACTTCTAATCTTCAAGCAGGCACGACTAAACTCATTTATTCAGCGAATTGTGATTGTAGTTTTGTCCTTATTGATGATTTTACGGGTGAAGTAATGGGAATATGGACAAATCATATCGAAGATGGGCTGATTATCGACCGCTATTATTTCGTACCGATCATAGATGGGAGTGAAGAAGGTTGGGAAATTATGAATCGAAGGCACTTGAAGATCGGCGAACGATTACGAGATATTCCAAAAAAGCGGAAATTAGCTGATGCAGGGCAATTTATAGTTGACATCTTAAAAGATATTCGGAATGAAATGCACCCTGAATGGAGTGGAGGAGCTTTTTACGTCTGTATGGCATGTCTCTTTGGAGCTTATAACCAATTGACAATGAAGAGTAATTATGAAGTTTTAGGCGCGGTTCACGATGGAGTAAATGCAGAAAAACTTGGATACTCTGATAGTTGGTTTATTTATGTCCCTTTGCCGCCTATTTTAAATACATTATTTGCTTTACCTCGAAATATTTGGATAAAACGTCTGACGAATTTAACAACAGGCGGACGATTCTATATCAATCATCAGTCAACGGACTGCCCGACCATAAATAGCATCTTTGGACGTGATGAAATTTTTGTACCCACTCCAGAACAGACTGTCAAATCGCGACCACCAAGAGTGGGCGAGGATTTTCAATATGAGGATATGGAAGAAAAAATCCCACGGGATATAGCAGGCGGACAATTCCTTGATGAATTTAATTTGAAAAAATAGAAAAAATGATTGAAAATAATTTTTACATTATTTTTTACGATTCATCAGTTTGTTACTTTAATGGCTCGGAATAATCAAATCGCGTTCGCCAGCGGGCATAAATTGGCGTAAAGCTGCTTTGGCTATTGCGAGGGAGGGTCTTGCAAAATCAAATTTAAGATGTGGGTCTGCAAATGCAACATTGACAACGGGGGAGCAAGCCCAAGAGCTGCCGCGTGCCATAGCAGCGGAGACGCATGTGCCAGTTAAGCCTGCGGAATGTCCAGCAGTGTAGGATGCAAAAGGATAATTGGGACCTCTCAATTCTACAAGTCCGCCTTCTTCCATACGAAGTGCAGTACTATATGCCAAACCTACATGATCTTGAACTTCTTGACCAGCCCAACCTGTCCTTAGCCAGCCTTCTTTCATTAGCAACCCAATTGCGTAATGGACTCCTTGTAATCCCACAGTGGTAGATCCTGTGAGCATTGCAGCGGTATTTCCTGCGAGATTTCCAACCAGGGAAACGCGATGCGCGCCACCCCAATGAAATTCCATCAATGATGGGTATTTTTCATAAGTTTCCATCATAATTTGTAACGAAACTTCGAGAATCCAGCGGACAGTATCCCATCGAGGAGGAACTTTTTTAACATTTTGCATATACCGATGCATCAATTCAGAAACACTATCCACGAAATCGGTGACTACTTCGCCGCAGTAGCCACCCGCAGCGACGCCAGTAGAAAATCCAAGCCCACCACTCATATAAAAGCCATACCAAATTAACTCATCCAAGATATTTGCGATGGTACCAACACCTTCTGCCATTCTATGTAAATATTTTCTGCCTTCCTCGAGATCCTCCGTAATTATTTCAATAAAGGGACGTGGAGGGAGATCGCGGAAGCACTGGATAAAGTCAGCGACATATCCAAAGGGAATCCCTCCAGGTTCGTTCTGGGAACGAGCACGTGAAAACCAGGTGCGTTCGCCCATCTGAATCAGTTGAGCCGATTTAGCGGCATATGCAATATCAGAAATGATACTTTCACCTGTAAGTCTATACGCAGATATGAATGCCATTGAGCTTTGCATAGCAGCCCAGCGATAAACTACACCTCCATCACCTATTCGGACAGCGATGGTAGGTACTCGTGCTACAAGAAACATAGTATTTCCAATTGCTTTTTTCAAGGCTTTAGCCCGGTCAGGATGATATTGTTTATCAATATCGATTATAAAACGGCGATCGAGCATATCAATCAGTTCATCATTGCCAGTTATGACTTTACAGTAAGCATCTGCGGTGAGACCTGGGTGAATTTCTGCCATGTGTTCCTGTGCTACAGCCCCGCCTCCGATAGTATGCTGGACGGTTTCTAAGTAGAGATTTACCGTTTCTGGGGTAATTTCTTTGCCAGCACGAACCTGTAAGACTTGGTGTGGAATATCTAAATTTAAAATAACAGTCCGCTTTATATCATCAAGCATCTGCTGGATCGCCGCATTATTAACATGATGTAAATCGTCATAATCGACAATAATGTCTGTGCCGGAAATAATATAAGGCTCTAGGGCGCGTTGTCCAAGCGGAATTCCCACGGCACGATTATATGCGGGAAGTCCTCTTTCGATGGCAATTTGTTTCCCCCATTTTGCAAATTCAGTTTTAGATTTTAATTGATGAAATCCACCCCGCTTATACATTTTTACATCAATGCCAGTCATTGGGTCCATGCCGAAAACTTTTTTCATGGTTTTGAAGAGCAATCGATTTTTTTCAGTAGGGAGAAATTTCTTTGCAATCGCTGAAAGTTCATATTCATATTCCGTTTCCTTTGCAATGCGTTTTTTTTCAAATGCTAAATCTTTCTTTCCACTCATTTTAATCACCGTCCATTCATTAAATCAGGTTTGAATCCTGCATTTATTCGGAATTTGGCAATTCGCGCAATAACTGAAAGAATTTCGGTTCGGGATTTATATTGTCGGGTATCCCAGCGATAAGTAACGTCCATTTGCATCAATTCTTTTTCTGTAAGAGGACGTCCAACGGGAATAGGTTCATCAAGGATTCGAGCGTGCATATCCTTAATATAAACAACTTCTTTCAGGTCTTTATCGTAAGTATAACGCCTTCTAGCATCAAACATTAATCCATTCTCATCCAATCGTAGGGCATGTCCATGTACCGTTAGACCACGAAGTGCTGTACGTGCTGGATCGAATAATTCCGTTTCGATGAGTATTCGGGTAGCAGCTTCGACATCGCGTTCTCGCATCTCAAGAATTTCTCGACCAGAATAAATGACAGTATCAACGCCTCGAAATCTATTAAAATAAAGTCGGGCACGAAGCCAAGGTGCAATTACAGGGCGCCAAAAGGAATCAGCAAATTGCACAAAGCGCATTCGGTCTCCTGCACGAGCACCAGGAGTAGGTTCAACCAGTAGTTTAATAGGATCATACGGTTCCATTAATTCGTCAAGTGGAGGGTGGACTGATGAATAGAGCGAGCCTGGGGCACGATGTCCCAGTAAGGTTACGACTTCATCATCCGGAATATCACGTAATTTAAGGAGGCGCCGATTGGGATCCATGATTTTACGGCGTCTTTCAGAAACAGGTTCTGCCCCTGGGTAGATTTGAGGAGTGTAATCTATTTTTTTCTTTTCTTTTGTCATAAAATCACTTCATATGTTTCTTTACCTCAAGAGCCGCTTCAGCGACTTTTTGTAAAGGATTTTGGAAGATGGGAAATTCTTCGCGAATTTTAAAGAAGCCCGCAGATGTCATTTGAGGGCTGAAGATTTGGGTGCCGGCATCCAAACACATTGCTGCAGCAACACAGGGAGTAAAAAACCCAGATGTATGTTTTATTAATACATGATCCATAGGAAATGCACCAGGACCAGCTCCACCATAAATGGAGTGGGTGTAGAAGCAAAAGCCGAGACCAGTTCCCATAATACGACCGCAATCGGGATCGGGTAATCCTCCTGATTCAAAGCAAAGCATATCCCCGAAAGCCCCTAGTACTGCCGAAACACATTGAGCTGCGCGACTTGCACCAACATTAACCACACATGCTGCAAGCAAACCAGCGCATGTATAAGCATTCCATAAAGGAATATCATCAGAAGTATAAAATTTATAACCAGATGGTTGAACATCTGGGAATTTGTCTCCTTTAGGTCGTATTACACCATCTTCTAATGCTTTACGCATCAATGATCGGATAACATCGCCTACAGTTCCTGATTTGTTTTCTACAATAAAATCTAGGACAAGATTATTTGCATTAAAGCCTTGGTATGCCATTCCTAAGAGATGATATCGCTCATACCAACCTAAAGCGTTCCCCATTTCAAATTGGGCACCTTGTTCTAAGATTGTAGCTAAAGCAACTGCATCAAACGTTCTTTTATTTGCTAAAGCCACAAGGTGGTTCGTTATAATAGTTCTATAGCCAGTACCGATGCCTTCTTGGGTTTGGGGAGGTCTGAGAAATCCAGAGACCGGATTGCCTGGTTGGAAGGTTACAGTTTGGGGATATCGCCCATAGAGAATGTTTTTGAGAAATGCGCAGCCATCGGGGTCCGTTTCGGGCGTGATATTAAATAGATCGCAGATAGCTTGCCCTACCGCTAATCCTGAAAGAGTATAAACAGGAGCACGACCACTAGCGCAATCCATTCTATGATTGGAAATTTTAATCATCAATTTTTGCCCGCCTTCAAAAAGACGGACTTCTGTATCATCTTGACAACCATTATAAGGGTATGTTTTTAAAATATTTTCAACATATTCTGCTATAAGCTCAGCATTTTCTAGAATTGGCCAATCCCGGCTATGCCATGGCATTTGTACCTCATCCCGGCGAAGAGATGTGGTATGCCCAGCGCGACCAGTTCTTGCCATAGTTTCAATTGCTTTCAAATCTACAAAGGCAGTTGATTTGATAAAGCGGAGAAGTTTTCGGATATAGGGATTGATAAGTGGTGAAATAGCTTCTAGTGGTATATTTTCGGCGATACATTCGCCAGTATCAGAATAGAGGTCTAGCCTATCTTTATATCTCATATACTTCCCCATGCTAGTTGAATTAAAACTATTAAAGAATTATATGAGGCATTATGTATATTAAAGTTATAAGGA
>Ga0180301_10002842_pt1 | contig 13617 bp, 6 predicted proteins | sample GuaBasSediGuay16_FD_121797 | JGI IMG/M metagenome (GOLD analysis project Ga0180301, IMG submission 121797) | Subseafloor sediment microbial communities from Guaymas Basin, Gulf of California, Mexico - Guay16, Core 4569-2, 12-15 cm | ecosystem: Environmental > Aquatic > Marine > Hydrothermal...
CCCATCAAGTTCTTGCCGAAGATGAGGGTGTTGACCGTAGGTTACGGAGCTGGTGCCAAGGATCTCAGGGACGTGCCGAACATTCTAAGAGTTGTAGTAGGTGAAGATGACCCCCAACTACTTCATGAAAAGGTGGTGTTGCTGGAGACGGACGTTGATGACGTAACGGGCGAGGTGCTAGGATATGCTACTGAACGGCTTATGAAGATGGGGGCCCTCGATGTAACTCTTATCCCTAGTTACCGTAAGAAGGGTAGACCTGGCTATGTAGTTCGGGTGTTAGCACGTGTAGAGGACGGTGGGAGGCTTGCACGTACACTCATAGAGGAACTAGGTACGCTGGGAGTTAGGGTATCGGTTGTTCCTAGGTTAATCGTTCCAAAGAGAGAGTTTCTCCCCGTAAACATAATGGTAAACGGGAAGAAGTTCAACGTGAGGGTGAAGGTGAGCAGAACTCTTGAAGGTCACGAACTTGTTATCAAACCGGAGTACGAAGATGTTAAGAAGGTCGCTGAAGAGGCTGGAGTACCGCTTAGAGAAGTAGTCAAAGAGGTTTTGAAGAGATACTACAGCTAGAAGGCAACCAAAGCAATTTCTGTACCGTTTTGGATGAAGTTTAGTGGTAGAGAAGTATGGTCAGGGGCACGGTCTCTATAGTGCATGCAAGGGAAAGATACGCGGGTACTCGTGAAGCTCTTAACCTTATCAAGGATGAGGTGAGGGAGGTCTACGGATCTAGAACTAAGGTGCTTGTAAAGCCGAATTTCGTGTCCGTCTACCGCAACCTCTGCGCTACACACGTGAAAACTGTTGAGGCTATATTAGATTTCCTTTATGAGAAGTTTGCTCCCTCAGAGATAGTGATAGCTGAATCGCCCGCGATCGGGAGTGTCGAGGAGGGTTTCAGGAACTATGGATACTACGAGCTTAGAAGAAAGTACCCTGGGATAGAGTTCGCAGACCTTGACTCCTACAATCAGAAGATGTTCAGGCTTAAGGATGAAAACGGGGATGTTTATGAGGTATACGTGTCCGAGATACTCCTTGATGATAGGTACTTCAGGGTATCGCCCTGCCGTGCAAAAACACATGATACTGTCATTGTAACGCTTACGATAAAGAACGTGGTGATGGGCTCTATAAAGAGAGGTTACAAGTCGCGTATGCATAGAGGCTACTACACGATCAACTACAACATAGCTGCTTTAGCAACGAAGATGATGCCTCATCTAGGGGTCGTGGACGGCGTTGAGGGGATGGAGGGTGATGGTCCTGTGCGTGGGGATCCGAAACCTTGGGGTGTGATCTTCGCGTCTACGAACCCGGTCAACCTGGATGCCGTAGTCGCCTATGCCATGGGGTTCAACCCGGGGGATATAGGATACCTGTACTTCCTAGCAAAGTGGGGCTATGGAGAGATCGACGTTAGGAGAATACCGCGTGTAGGTGAGAATTTAGAGGGCATCAGGACAAGTTTCCGTCCCCACAGAATGTACTCCGAGCAATTAACGTGGAAAAAGCTCTTAGGGTTAGAACTGGGTTTTGTCTCCTCGTAGAACTAAACTATGAGCTCAGCATCTATGAGACCTAGCTCGATGAGCCTATAGACAGCGTTGATAGCCTCTTCTCTAGAAAGTTTCTTACTTGCCTCCAGTAGCACCGCGCTGAGTCTGGGCCTCTCATCACCCTTAGCTATTCTCTTCAGCACAACTTCGATCACAACCTTGTCTCTGAGGTTGAGTTCTTTATCCTGCATCATGCCTAGCATTTTGTCGACGAGATCTTCCGGGTCTAGTGATGGAAGCACCTCAAGATTCTTCATGGTCTCCTCTACAAGCTCCGGCACTTCCTCCGGGCTCACTTTCCTAAGAGTATCGCTGATGCGCCTAAGCGCTGAAGCTCTTACCAGAGCTTCGTCTAAGATTCTCATAGCCGACTTCGCTACGGGTATAGTTATCGCCAGTTTCCTTACAAATTTGCTTATTCGTGATAGGCTCACTGAGGCATTCTCGATATCCTCAAGAAGTTTGTAAACGAGGTTCCGAGCAACGTCTGTACATCTATTGACTAAGTCTTGTGATAGGGTATGAACCTCTTTAAGTGCTTTAACAAGTGTGCTCAGCAGCGTCTCCACATCTTCGAGAATAAGCCGGCCCGAAATGCCTACACTTGCAAGAACTTTCTCAAGCTCTCTCCTAACTTGGTCTTCGAGAATGGTTATGGGGTTCAGGTATTCGTCTAGAACAGGTTCAGGTACTTTACAGCGTTCTAGTGCACGCCTGATCTTCGAAGCGATCTCCATGTTCTTCATGATGTCTGCGTATAGGGAGTCCGCCTCATCTGCTAGAGCTTCTAGCCTCCTTAGAATAGCTTCGGGGTCTCCGCGAAGCCCACTGCTACTTCTCCATCTCTCTACTTCGCTTCTAAGGGCCTCAAGTCCATGCCTGCTGAAGGTGTAGACTTTTGATGTAGGTCTTATCTTCGAAACCTGGGCTATGGTCCGCGGGAGCAGATCTTCGAGATCCTTCTCTCCAATGATCCTCTTTAACAGTTTGGAGCTGACGAGCTTCTTTCTCAGAGCCGAGTAGAGCTTGCCTACATCAGTTAGCTGCTCCACTGCTTTGCTAATATACCTACAGAGCTCATCGGCTTCCCTTATTAGGGATCTGAGCTCTTCAGATTCGCTATATCTCTGAGGAACTTCCTCCTTTAGGTCTACGCTGATTATATTCTTGTACCACTCAAGCATCTTAATCAATTCATAGACCTTGTAATTGTTGTAGTAGGGGTTGTCCTTAGTGAAGGGGAAATTCTTTCCAGGACTGTTATTCCACAGATCTTCAATTCTTCTAGCGAAAGCTTCGATAGGATAAACTTCGTTTAGCAAACGATCAATGCTTTCCCTAAGCTTTCTTAAGACCTCTACCAGCGGGACCTCGACAGTAATGTCTTCAAGGAAGACATAGCGGTTAAGCTGCTTAGCAAGTTTTTCCGAGGCGATGAGAAGCTTTTCCTCGAGCCCCGTCAGCAACCTCTGCACAGCCTTAAATTCGCGATATGCACGTTCAATAACGTAGCTATGGTATCTTATGCTCTCAGCTTCTTTACGGGCTGAGTGGAACAGTACATCAGTTAGAAGCCTCTCAGCAGACGCTAAACTACGGCATATCTCTACGGCAATATCTAGAGTTGTGCTCTCGGTTAACGAGTTCTCGGCTCTCTTTAGCGCGTTCTTGATAAGCTCTAGAAGCTGCGGAGTGTAGCTAAACCGGTAGCCTGGATTCCATGGTGGATTGTGACGTATCTTGCCGCTGACCACATAGCCTAGGTAAACCTGTAATTCGCCGTACTTCTCTTCATAGCTCTTCACAAGCTCCTTGAGCTCCTCAACTCTTCTCCTGAGAGCCGACGGTTCTATGAACAAGCTGATCTTTCCTCCCCGTAATTCTGCAAGACCGAGAGACCTCAGACTTTCTACAACCATGGCGATTACTAGATCGGGGCTCCCACTTTTTACCACAAACAGCTTCAGTAACCTGTCTAGGGATACTTCACTACCTGCCATGACGAGCCTTCTGAAGAATGGGGCTTCGACGATGCTCAGTGTTAGCAGTAGCCTACCTCCGTTATTTTTGATAGCAACTATTCCCAGATCGCTAAGTGGTGCTAACTTATTTCCTAGTTCTTCAGGCGATTCTATGTCGGGCCCTATAACTTCACGGTACTTCTGGTAAAATGCGAGGTACCGCCTAACATTCTCGGTCACATAGCTCATCAACTCGTCAAGAGGTACCTCTCTCAAAGGCTGTGGGTAGTGCACGAGCCATCGGAGGCACCGCGCAGCATCGTTTATGTTTGGGGTCCCTAGCTCCTTACCTCCTACTTCAACCGATCTACGTGGCTGAACAAGCAGAGTCCCTATGCTCCTCAGCTCATTCTCTATCTCTTTAACGAGTTCGTCTATACCGTACTCGCGCCCTAGTCTAGACGAAATGTAGGACTGGTAGGCAAAGGTGTTGATGCCAGGTATGGTCTCGCCTTTGAGCCCCCTCAGCGCTGCTTGTAGGAACTGATCAACAGTATTCCACTGCTCCATACCTAGGATTCCTAGGGCGCTCAGCCTGACGTAGTCCATGGTCTTCAGCTTCAGCACTGCGACACCTACACCTAGCTCTCTTAAGATGCGGCGCACATTCTCTAAGTCGCTAAGACTCCCTGTAGAGACTAGGAGAACAGCGTGGGGTCTCTCATAAACGGCACTGTTCCTTAGAAGCTTCAAGTATTCATTCAGTAACGATCTTGCTTTGACTCCTATTAGAGGTAGCACGTCTAGTCTTAGCATAGGTACGTAGCTTGCCTCAAGCTCCTTAATGTAGAACCTAGCCGGCGACCCATCCTTACTCGCGACTACGTCGAGATGAGCTACAGGCATATCTTCAATGAGCTTACTCACCTTGACTTCGACTATATCAGTTTTTGAAGAGGTGAAGAAGCTTCTCATGACATCAGCTATCGGGACAAGCACCCCCCACAGAAACGGCTCAACACTACGTTCACTCCTAGCCCGCCTCCACAGCCTTATTCTCGCGTCCTTCTTAGCTATGAAGTCCAGAGCTGCGACTTCTTGCGAGAAGAATACGCGGTTCTGTACACCAGGGTCGACGACGAGCATGGAACCCTCGTCTCTGACAACACCTCTCTTAGCAAGCTCATCCATGACCTCGTTGACCACCTGTGCTAACAGCGATGCTGTTACCTCATCTGCACCTGCTACATCCACGTACATGTTTCGGAGGAATTCGGCGTCGTCGGGTTTAAACAGAGTAATCTCTCCACTAGAAGTTATGTAGAGAAGCGGATCTAGGAGAACTCTGTATAGTTCTAGAGGTTCCTCTATACCCAGCTGCGCAAATGCCTCCGGATTTCTCTCCCTAGCTTCCGCCAACAGCACGGTGTTTTCGTGCACGAAGCGGTCGACGCCTGCTTTTAGTACTAGCGCTCGCCCTCCATGTACTAGACCGGAGGCTTCCAGCACTGTCAACACTTTCTTTAACTCATCTTGCGACTCTATGAACATCTGCAGATCTTCGGTTTTTAACCCGCCGCGTGATAGTATCAGCAACTTGCACAGTTTCTGTGAGTAGCTCTTCCTACCTAGGTAACTCTCGATAAGCTCTGTACACCTACGTTCCTCCAGCACGTAGCCGTCTTCTATAAGTATATGTTCCTCTTCACCTTCAATGACTGTTTTGAGAAGTTTCAACATCTCTAGGGAGTTGTCGAGATGGAGCTTCTCGGCGGTGCATCCACTTTCTCTCCTGCACATTGTGACCATGAGTGAAGAGAGCTTGTTAATTATTCTCTCGGTAGCGGCTGGTAGGCCTACTGAGGTAAGAGCTACGAAGTTCAGCAGGGTCGGGGGCTCGGCAATGCTCTTGAACCCTAGGTTATTGCCGCAGAATACGTAGTCTATCAACTTATTTAAATGGTGCAGAACCTCCGCCACGAGCATTCTCTTAAAGACAAGTCTCGTAAATCTTCGCTTCAGTCTGCCCCACACGTCTGAAACCTCGACGCGTGTTTCGAGCACTCTTTCAGCGCTACTGGTAGTGGCTATGGCTAGGTGAAGCTTGTTCATCATGCCCGATCTCTTGAGCGCCTCCACATTTCCATTCACGATCTCGACAAGGGCTTCCAGAACCGCCGAGAGGAGTCTTAGACCCGTACTCGTTGAGATCCTCGTCACTATATCCTCAAACTCGTCTAGGAACACTAGTATAGGGGTGTCGGCATCGCAGACAGCGCGAGACAGACCTCCAAATTTTATTAGTGCAGCAGTGACGCTCTTTTCATTCGCCTCTTCCACTATCTCCGCCATAGCTGCAAACTCCGGATAGACGTCAGCTAACGCGCGTAGCAACGCTATTAAAAACATGTAAGGGCTCCATATATCAGCATCTAGAAGCTTCTCCATGTGATCAAGAACCCTGCTCGTAGCTACGTAAAGCGTGCACACGTCTCTTCTCTTGCTGAGAACACCGTGGTAAATCGCGGTTTTTCCTTCGCCCCACTCGCCTACGATCCATAGAAGCTGGGGGTGTCTACTCCTCTTTACTCTCTCTAGAAAAGCCTCGAGCTCACTTAGCAATATGCGTCTTGTGGGGAGATTTCTCGTAAGCTCGAGGGTCTCTGAAGCCTCTATTCCCACCTCGCTAAGAGCTCTGCAAGGCTTGGGCGCGCACTTCCTCACCTGCTCCCCTCAAACATAGCTTACTATACGCCATGTAGAGCCCAATATAGTGTGTGGCCTCCTCAGCCCACCCTTTATAATAGGTTCAACACGGCAGCTCTTTAGCTAGGGTAGGTGATTTGGAGCAGAAAGTTGTGGGGATTGTTCTTAGCGGTGCAACGACCACGAGTGCCGTAGCTCAGCTCACGAGGAGGGGTGAGGATGTTGTTCTTGAGGGTATGCTCTTGGTGATCAGCTGTAGAAGAAGCGGGCAGAGAATACTTGCACGTGTTGATTCGTTGAGGCCCGTAAACGATTTCTTCAGAGAAGGTGACGTGTGGAGCAGCGTCAGGAGACTGGGCGAGTTAGAGGAGTCTCTACTAGAGGAGGTAGCTAGGCAGTACACGCTGGCCGAGCTCACGCTGATAGGGGTATTGGGGGAGAAAGGTCTTGGAAGTGTTAGAAGGCCTCCAGCACCCGGTGCCCGGGTGCTGATGCTCGACATCGCGAAGGAGGCTAAGGAGCTGTTCGGTGCGGAGCCGGGGACCCCCGGCATCGTGTGGTACGGCACGCTGGCTGGTTACGAGAACGCGCCTATACCTCTAAACGTTGAGAACATAACCATGCACATGGGAGTGTTCGGCGAGACCGGTAGCGGTAAGAGCTACGGTGTAGGGTATCTGATAGAGCTGCTCAGCCGCATACCAGTAGGCGACGGTGAAGCCGCAATCCCCATCCTCGTCATAGATGCCAACGGCGACTACCTCGATTATCATAGACATTTTGTGGAACATGGAGAGCTGGGTGCTTTCCGCGGTGTTATGAGGCTAGTATTCTCGATATCGCGTGCAGCAAACGAGCCCCTGACACATGTACTCACCATAGGTTTAGACGAGTTCACAGCACGCGATCTCGCTGAATTTATAGTCGGCTACAAGTATGGTGGACTGGAATTTAATGAACTCCAGGTCTCGGCGCTGGAGAGAACTCTTAGAGAGGTTGTGGAAGAGACGGGGTACAGCTATACCGAGCTACTCACATCGAGAATAGACCTTGTGTATGCCAAACTCAATGAACTTTCAACAGGCCGTGGAGCCCCCGTTCATCACCAGACCGCCAAGGCCGTGAGGACTGCTCTGGAGAAGTTCGAGAATGACTTGGTTGAACAGTACAAAGTTGTAGACAGAAAGCCTATGTTAAGCTCGTCGTTCGTTGACAAGATAACCAAGGAACCGTGGTTAGTACTAATAGACTTCTCCCCGGAGGGTTCACCGGGGATCCCGCTCCCCGTAAAACAGCTTGTTGTCGGCTACTTAACGCGTGTACTGTACAGACAGTTCACGGAGTACAAGGTTCGGGGAGATGAGAGGTACCTGCTGTTTGTGATCGAGGAGGCGCAGAACTATGCACCGAATCCGAGGAACTACCCCCTTGGATGGAGCATAGCTCGTGATTACCTAGCGCTTATAGCGACCCAGGGCAGGAAGTTTGGGTTAAGTCTATGCTTAGTGAGCCAGAGACCTGCGTTCATAGACCCTGTAGTGCTCTCGATGCTCAACACGTGGTTTATCCATCGTGTGGCCCCTGAGGATGTGCCGTACATAGCCCGGGCCTCCGGAGGGCTGCCCCAAGGACTTGAGAAAAGGCTGACTTCGCTGCCCCGAGGAGTGGCTGTTGTGGCTGGGCAGATGAATATTCTTGGTGTGCCGCTGCTTGTAGAGGTTGGTAGGAGAAGAGTATCGCATGCGATGGGGAGGCCGCGCGTAGTTGAGACGCTTAGAAGGCTCTACCGCTCGGGGTGAGTCCGGACGTGGATCCAAGGCTTCTGAAGATGTTCCTTGACGAGGTCTCCGCCAAGTCCCGCAGGATAAGCGAAGCAATTGGTAGGAAGATCGAAGCTGCTAGGCGCATCGCAGAGTTCTGTAGATGGTACCTGAAACCGCTACCCCCTTCGGAGACGCGGAGGATGGGAGTTGTTGGGGTCGATGGCTCCTTCCAGGTTGTTGGACCAAGCCATTTAAGGCTCATACTGGCTGTAGCCGTGCTCGTTCGACTCCTATGGAGGGCTGAAGGCGTAGACGTTGAGACTATGTACACAGGGTACTTCGTGGACGTTGTCCACGGGATCAACGAGGATGTTGTTAGAGGCGTAGCGGAGGACGTGATGATGTTTCTCGAAACCCAGAGCTTGGAGAGGATTACCGATTTCGGGGATGGAATAGCAGTGTTCATAGATGGACCCCTCATCGACCCTCCGAGAACCCTACTTGAAGAGAGCGCGAAGCTCTTTGAAAAGATGGGGTGCAGCGAGGCTCATAGTAGATACCATGAGTGGAGAGCTCAAGTGTTGTCGCGAGCTGTTAAAAGGGGAGCCCTCCTTGTAGGCTACGTGAAGAGGCCTGGAAGCGATAAGCTGTTGCTGAGGGTGCTCAACAGCTGCGCCGAGGACTATGCAGAGCTCTTCGAAAGCGACGACGAGTTAACGGCATTGATGCTCGTGGCGCAGCCGGAGCTCAGAAACTTCTTTCTGGGACCTATCGAGTATCCGCAGGAGCACCCCCTCTACGAGATCTACCGCGAGAAGGGTCTGCGCATAGTTACTGCCTACACGATCCCCCCAGGTAGGATGAGACCAGTTAGAGTAGAGGTCCCAGTAATTATGAGTAATGCGGAAGATGCAGTTATAAAAGCATTAGCGCTGGTGCGGACGTTAACACCGCAGGGCCTTCAACACCCACTACCAGTGATCTTGGCTCACGAGAGGTGTAGCATAAACAAGGAAGCTGCTAAGACCATGTTGCGTGAGCTTGTGAGCAGGGTTCTTACTTCATCAAGAAATCCAGAGGTCGTAGGGTCTGCACTCGTGGAGGACTTGACCTAGATGCGCTATGGCTCACGTTTCGCAACCTAACGACAGTCGTGCTGTGCTTCCTCCGACATTAAAATTGGCTGCCAAACAGGATCTACCAGGAAGTACTTCTCGCGACATCTTCCAAGGGATATGCAAGGCGTACATAGCTCGTCGAGTATCAGTGGAATCTATACGGTGTGTGAAACCTAATTTAGAGCTATGTAGAGATAAACTGATATCGCTACTGACGCAAGCCTTCTATAGGTGATGAACTTACAAACGTCCCGAATAGGTGAGGAGCTGGCCCTTCACTGATAAACAGCTACATCCTTAAGCACTACGCTTCACAAAATCCTGCAAGGACGTTTTATGCAGCTGTTCATTGTAACCTTAGCGATCTTCAAGACCGTGGCTACATAATACTAATTTGCTCAGGAAAACACGTCTTTGAAGGTGATGTAGGCTGTGGTGTTCTAAGAAGCTAGCAGGGTACGGGTGGAGAGGAATAGTTCCTCTGAGCTACATACTCCGTAGAAAGAGGTTTGTTAAGGTAGTACTGAATCCTCCATCAGAGCAGCCTGGCTCCTGGAGGGGTGCGGGGCGTGTACTCGTAGACTACGACTCTGGCGAGTTCTGGCTTACAACACGTGCGCGGATGAGACCTCCTAAGAGGGGTTATGCTGTAGAGATTTACCGTTCTCAGAACGGAGAAGATTTCACGATGGTCACGTCCGTAAGCAAGGAGGAGCTGTGCGAAGCTACGAAGCTCAGGATCCTCAGCATAGAGGGTCAACAGCTTCTACGCGACCCTGCCACTGGGAGGTATCACTTGTACCTAGCAATCGATGTTGTGAGATCGCCTAGGCAGGGGTGGGACACTCTTCTGCTTATAGCCGATGACCCGCGTGGACCCTGGAAACCCCAGGGGCTCGTATTGAAGAGAGAGCTCCCGTTCGAGACCGCGGAGGCGAGGGATGCTAGTATAGACGTGGTTGATGGTAGGTACATAGCCCTGTACAAGGCTAACAGCGGAGGCAGGGTATCCATGGCCCTTGCAGTCAGCAGCGATGGTATCCACTGGAGGAAGCTAGGGCTGCTGAAGGTCGATGATCGTGAGCCGCCTAGCTACTTCCTACTCTACGGCAGGATCTTTGCTGGTGCACTGGGCCCCGTATTTGTAGGGGCCGAGACCCTTCACGTAGTTGGCGGTGCGGCTGTTACCAACAGCTTTGCCAGTTACTTACTCGATATCCGCAACCTAAACCTAGAACTTCTAAGCCGTGGTTCATGGGTTCCCAGCTCAAAGTTCGAGAGAGAGGATTACCCAATACACAGCTATGTAGACATAGTGCTTGACCCATTTAAGGAGAGAGTACTAATCTACATCGACGCTATCGATCCCAAGAGTGGGCTAGAGTTAAATGAAGAACTGAATAGAGTACTTCTCTACGAAGTACCTTTACATGACTGACACTCTTTATCCCACGATTATTAGGAAGAGAATTCTTGGTACTACACATGGGGGTTTACAAGTAGGGTTTTGTGCATTTCACAGCTTTGAGAACTTCTAGTAAATTTGGTGGCCTTAGCACTCTTGAATTGAGCCCACCGCTCTGAGATTATCGCAAAGAAGTTTTCTGCATCATGATAAAAACCAGCTACGTGCATGTGTTAAAAGTAGGAAGTATCTTCATTGTGACACAGCGCGCGGTAAACTTTACCTAGCTACGTTGCAATATCCTACAACAGCTATCTATATAGGTTTTACACGGCCCCACTTCTCTAATGCTCTTTTGAGCTCCTTGTGTGCTTCGGCGTACTCTTCTAGAGGTATGCCCTTTATCGCTGCTTCTATTGCCTGCCTCACGGCAGCGGCACCAGCTCTAGGTCCGTCGGGATGGCCTATCACTCCGCCGCCTACCTGTATCACCAAATCTATTCCCATAGCCTTGATCACGTCAGGTAACGTCCCAGGATGCAGCCCTCCTGAGGAGACGGGTAGAGCGGGTTTTATGTGAAGCCAAGGCTGCTCCATGCGCACCTCATCGTCAGGATCGGGCTTATAGTGCTTCTCTCTGAGCACGCGCGCATGGTTAATAACATCCTTTGCTTTAGCCTCTAGCTTGCCTACCCCCGGAGTACCTACATGGAGCTGATCCACGCCTACAGTCCTCAGAAGTTTGGCCAGCACGAACATCGCTATTCCGTGCCGCGGATTTCTTGTGAAGGCCGCGTGCATGGCTCTGTGAGCGTGTATAGCAAGCCCATGTTCTTCAGCTAGGTCGCGTATATACGTAAGTGCTGCCCAGCCTACAACAACAACATCCACCATGACAAAAGGATTGCCGTAGTCCGCAACGAGCTTCAGCCTCTTGGCCATCTCCCTCACACCGGCCGTTATATTGGCGAACCACACCTTCCTCTCCCCAGTCTCCTTCTCCGCCCTATCGATGGCCTTCATTATCGCCTTTGCGCGTGCTTCGAAGCGACAGTAGCTGGGGCTAGCTATATTCTCATCATCTTTGACGTAGTCCATACCCCCAACAAGGATCTCGTACGCGAGCTTCTCCGCTTCTTCGGGGCTATATCCTACTTTGGGCTTCGGCACGGTGCCTACGATGGGCCTGTTGTACACGTTGAAGATTTTTCTGACACCCTCAACACCTTTGGAGGGCCCCTTGAAATGCTTGAGGAAGGTGGGCGGTAGGTATATGTCCTCAACTCTGAGACCCTCAACTCTCTTCATACCGAATACGTTGCCTGCTACCGAAGCGAGGAAAGCAGGCATATTACCCTCTTCGAAGAGCTCTACAGGGTAAGCGATCCTCACTATGTAGGAGCCGTCCCCCATATCTTTGAAGTAGTACGCCCTTCCCATTAGCCTATCTACGCGTTTCTTGTCGTACCAGGTGTAGAGGGTGGTCCAGGTACCTACACTACTCTCAGCCGCGACACCTCCTGCGGCATCCTCGATACTGAAGCCCTTCGCCGGTGTCATCCTGAAGGTGACCACAACGTCTCTCTCAAGATCGGGTACATACCCCTTCTTTATGAAGAACGGATATGGTTCGAACTCTTTCGACACTTGATATACACCGTAGAATCCTTCTAGCAGCGAAGACATAAACCTTACTGGAAAGCGCTCTTCCCAAATTAAGCAATTCGGATTGGCATAGGGATCTGCAGGCGAAACCTAGTTCTCGTTACTATGGATCTTCAGTATAACGCTCTTGTCCAAGGTCTCCAGCATTATGAGCTGTTTGCAGCGACCATCTCAAGCCTTGAGTAAGGTTCTGCAAAAATGTAGTATCCCGTAGTAGCACAAGCAATAAAACAACGAAATTATACACATTAGAACACGAGTGAGAATCTTGGCTGAACGTTCAAGTCGAATACCAGGATTCTATAGACTGCCTATGGAGGAGAGACTACGTATCGTTGCTGAGTGGGCGGGGCTTAGTAAGGAGGAGGTCGAGCTGCTGAGGAATCTAGGGAATCTAGACCCTAAAATAGCAGACTCAATGATCGAGAACGTTGTTGGTGGTATGACCTACCCGTTTGCCATAGCAACAAACTTCAGGATCAATGGCCGTGATTACCTGGTACCCATGGTCATCGAGGAGAGTAGTGTTGTGGCGGCAGCTAGCAATGCTGCTCGTATGTTAAGAGAAGGACCAGGGATCATTGCGAGGGCGGGGCGTCAGTTAATGATAGGGCAGATACACCTAATGAAGGTCGATGCGCCTCGGTACAAGGCTATGAAGGTACTTGAACACCGAGAAGAGATACTCGAACACGCTAATCAGCAGGACCCGGTGCTTGTTAAGCTGGGCGGCGGTGCGAAGGATCTAGTGGTGAGAGTTATCAATACTCGCCGTGGCCCAGCCGTGGTCGTGCATCTGATAGTGGATGTGCTAGACGCCATGGGGGCGAACGCCGTTAACACAATGGCGGAAGCTGTGGCTCCTCTTCTTGAGAAGATCGTCGGTGGCGAGGCCCGTCTCAGGATCATATCGAACTACGCGGTCTACAGGATCGTGAGAGCGTGGGTCCGCACTTCTCCGGAGGCTGTAGGGGGAAGGGATGTGGTTGAGAAGATCGTGGATGCAAGTGCGCTCGCCGAGGCAGACCCCTTCAGAGCCGTGACACACAACAAAGGTATTCTGAACGGGATTATAGCAGTGGCTCTTGCAACAGCCCAAGACCACAGGGCTATAGAAGCAGGTGTGCATGCGTATGCCGCTAGAGACGGTGCCTACAAACCCCTCAGCACCTGGGATGTTGACTCTGAAGGATACCTAGTGGGAACTCTCGAGCTACCTCTACAGGTAGGTGTTGTCGGTGGCGCCACAAGGGTGCATCCCGTAGCTAGGATCGCACTCAAGATACTGGGGGTGAAGACCGCCAAGGAACTCGCGGAGATTATGGCAGCGGTAGGCTTGGCTCAGAACTTGGCAGCTATACGTGCGCTCGTTACTGAAGGTATCCAGAGAGGCCACATGAAGCTGCACGCCAAGAACCTGGCGATAATGGCGGG